>JABAHQ010009541.1_pt2 | contig 18501 bp, 25 predicted proteins | sample 7062091 | NCBI WGS metagenome assembly JABAHQ01 (sample SAMN14534359, study PRJNA622989) | marine sediment metagenome | biome: marine biome [ENVO:00000428]; feature: marine pelagic biome [ENVO:01000023]; material: deep marine sediment [ENVO:00002113] | place: India: Gulf of Kutch | collected...
GGAACGGCCTATGGTCGGATCCGAACGTTGTTGGACGAGCACGGACGCCGGATGAAGATGGCCCCACCGGGCTCGGCAGTCCAGATTCTGGGGCTCTCCGAAGTCCCACCGGCGGGAATCCCCCTCCAGGTCGTGGAAAATCTCAACCAAGCCAAGGAGCTGGCCGCGGCCAGGAAAGCGGAGGAGCGTGCTGATCGAATCGCCAAAACCAAGCTCTCGGCAATGGAGCGGTTCCAGCAGCAGCTTCGCAGATCCCAGGTCAAAGAGGTCAAGCTGGTCCTCAAGGCAGATACCGTCGGATCAATCGAGGCCCTCGAAGGGGAGCTGCAGCGGTCGGACATCGAGGGGGTCGAGCTGACCATCCTCTATTCCGGCGTAGGAAACATCAATGAAAGCGACATCCTGCTCGCCTCCTCCGAGGAGGAGGGAGCAATGGTGATCGGCTTCGGGGTTGAAGTGGACCGGAAGGCCGGGGAGCTGGCCCAGGCCCAGGGGGTAGCGATAAAAACCTCAAAGATCATCTACGAGCTGGCCGAGTGGGTGGAGGGACTCCTAAAAAATGCCGTCGCCCCGAAGTTCGAGGAGGTCAAGATCGGCGAGGCCGAGGTCCGCGACACGTTCAACATCCCGCGAGTGGGGGTAGTTGCAGGCTGCTATATTCGCGAGGGGACGGTCAACCGCGATGCCCAGGTGCGGGTGCTCCGCGATGGCGCAGAGGTCTTCCAAGGGCCGATTCGGAGCCTCCGCCGCTTCGAGCAGGACGTGAGGCAGGTGGAGCAGGGGAAGGAGTGCGGCCTGCGGATCGAGGGCTGGAGCGACGTACAGAAGGGCGATCTCTTGGAGATACTGGTGGTGCGAAAACTCCAGCCGAGCTGAGCGGGGCAGTGTCCGCTTTGGAGAGATCACCTATTAATGAGAGTCGGGACGGTCTTGATTGAGCTTCACCTCCCTCACCCTTGCTCGCTCAAGGAGAAGCGGGCGATCCTTAAGGGGCTGATCGCCAAGGTCAAGCGCGAGTTCAACGTCTCCATTGCCGAGGTCGGAGAACTCAACGCCCGACGGCGCGCGGAACTCGGAGCGGCGCTGGTCTCCAATGATGGGGCTTTTACCAACCGTGTCTTGGCCAAACTGGTCGATCTGATCGACCGGGAGTCCGCGGTAGTGATCGAGGACTATCGGATCGAGATCCTGTGAAAGACGCGTTAGCGCGTTAATGCGTTGGTGCGTTAACGCGGAACGCGTAAACGAAAGAACGCATAACAGCCAACCATGAGCGACCATCAGAGAGAGCGACTGCAAGAGGAGATCAAGCGGACGCTCAACGAGGTCATCGAGTTTAAGGTCCGCGATCCGCGGATCGGCCTGGTCACGGTCACCTGGGTCAAGCTCTCCCCTGACCTGCGCTATGCCACCGTGTACCTCGACTTCCTCGGTGAGGGCGGAGAGGAGTCGCTGGGGATATTCAGGCGAGATAGAGGGTTCTTCCGCCGCGAACTGGCCAAGCGGCTCGACCTCCGCTATACGCCGGAGCTACGATTCGAGGAGGATGAGGCACTTCGCCGAGCGCGGCGGATCGACGAGCTGCTCCAGGGCGACTGATGGGAGCATTGCGTCTGCTTTGGTGGACATTCCTCAATTAGGAAACGCCTTTCGAGCCATCGGCCGATTGCGCTCCCCCGGGCCAGGTGGTGGGCATAATGGAGATGGAGGCACTTCACCCGATCCCAATCGGCAATCCCCCCGATCCCCCTCTTCCTCAACGCCTCGGCCAATTCCCCCTTCTCTATCCGCGCCCTGTCCAGCTCGCTGAGGGCGGACCAACGCTCGGCGATGTAGGTGCGATGGTCTTGGTAGTATCCGTGCCGCAACTCCTCGTCTTCGGCGACCCTCTTTTCTAACTCCTTGATACAACCTTGGCCTTCGATCTGGGAGAGCCCCTCGACCAGGGCCGGGCAGGTGAGCCAGAAAAGCGTGGGGAAGAGGCAAGCTTCGCCCGCGCCATTCAACAACGGATAGACCTTGATCACCTGGGGATAGCCGAACCGGCAGCGACGCTCGACCGCCAGCACTCCGCGCGGCTCGCGGCCGAGCTGCCCTTGGATCACATTGAGGTCTTGTTCACTGACTGCCGAGCCCATCTCCACAATGCAGGATAGCCAAAATTGCGGCACCATGCCACCTGCGTTTACGCGTTCTCGCGTCTATGCGTTCGGCGTTAACGCTCTAACGCACAACGCGCCAACGATGGATCGGGTGTCAGACCGGCCTCCTTTGTTGGTAAAATGTGGGGGAATTGTCGATTGCTAATTGAGAGAAATTTGCGGTTGAGACCTTCTCACACCCCTGTAGGCTTGGCTCGCGCCTGGTGCATCCGAGGTGGGGGAAGATCCCGCCGGCTGTCAGGGTTTTGCCGCTGCTCTTTCCAGCCTCCGGAGCGGCGGATTTTTCCCCAACAGCTTAAGGACGCGGTTCGAATCCGTATGGGCCAAGCCGCCTAGGGCGGCTGCTTCCACCATCGCAGCCGCCCTAGACTCACCCCTCTAAGTGATGGAGATCACCTTCCCTTCTCTCTCCTTTCCTTGGGGCGCTCCGTTTCCGCGCCTAGGCTATAGCTAGAATTCATCTCTGCCCTTCAGAAGTTCAGGGGCGAGAGGGGGAAGTGATAATGGCTAAGGAGATTCAAAGGCTCGATCGGCGCTCTTTTATAAAGAGCCTCGGCCTGGTGGCTGGAGCACTCGCCCTGCCGCACGGGACGACGCTGGCCCAGCCGGCGCTGGAAGACCGCAAGAATTGCCCGCTTGAGATCGAGGTCGGCGAACCCCTGATCAAGCTGCGCCGCCCGGAGCAGAAGTTCACCGTCTACTTTGACCTCCTAGTAGAGATGCCCCAAGGGAAGCTGATCGAAGTGAAGCGGACCGTCCGGATCATCCGCGCCATCACCAGAAAGTTCCGCACGGAGGAGGTCATCTTTGTCCCTGTCTCCACGAAGAAACGGGACATCTCCAAGGAAATCCGGGAGAACCGGATCGCCGCCCGGGGTGAAGGGAACGTGCTCGTCGATTTCGGCTACATCTGCAACACCCTGTCCCACCTCAACGGCACCGCCTTTGCCGTGGAGATCCTGGTCGAAGCGCGCGGAATTACAGCGGATAAGGGCCAGATCTGCTCCGCGAACAAGCTCGTAGTCCAGAACTTCGACGTCCCCAAAGTCTGTGAGTAGCTTTGACTCTCCTCAAAGGGTTGCCTCCGGGTGAACCCTAGGCTATACTCCCGGGCGAGGAGAAGTTGTGAGCATTCTGATCAATGATCAGACTAAGGTCCTCGTCCAGGGGGTGACCGGAGGAGAGGGTGCCTTCCATACCCAGCGGATGGTCTCCTATGGCACGAAGGTCACCGCCGGCGTGACACCGGGAAAAGGCGGGCAGAGCCAGGACGGAATTCCCGTATACGACTCAGTAGAGGAGGCCGTCTCCCACCAGCGGGCCGACGCCTCAGCGATCTTCGTCCCTGCCCGGTTTGCCCCCGATGCGATCATCGAGGCGGCTGACTTCGGAATCAAACTGATCGTCTGCATCAGCGAGCGGATCCCGGTGCACGAAATGCTGCGCGTCTATCACATGCTCAAGTTCCGCAGGGCGCGGCTCATCGGGCCAAACTGCCCCGGGCTGATCTCCCCCGGAAAGGCCAAGCTGGGAATCATGCCGGGCGCGGTCTTTCAACCCGGGCCGGTCGGGGTCGTCTCCCGGTCGGGAACCCTTACCTACGAGATTGCTGCCCAACTATCCCGTGTCGGGCTGGGCCAATCGACGGTCGTAGGAATCGGCGGCGATCCCATCGTCGGCAGCTCCTTCATCGACATCCTGGAACTGTTCGAGGAGGACCCCGAGACGAAATTGGTCGTGCTGGTGGGGGAGATCGGCGGGCGGGACGAGGAGGAGGCGGCGGATTTCATCCACTCTCAACTAACCAAGCCGGTGATCGCCTACATCGCCGGCTTCTCCGCCCCGCCGGGAAAGCGGATGGGCCACGCCGGGGCGATCATCTCCGGGGGCGAGGGGACGGCGGAGGCGAAGAAGGAAGCCCTGGAGGCACAAGGGATCCCCGTCGGCCGCACGCCCAAGGAGATGGCGGAGTTAGCGAAGCATGCGTTAACGCGTTAGTGCGTTGTGCGTTAAGCGTTGGAGCTTTCCGAGCAAAAGCTAAATCGTGTTACGCTTAACGTAGAATGGGAAGGGAATGAGCAGAATAGAGAAGTTTGAGGATATAAAAGCTTGGCAGGTTGCCAGGGAGTTGACTAAGAGGGTTTATAATCTCTGCGGAAACAGCGGTTTGAGCAGGGATTTCAGCCTGGGAGATCAAATGAAGAGAGCTGCCACATCTATCATGGCAAATATTGCCGAAGGGTTCAGTAGGGAGACAACGAAGGAGTTTATTAGATTCCCGTTCATCGCGAAGGCCTCCGCGGCCGAACTCCAAAGCCACCTCTACGTCGCCTTGGATCAGGCATATATCGGAGAAGAAGATTTCGAAGCCCTTTACGATAGCTCGGACAAGATACAAAGGCAATTATCCAATTTCATCGGCTATTTGAAGGAGGTTGGTGCGTTAGCGCAGAACGCGTAAACGCACTAGCGCACAAACGCGATCATGGGCTTTAATTGTGGGCTGGTCGGCCTGCCCAACGTGGGAAAATCGACCATCTTCAATGCCCTCACTGCCGCCGGGGCACGGGTGGAGAGTTTTCCATTCTGCACTATTGAAGCCAATCTGGGGGTGGTTGCCGTCCCCGACCAACGGCTGGAGGGACTGGCCGCCCTTTATCCGGAAAAGAGAAAGGTCCCCACGACCCTGGAGTTCATGGACATCGCCGGGCTGGTCCGGGGAGCTCACCAGGGCGAGGGCCTGGGAAACCAGTTTTTGGCGGAGATCCGCAACGTCGATGCTCTAGTTCACATCGTCCGCTGTTTTGAAGCCCCTGATATAGCCCACGTCGATGGCGAGTTTGATCCGCAACGGGACATTGAGGTAGTGGAGTTAGAACTACTTTTAAAAGACTTAGAGACACTGGACAATGCCTTGGAAAAACTCCACCGAAAGGCTCGCGCCGACGATCGCGAGGCGGCGAAGGAGCAGGAACTGCTGGAGCAGGTAAAGGAGGAGGTGGCCCGGGAGACGCCGGTGCGCGCACTGGGGCTCGGTGGGGAAGAGGGGGCCCGGCTGCGTGGGCTGGGGCTGCTCACCGCGAAGCCGGTCTTGTTCGTGGCCAATGTAGGTGATGGAGGAGAGAATGGCTACTCCAAGCTCGTGGAGAAGCTGGCCGGTGAACGTGGCGCAGGTTTTGTGGCCATCCCGGGGGAGCTGGAGATGGAGATCGCCGAGGCGGCCGAAACTGAGGAGGAGCGGGCCGAGTACCGTCGGGAGTGGGGGATCGAGGAGACAGGACTGGAGCGGCTGATCCGCGCCGGTTATCAATTGCTCGATCTGGTAACTTTTTTTACCACCGACGGCCCCGAGGTGCGAGCCTGGACGGTGAGGCGAGGAACGAAGTGCCCCCGGGCCGGGGCAGAGATCCACACCGATTTTGAAAAAAAATTCATCCAAGCCGAAGTTATCTCCATTGGAACGCTCCTGGAGTACGGCTCGCCCCAGAAGGTAAAGGAAGCCGGGCTGCTGCACCGAGCTGGCGAGGACTACGAAGTTCAAGACGGAGACGTGATTCACTTTGTCGTCGGGTAGAGCGTTTAAGCGTTAGCGCGTTTAAGCGTTGATGCATTTGTGCCTTCGCTCGAAACGCGCTAACGCAGAACGCTTAAACGCGTAAATATGGTTGCTCAAATCATCCGACTGGGGAGAGGTAGCCCAAGGGACCTGGAGAAGGCCGAGGAGGTGCTCAAAGGGGGCGGCCTGCTCGTCTTTCCCACGGAGACGGTCTACGGGCTCGGCTGCGCTGCCCAGAACCAGAAGGCCATCGAACGGCTCTATCGGTTGAAAGGGCGCGAGCGGGGGAAGCCGCTGGCCCTCCATCTAGGAAGCGTCGAGGAACTCTTTCGTTACGCCATCGTCGGCGAGCGGGAGCGGAGGTGGATCGATCGACTCCTGCCCGGGCCTTATACCTTGGTCTTGAGGGCTTCTGAGGCTGCACCGCCCGTGGCGGTGAGCGGGGGAAAGGTCGGGATCAGAGTCCCCCGGTCCCAGGCCTTCCGGCTGCTCGCCGCCGCTGCCGGAAAGCCGCTGGCGGGGACGAGCGCTAATCGGAGGGGGGAGCCTCCCGTGGTCGCGCCCCGGGAGGCGATCGATCGCTTTGCCGATCAAGTCGAGCTGATCATCATCGCTGACGAGCCATCCTCGGGCCAGAGCTCGGCGGTGCTCGACCTGACCGAGGACCCTCCCCGGGTCCTCCGCGGCGAGCTGCCGGAGTTCATTTGAAGATCGCGCGCAGAGCTGCCTCGGCCGTTGGATAGCTGAACTGGTATCCCAGTTCCTGTAGACGTGAGGGGGTCACTCGCTGGCCCTGGACGACGAAGCTCGCCCCCTCTCCCAGGACGAGCCGAAGTAGGGACACAGGAATTGGAAGCCAAGAGGGCCTTCGCAAAACTGCTCCTAACGTTCGGGCAAACTGCCCCATCCGCACTGGCTCAGGGGCGGTGAGGTTGAACGGCCCGGAGGCAGTTTCATCCTCTATAAGGAAGGTGACAGCTCGGATTAAATCCTCCCGGTGGATGAAGGAGAACCACTGCCTCCCACTGCCCAGCGGGCCGCCGAGCAGGAATTTGAAGGCCGGTCTCAGGCGGGCCAGCACTCCCCCGTCGCGCTCCAGGACTATCCCCATCCGAATCACGATCCGCCTCACTCCCAGGTCCTCGACGGCCGCGGTGCACTCCTCCCAGTCGGCGGCGAGCCTCGACAGGAAGTCCGCCCCAGGCGGGCAATCCTCGGTGAGGATCTCGTCCTCGTGGGAGCCGTAATACCCGACCGCCGAGGCTTGGACCAACACCTTGGGCTTCTGCTGGGCAGTCTCGACCGCTTCCACCACCGCTCGCCCGGCATCGAGACGGCTCTCCCGCAAGATTCTTTTATAGCCGGCGTTCCAGCGCCTGCCGGCGATATTCGCCCCGGCGAGGTTGATGATCCCAGAGGTTCCCTCAGCCCACTGGCCCCAGCCTACGGCAGTCCGCCCATCCCACCGCTCGAGGCGAACTCCGGGAAGGGAATAATCACCGGGTTTGCGAGTTAGAATTACTACCTCGTAGCCTGCCCCGGCGAGCCTCCGGCAGAGCGCCTGCCCGATGAAGCCCGTTCCGCCGGTCACGATCACCCGACCGTTTTCCATGGCTTGATTGTACCTCGATCTCGCCGCCGGACAAATGCCGGCCCCAGGTGGAGAAGATCCTACCCGTTGAAGTGATCCCTGGGCTCCACCTCTGCCCCATCGGGGGGTAAGTTTGAGCTTGGCTCATGAAGTACGCAATGGCTGGCTTGGTGCTGCTCTCCCTTCTGCTGCTGGCGGGCTGCGGGCTGCTGGAAGAGTGGGGACCGCGGACGGATTCCGCTGAGGCGAAAGACTGCCCCGATCCGGCTCCCGGGCCGCCTCGGGAGTGCCCCCAGTGCCCCGAATGCCCGCCGGTTGAGACGGAGGAGGCAGGAACGCTCCTCGATCCCAGTTTTAAGGAACAATACCTCGTCGAGCTGATCAACGAGTATCGCCAGGGGCAGGGTCTTCAGACCCTGGAGTGGAGCGGCAAGCTCTATATCGCGGCCGTCTTCCACGCCCAGACCTGGGCCCAGGCCTGCCGCTCGCAGGAAAGCTGCAGCGATCAGTGTTGGGAGAACGATCAATGCCCCTATGAGCTCTCCCTCTCTGAACGGCTAAAGCTGGCCGGCTACCGGGGGAGCGCCCAGGAGATCCTCGCCGCGGGGGACGGCTACTACGACAGTCGCGACGTGTTGGGAGACTGGACCGATCCGGAGTNNTCACCAGCCCCCTCTCTCGGGAGGTCGCCTGCAGCTTCGTCCGCTGCCATTACTGTTGGGTCCATACGATCTACGTCTGCCTCCTCGGGCGTAGCCAATGGGGTTCTTAGGAGGGTGTCGCTGGACCAGCCCTGGGGAGGAATTTCCCCTGTGAGTTGCGATCTTCCTCACCGAGCTTTAGAATAAAGACGTGGACCTCGAAGTCTTCTGGACTGTGCTCAAATGGGTTTTAGTGGTAGTGGCCGCGGGATTTGTCGGCCAGTTCGGCCGCCATTTCGCCAAGCTGATCCTGGAGCGCCGCCGCCAGGCCCGGTTGGAGGGGGCACAATTTCAAGGTGAACAGACAGGCGACCGCGAATTAGAGAAGGCCAGGCTGGAACTGGAGAGAGAGAAGGCCAAGGATCAGGCAAAGGTGGGAAAAAAGCGGGCCAAGGCGGAGGTGAAGAAGGCGAAGAAGGCCACAGAGCCCGATGAGGACTGATCGGTTTGAAGTTCAGTGAGCTAGTTCGACTCTTGACACAACTGACTTTCGACTGGTAAGGGAGAAAGGATCGATCGGGTATTATCACAAACCGGAAGTGGATAGATTGATCCGACGGTCACAATCCGCAATGCCCCACAGAGGGCAAGGTCGGGATAATTCATGGATAGATCGGCGTCCCCGTCTCGCCGATCCCGGTGATCTCATAGAATCGTTGTCGGAGATGGCGGGTTATCGGTCCGGGCTTCCCGTCATCTATTCTCCTCCCGTCTATTTCCACGATCGGGGCGATCTCTGCCGCGGTCCCGGTGAGGAAGACTTCGTTGGCGATGTAGAGGTCGGCAATCCCAAAGTTCTCCTCCCGCACTACTAATCCCTCTTCCCGCGCCAGCTCGATAATCGTGGCCCTGGTGATCCCCGGGAGGTTGTTCATCACCGGCGGGGTGTAAAGCTTTTTGCTCTTGGCAATGAAGATGTTGTCCGCGGAGCCCTCGGAGACGTTCCCCCGAATATCGAGCATGATCGCCTCATCGGCCCCTCGGGCGTTGGCCTCAATCCGCGCCAGGATGTTGGTTAGGTAATTCAACGATTTCACCACCGGCGGCAATCCCTCCGGCGGCTTGTTCCTCGTGGTGGCAACGATAGCCCGTAAGCCCTGTTGATAAAGCTTTTCACCGTAGAGGCTCTTCCACTCCTTGACGATGATCGCCACCGTCGGTCTGGCGCACTTCCGGGGGTCGAGCCCCAGATCTCCGGCACCGCGGGTGACGACAGGACGAATGTAGGCTTCCCTTAGCTCATTAGCGCGCAAGGTCTCCAGGATTGCCTCGCGCAGCTCCTCCTTGGCCAGAGGGATCTCAAGGAGGATTGCCCTGGCACTGTCATAGAGCCGATCGAGATGCTCTTCCAGCTTGAAGACATAGCCATTGTAGGCCCGGATTCCCTCGAAGACCCCATCGCCATACAGGAGCCCATGGTCAAAGACGCTGATCTTTGCTTCCCCCTCGGGGAGAAATTCCCCGTCGAGGTAAATCTTCATATGAATCCCTCCGCTTGAAATTACCCTTGGCGGCTCCCGGAGGTCAAATCCCCGATATTTGGCCCGGACTGCGGAGAGGATTATAATGATCGGAAGTAAGGGGTCCTAGGTTAGATGAGTGATAGACTGAAGCGAGCTCTTTTTTCTTTCCTGCTCTTATCTCTCCTTTGGGTGCCGTTAGAGCGTGGGGCGGGAACGGAACAGGTCATCGAGGGCTACGTCTTCCACGATGCCAATGTGGATGGCACCTACGACCAGGGCGAGCCGGGACTGGCCGGGGTCCTGGTAAGCGACGGCGCGGATGTCGTCGCTACCGCGCCCGACGGAAGCTATCGCCTGACCTTGGGCAACGACCGGGGGATCATCTTCATCACCATCCCCTCCGGCTGGTGGACGGAAAGCTTCTACCGCCACCTCGAATCTGAAGCTAGCCCCAGGATAAATTTCCCGCTCAACCCGATTCCCGTGCCGCAGGAGTTCGCCTTCGTCCAGGTGACCGATATCCACATCATTCCCGAGGCCGTCGCCGCGGTGGAGGAGTTCGTCGCCCGGGTCAACCGTCGCGATCCCCGGCCGGCTTTCGTCGTCGCCACCGGGGATCTCGTCTTCGACATCTGTTATTTCACGGAACAGGCCGACACCCTCGAGGAGGTGGAGGCGGCCTTCGGCCTCTATGGCGAGGCGATGAGCGGCTTGAGCCCACCGCTGTTCAACGTTATCGGGAATCACGACTGTGCCTGCGCTCTGCCGATCGCCCTTCCCGAGTATTACAAGGGGGCCTACCAGAGGTTCTTCGGCCCGCTGTGGTACTCCTTCGACTTCGGAGGATGGCATTTTGTGATCCTGGATGGAAATTCTCCAGAACCGCTGCCCCGAAATTGGCTCAGCGAGGAGGAGCTAGAATGGCTGGAGCGTGATCTCAACTTCCAGCCCGAAGATCGGCCAATCGTCCTCCTCTCCCACCAACCGCTCTTCTTCTGTCGTAATTACGAAAGACTCCTCCAGATCGTAGCCGGGTATAATGTAAAAGCAGCTCTCTCCGGCCACGATCACGCTACCTACACCCGGGAGGCGGGCATCATCAACCTGGTCACCGGGGCGCTCTCCGGCCGGTGGTGGGGAGACGATGGAGTTCATTGGAACGGTCGCAACGAGGATGGCAGCCCCCAAGGTTTTCGGATCTTTCAGATCAACGGGGGAGAGTTCAGCACTGAATATGTAGCGATGGAACCACAGCCCTGAAATAGATAAGGAGGAGAGATGGCAGTCAGCGCGTACGTTTTGATCAACTGTCAAGGCGGGATGGTCGAGGAGGTGGCGCGAAGGATCCTCGAGGGGAGGCATGTAAAGACCGCGGACACGCTCTTCGGAGATTACGATCTGGTCGCCTACCTGGAGGTCGAGGAGATGCTCGACACCTTCTCTGTGCGGAGGTTGGATGAGATCGTCACCAAGGAGATCGCCCGAATCAAGGGCGTGGTAAGTACCAACACCCATATCGTGACCACCTCGCGGGACCTGCGGGAGCTGCGCAGGAGGCTGTTGGGAGAGGTAGACAGAGGCAAGGAGCGTCCGCGCCGTGAGACGTAAGGATTTGATCTCGCTGCGGGAGTGGAGTCGGGAAGAGATCTGGCAGGTTTTGGAACTGAGCGCGCATCTCAAGCGGGAGCTGCGCGGGGGAATTCCCCACCGGATGCTCGAGGGGAAGAGCTTGGCGATGATCTTCCAGAAGCCGTCCCTCCGGACGAGGGTCTCCTTTGAAGAGGGAATGGCCCAGCTCGGCGGGGGAGCGATCTACCTCGGCCCCGAGGAGATCAAGCTCGGCGAGCGGGAGACGACCGAGGACATCGCAAAGGTCTTGTCCAGATACGTTGACGGGATCATGGCCCGCGTCTTCGGCCATGAGATCGTCGAAGATCTGGCCCAATATGCCAGCGTGCCGGTGATCAACGGGCTCTCCGACCTGCTCCATCCCTGTCAAATTCTGGGGGATCTATTAACTATCTATGAGAAGAAACGCTACCTCAAAGGGCTGAAGCTGGTCTTCGTCGGCGATGGGAACAACGTGGTCCACTCCTGGCTCCACGGCGGGCCGAAGATGGGGCTGGAAGTTACGATCGCTTGTCCTCGAGGATATGAACCGAACCAGGAGATCGTGGAATATGCCAAAGGAGAAGGTGGTAGAGTGGAGATCTCGCATGACCCCGGGGAGGCCGCGCGCGACGCCGATGTATTATACACCGACGTCTGGGCCTCGATGGGCCAGGAGGCCCAGGCGGAGAGGCGTGAGCGTGCCTTCGCCGGATTCCAAATCGCCGAGGAGTTGCTCAAGTTGGCCAAGCCCGAAGCTCTCGTGATGCACTGTCTCCCCGCACATTACGGCGAGGAGATCACTTACGAGGCCGCCCATTTGCCCAATAGCGTCATTTACGACCAGGCGGAGAACCGGCTCCACGCCCAGAAGGCGGTGCTGGCGCTGCTTTTGGGATGAAACTAGAACGCGTTACGCGTTTGTTGAGCCTGCGAACCTGGAACTTGGGACCCACAAGCTGGAAGCTTGATCCCCCGATAGATAGAGGCGATCCCGCCTGTCAACTCCTTGAACCGGACGCTCCTCAATCCACGGGCCTTCATGAGCTCCAGGACTTCCTCAGGCTTGAGGAAACCCTGGATCGACGAGGCAAGATACCGATAGGCGTTCCGATCACCGGAGGCAATTCCACCGATAAAAGGAATGGACCGGTTGAGGTAGAGGCGATAGAGTCTTGAGAAAAGAACAGCTCGCGGCAGGGAGAACTCGAGGATCAGGAGCCGACCGCCAGCCCGCAGCACCCGGGCTATCTCGGCGATCCCCTGCTCGTAGTCGGCCAGGTTTCTCAATCCGAACCCGATGGTGGCTATATCGAAGCTCCCATCCTCGAAGGGCAGGTCGAGACAGTCGGCCTCCTGCAGGGCGACTCTTCCCTGTAATCCCAGCCTGTCCAACTTCTGCCGCGCAACCGCGAGCATCCGTCCTGAGAGATCGACCCCGACGATCTCCCCAGCGCGGCCTCGCCGGGCAAACTCTATGGCTATATCCCCGGTGCCGGTGCAAAGATCCAATGCCCTCTCCCCGACCCCCACCTCGGCATGATCGACCAGGGCCTTCCTCCACCTCCTGTCGATGCCCAGACTGAGGAGATGGTTCAACAGATCGTATTTCGGGGCAACCCTGGAGAAAAAGTCGTTGATCGCGGGTCGAGCTTGCATCGGCACGGAGGATAGTTTACCCTATCATAAGCACGGCTTCAACAGCGCGAGGGGGGGACCTTAGGGGTACAGCGGATGAGCCCGGCCGAAGAGCGGAGGATNNGATGCAGACCTGGTTTTTGGCCAGCCGCCCTTGGTCATTTACCATGTCGGCGATCTCGGTCACCGTGGGAACTGCCCTGGCCGCGGGGGCCGTTCCCTTCTCCTTTGGGCTATATCTCTTGGCGCTGATCGGCATCGTGGCCTTCCACGCGGCGACCAACCTCATCAATGACTACTTCGACTATCGAAGCGGGGTGGACTCCCCCGAGGCGCCCACGGCGCGTTACCGTCCGCACCCTCTGGTCGAGGGCTTCCTGACCGACCGTCAGGTGCTCCAGGGGGCGCTGCTGTTGTATATCCTGACGGCGGGCATCGGGCTTTATCTCGCGGCAACGCGCGGCCTTATGGTGCTTTTGCTCGGCCTGATCGGTATGGGAGCTAGCCTCTTCTACACCGCGCCGCCCCTCAAATGCAAGCATCATGCCCTGGGAGAACTCTCCGTCTTTGCCATGTGGGGCCCGCTCATGGTAGAGGGGGCTTACTATGTCCAGACGGGACACCTGAGCTGGCAGGCTTTTGGGGTCTCAGTGCCGCTCGGCGTCCTGGTGGCCCTGGTGTTGTTGGCCAACAATCTGCGCGACACAAGCTATGATCGCCACCAGGCCGTGCGCACCCTGCCCATCTTGTTGGGCCAGCGGGCGGGCCTGGGCCTCTATGCCTCGCTGATCCTGCTAGCTTACCTGAGCGTGGTTCTGACAATTTTGGCCGGGCCTTTGAGCCTCTGGGCGCTTCTGGTGCTGTTGTCGTTGCCCGCGGCCTGGCGGCTGCTCCGCACGATGGCCCGGGCCGTTCCCCCGGATGCTGACGCGCGCACCGCCCAGTTGGACACGACGTTCGGCCTGTTGCTCATTGTTGCGCTGCTCCTGGAGCGCCTCGTTTGAGCGATCAGGTCAAACAGCTATGGACCACGCTGGCCTTGGCCTTTGCCCTCTTTGGGTTCACCTTAGCGCTCTCGTGGGGCAACTTCTGGGTAAAGATCTCCGTCTCGGCGGCCATTTTGGCGGCGCTCGCCCTCCGGCTTCAACCAGACTTCCCTCGGCTGATTCGCTTCGATCGGCGGTCCGTCCTGATGGGGCTGCTCGCGGCGGCGGGGCTCTACGGGATCTTCTGGCTCGGTAGGGCGGCAGCCACGGCCCTTTTCCCCTTCGCCGAGGCCCAAATCGCGGATGTGTATGTGCAGGGGGAGGGCATGTCGAGGTGGACAATCGCAATGGTCTTGTTGTTCGTGACTGGGCCCTGTGAGGAGATCTACTGGCGCGGCTATCTCCAGCAGGGGTTGGCGGATCGCTTCGGGGGGTGGCGGGGCTGGCTGCTCGGCGTGGCGGCCTACGCCCTCGCCCACATCTGGTCGCTCAACGCCATGTTGATCGCCGCCGCGTCCGTGGCCGGGGCGTTCTGGGGGCTCATCTTCTGGCGCAGGGGGAACCTGGCCCCGGCCATAGTCTCCCATTCGCTGTGGGGCGTTGCGATCTTCACTCTATGGCCACTCGGATGACCCAGTCTAAAGACGGCTTGCCTGAGGTATAATTGACTGGGATGAAACCAGGGGCCCGAATCGCGCTCACCGGCGCGCCCGGCTGCGGCAAGACGACCCTGATCCGCCGGGTTATAGAATCCCTGAAGGATGAACTGAGCATCGGTGGGATCTATACCGAGGAGATCCGCGAGGGCAGCCGGAGGCGGGGCTTTGCGATTATCGATATCGCTACCGGACGGAGGGGCACCTTGGCTCACGTCGAGCTTGGCTCCGGTCCCCGGATGGGGAAGTACCGGGTAAACCTGGAGGACATTGAGGGAATCGCCATCCCTGCGATGGAGGAAGCCCGGAAAAATCGGGACCTGATCGTGATCGACGAGATTGCGCCGATGGAGCTCAAAAGCCCTGAATTTGGGGAGATGGTGGAGGGGTTATTGAAGAGCGCGAAGTGGATGCTCTTTGCGATCCATCGGCGGGCCGATCATCCATTGCTACAGCGGATTCGGGAGGAGTTCACCCTCCATGAGGTCACCCCGGCGAGCCGCGAGCGGCTCATCGAGGAGGTCGTGGCCGCTTTTACCCTTGGAGAAAGGAGAAAAGAATAACTTGACTTAGCCCCCGTCCATGGTGTATAATGTTGGTGGCATGGTTCGGCTAGGGAGAGAGATCAGGGGTTGAGGTGTTTTTCCCTCTTTGAAATGCAATTTCAAATCTATTGGGGTGTTTATCCCCAAAGGAGGTAGGTTCGATGAAGTNNTTTAAATCTATTGGGGTATTTAACCCCAAAAGGAGGTAGGTTCGATGAAGTGGGGAAAGTATTCGGAGGAGGCGACCGAGCGGGTAGAGAAGTTTGTCGGCAGGCTGTTCAGTGCGAAAGGGCTGTATCTACTCCTGGCCCTGGCGACATTCCTGCTGTTGAGCGGTGCCCACGATAAGTGGGGGCCGTAGTAAATCTACTTGAAAGGAGGCAGCAAATGAAGTGGGGACTTCCGTCAAGCAAAGTTAAAAATAAAGTAGCCAAAGTGTTGAACAGGGTTGTCGGGGCTAGAGGACTTTACATTCTACTCGCCTTGGCCGCTCTCATGCTGTTGAGTGGTGCCCACGATAAGTGGGGGCCGTAACAGCGATTCAAACCGGCAATTTGAGGTAACAACTGTTAAGGGGGGTTCTTGTAATCCCCCTTTTTATTTTTGTAGGATAGGGCATAATGAGGCTGCGGCCAGGTGCCAAGATATATTTGTGGGCTGTGGTTGCTTTGGCAATTGCCTGTATCTTTTTATACATACGCCAGGCTCAACTTACTCCAAAATTCGTGTCCACCCTGCTTTTCCTCTCTATTATCGCCTTCATTACAGAAATTTATGAGATCGAGCTGACATACAAAAGGAGGACTTCGACTGCTGTAGCGATTTCCTCGGCGGCAATTTTCATCGGTGGTATACCGCTTGCTATGGCAACCGTTTTGCTTGCTACTCTTGCGGCAGAAGTAGTTCTTCGCTGGCATACATTGTCTAAGAGCATCGTGGTTTTCATAAATTATGTAGCCTTTAACATAGGCCAGCTCTTGATTGCTGTCACGGCCGCTGGGATTGTGTTCAACTTGACTGGTGGCCATCCGCCGCCGTTTCAGAACATTGCGGATTTCATTCCCCCGGCCCTTGCCTTCCTAACGTCCGTCTTGGTCAACACTTCCCTCGTCTCAGGAATAATCCACCTGGCCGAGGGCGTAAGCTTTACCTATCATCTGAAGTTCAATCTGCGCCACCTCCATGTCCAGTTTCTCTCCCTGGGCGTCCTCTCGATCCTGATCGCAGTCGTGTATCAAATGTCGCCTTGGTATCTATTGCTTGTTCTCATCCCTCTAGCTCTGGTCCACGTCTCGCTTCGCGGCTACATGAGGCTCCGCCAGCAGGCGAAGGAGACCTTCGAGCGAATGACCAAAAGCTTGATGGAGCGCGATTACTACACGGGATCGCACTCCGAGGAGGTGGCGCAGATCGCCCAGCGGGTAGCCCGGGCGCTCGCCCTTCCCGAAGACCAAGTAGAGCGGATCGGGGCCGCCGCCCGCGTCCACGATATCGGCAAGATCGCCATCCCCGACAATATCCTCCTCAAACAAGACGGTCTGACTGAGGAAGAATGGCAAGTTATCAAGCAACACCCCGTGGTCAGCGCCGAGCTGCTCCAGGGGCTGGAGATCTACGATGAGAGCATCGAGATTATTAAACACCATCATGAGAACTGGGACGGCAGCGGCTATCCGGAAGGGCTCAAGGGAGAGGAGATTCCCCTCGGCGCGCGCATCCTCGCCGTCGCCGATGTCTACGACGCCTTGACTTCCGATCGGCCTTATCGCAAAGCCTTCGCGGTCGATGAGGCCTGCGAGATCATCGAGGGGATGGGCGGAAAGGAGCTCGACCCCCGCGTCGTGGAGACCTTCCTCAAGGTCGTCTAAGATGTTCCTCCTCTGGGCCGTCCTCCTGGGGCTGCTGATCGGCTTCTCCCGCCGCGGAAATCTGGCGAACCTGGCCCAGCTCAAATTGAGTGGCCTCTGGCTCATCTTGCTCGCTTTGGTGATTCAACTGCTCATCTTCCCTCTGGGCCGCTCGGAGCCGCTGGTTGAGGTCGGCACCGGATACCTCCATCTCCTCTCTTATCTCCTGCTGCTGGTCTTCATCGGGCTCAACTGGCGCTATTTTGAGATCCCGCTCATGGGGGCGGGGCTGGCCCTGAATCTCCTCGCTATTTCGAGTAACGGAGGCTACATGCCCGCCTCGGCCAGGGCGCTGCGCTGTGCCGGGCTCGAACGGGTGGCTGGCATCCTGGAGCAGGGGCTCCACCACGGGAATGTCGTCTTGATGAGCTCGCAGACGAAACTCAATTTCCTGGGGGACTTCTTCTGCGTCCCGGCTGCCGTCCCGCTAGCCAACGCCTTCAGTGTCGGCGACCTCCTCTTGGCACTGGGGATCATCATCTTCCTGGGCCGGCGGATGGTCCAACCAGGATCGACTCCGCGCCCCTGATTGAAGCGGGCCGCCGCTGAAGCTAAAATAAGTTGTGAGCCAGAAGCAGCGAGCGATATTCCTAGATTGGCCGATGGGCACAGCCAACTCCGCTTTGGGGGGTTTGATCTGAACCTCCTTTTGCGGGGCGGACCGTTGTTCTCAGTTTGACATAAACATGGAAGAGGGCGTCACGATAGATGACCGGTTCAGCTTGGCCTGCTCAGCAGGGATCCAAACGCGAAAGAAGGGGGGATGGAGATGAAGATCGATGCCTATCAGTTCGGAAAGATCGTGATCGACGGCCGGGAGTATCAGAAGGATGTGATGATCTACGGCAATGCCGTCGAGGGATGGTGGCGCCAGGAGGGCCATCATCTTCAGCTACGGGACCTCCAGTGGATCCTGGAGCAGGAGCCGCCGCCGGAGGTGGTAGTGGTGGGCAAGGGGCGCTATGGGATAATGACCGTCCCCGACGATGTACTCGCGGCCCTGGAGGAGCGAGGGATCGAGGCGGCCAGTCAGAACACCAAAGAGGCCTGCGAGACCTATAACGAATTGGTCAACTCCCAAAGGGTCGCCGCTGCCCTCCACCTCACCTGCTAGCCACCCTCACCCATTCCTCCCCCTTGAAGGGGGAGAGCTCGGGAGGGGGTGCAAGGCATTGTTTGAATTCATGGGGAGAACGTCAGGACCAGAATGCGTGAACTTGAGGCATTAAAGCTCCTCCACAGGAGGCTGGACGTCGGTGACGACTGCGCCATCATCCCTTTCGGTGGCACAAACCTGCTCCTCACCACCGACATGCTCCACCAGGCGACCGACTTTCCTCGGGGAACGACGGCCTACACCATCGGCTGGCGGGCGGCGGCCGTCTCTTTGTCGGATATCGCCGCTATGGGAGGTAAGCCGCTCGGAGTGGTCGTCGCTTTAGGCGCCCCGGAGTTCGAGGAGGGATTCATGGAGAAGCTATTCGCCGGGCTGGAGGACTGCTGCACTTCCCTGGAAGCGAAGCTCCTCGGGGGCGATCTCGATCATCACCGAGAGCTGACCTTGGTGAGCACGGCCTTGGGGGTGGCCGCCCGGCCGGTGACCCGCGCTGGGGCAAGGCCGGGCGAGTTGATTTGCGTCACCGGGGCGCTCGGCCGGACCGCTGCTGCGCTGAAGCTATTTGGATGGG
>JABAHQ010010266.1_pt2 | contig 18441 bp, 14 predicted proteins | sample 7062091 | NCBI WGS metagenome assembly JABAHQ01 (sample SAMN14534359, study PRJNA622989) | marine sediment metagenome | biome: marine biome [ENVO:00000428]; feature: marine pelagic biome [ENVO:01000023]; material: deep marine sediment [ENVO:00002113] | place: India: Gulf of Kutch | collected...
TTCGTCTTCCGCGTGGACCTGCGGCTGCGCCCCTACGGCGACGGCGGACCGGTGGCGGCGAGCTTCGACGCTCTCGAGGAGTACTACCAGGCGCAGGGCCGGGAGTGGGAGCGCTACGCCATGATCAAGGCGCGCCCGGTCGCCGGCGACCGCGAGGCCGGTGCGCGGCTCATGGAGCTGCTGCGTCCCTTTGTCTACCGGCGCTACCTCGACTTCGGCGCCTACGCCTCGTTGCGCGAGATGAAGGCCATGATCGCCCAGCAGGTCGAGCGCAAGGGGCTCGCCGAGAACATCAAGCTCGGCGCCGGCGGGATCCGCGAGATCGAGTTCATCGGCCAGGCCTTCCAGCTCGTGCGCGGGGGGCGCGAGCCGGAGCTCCGGGCACGCGGCATCGTCACCGTGCTCGAGCGCCTCGGCGCGCGCGGCTGCCTCCCCGGCTACGTCGTCGAGCAGCTCATCGACGCCTACCGGTTCCTGCGCCGGGTGGAGAACCGCCTGCAGGCGCGGGCCGACCGCCAGACCCACGCCCTCCCCGCCGAGGCGCACGAGCGGCTGGGGCTCGCTTACGCCATGGGCTTCGAGGAGTGGACGGCCTTCGACAAGGTGTGCACCCGCCACCGCCAGCGCGTGCGCAACCACTTCGAGCAGGTGGTCTCCGCGCCGCAGACCGAGGAAGAGGACGAGGGGCGGGGCGGCCCGGACCTGGCCGGCGTATGGCTGGGCGCGCTCGCGGACGAGGCCGCCGCGGCGGCGCTCGAGGAAGCGGGCTTCGACGACCCGGCGGAGGCGCTGCGGCTGGTCCGCGCCCTGCGTGACGCGCACGCCTACCGGGCCTTGAGCGCCCGGGGCCGCGAGCGCCTGGACCGGCTGATGCCGATGGTCTTGGGGGCGGTCGCCGGGGCCGAGCGCCCCAGCGGGACCCTGCTCCGGGTGACCGGGCTCATCGAGGCGATCGCCCGCCGCACGACCTACATCGACCTTCTGGCCGAGAATCCCATGGCGCTGTCGCAGCTGGTCAAGCTGTGCGCGGCGAGCCCCTGGATCGCCGGCTTCCTGCGGCAGCACCCGCTGCTGCTCGACGAGCTGCTCGACCCGCTCACCCTCTACGCGCCGCTGCGCCGCGAGAGCCTCGAGCGCGAGCTCGGTGAGCTGCTCGACGGCGTGGGCGCCGATGACCTGGAGGAGCAGATGGAGGCGCTGCGCCAGTTCAAGCAAGCCAACACCCTGCGGGTGGCCGCCGCCGACATCGCCAACGCCATCCCGCTGATGGAGGTGAGCGACCACCTCACCGAGATCGCCGAGGTGGTCCTCGAGCGCGTGCTCGCCCTGGCCGGCGCGCATCTGGCGGCGCGCCACGGCTGGCCCGAGTGCGAGGACGCCGGCACGCGGGTCGACGCGGGTTTCGCCGTCGTGGGCTACGGCAAGCTGGGGGGCATCGAGCTCGGCTACGGGTCGGATCTGGACCTCGTGTTCATCTACGATTGCCCCGGCGAGGAGCGGCCGGGCGACGGCCCCAAGCCCCTCGACCACGGGGTGTTCTTCGCTCGGCTCGCCCAGCGCGTGATCCACATGCTCACGGCCCGCACGCCCTCGGGCATCCTCTACGAGGTCGACCCGCGACTGCGCCCGAGCGGCTCGGCCGGCCTGCTGGTGAGCACGCTCGAGGCGTTCGCCGAGTACCAGCGCGAGGCGGCCTGGACCTGGGAGCACCAGGCGCTGGTGCGCGCGCGGGCGGTCGCCGGCGACGCCGCGCTCGCCGAGCGCTTCGCGGCGGTGCGCTGCGAGGTGCTCACGCGCGAGCGCGACCCGGAGAGGCTGCGCGAGGAGGTGCGCGAGATGCGCGAGCGCATGCGCCGCGAGCTCGGGGGCCGCGGCAAGGGCGGCTTCGATCTCAAGCAGGACCCCGGGGGGATCACCGACATCGAGTTCGTCGTCCAGTACGGGGCGCTCGCCTGGGCCCACGACCATCCCGAGCTGATCCGTTACACCGACAACATCCGCCTGCTCGAGGGCCTGGCGCAGGCGGGCCTGCTGCCCGAGCCCGACGTCAAGCTGCTCGCCGACGCCTATCGGGCCTATCGCAAGCGCCGGCACCGGCTCACGCTGGAGGAGCGGCCCGGCCGCGTGAGGGACGAGGAGTTCGCCGAGCTCCGTGAGGGGGTCCGGCGGGTCTGGGCCCGCGTGATCGAGGGCCGGGCGCCGGACCGGGACTGAAAGCCCCGGGGTTTTCCGCTAGAATGAGCGTCCTTCGCGTTTACGCTTGGAGCCTGCTGACATGACGATGGACGATCGCGACGGCGTCATCTGGCTCGACGGGGCCTTCGTGCCCTGGCGCGAGGCGCGCGTGCACGTCCTCACCCATACCCTGCACTACGGCATGGGCGCGTTCGAGGGCATCCGTGCCTACCGCACCGATGCCGGCACCGCCATCTTCCGCCTCCAGGCGCACACCGACCGGCTGCTGCGCTCCGCGCACATCCTGCGCATGGCGATGCCCTACGACGCCGAGACGATCAACGAGGCGATCTGCGGGATCGTGCGCGAGAATGGCCTGGAGACCGCCTACATTCGACCGATGTGCTTCTTCGGCGCCGAGGGCATGGGCCTGCGCGCCGATAACCTCAAAGTCCACTGCACGGTCGCAGCGTGGTCCTGGGGCAGGTATCTCGGCGACGAGAGCGCGGAGCGCGGCATCAAGGTGAAGACCTCGTCGTTCACGCGCCACCACGTCAACGTCTCCATGTGCAAGGCCAAGGCGAACGGCCACTACATCAACTCCATGCTCGCCTTGAACGAGGCCGTCTCCTGCGGCTGCGACGAGGCGATGCTGCTCGACGCCGAGGGTTACGTCGCCGAGGGCAGCGGCGAGAACATCTTCATCGTGCGCGACGGCGTCCTCTATACCCCGGAGCTGACCTCGGCGCTCGACGGCATCACGCGCGACACCATCATCACGCTGGCGGAGGAGCGGGGCTATACGGTGCGCGAGAAGCGGATCACTCGCGACGAGGTCTACATCGCCGACGAGGCCTTCTTCACCGGCACCGCCGCCGAGGTCACCCCCATCCGTGAGGTGGACGGCCGGGTGATCGGCGCGGGCCGCCGCGGCCCGGTCACCGAGCGGCTGCAGACCCTGTATTTCGATCAGGTGCACGGCCGGCGCCCCGAGCATCCCGATTGGCTGACGGCCGTCCTGCCGGCGGCCGAGCCGCGACAGGAGCGGGGCGGCTCGTGATCTCCACCGACCCGCTACCTAGCGAAAAGGGGTCAGTACCCTTTTCCCCGCGCCGCGGCGCTGAGTAAGACAACACGGGAAAAGGGTACTGACCCCTTTTTGAATTGCGGAACTGACCCCTTTTTGAATTGCGCGCACAGCAGAGAGGCAGCCATGAGCCGCGATCCCGAGCGCTCGGCCGGTCCGCCGCGGCCCGGCGAGCGCGCGCCCAATGACCGGGGGCTCTACGAGGTCACCCAGCGGGACCTGCCGCTGTATTGCCCCATGGACGGGATGAGCCTGTGGAATTCCCACCCGCGCGTCTATCTGCCGATCGAGGAGACCGGCCATGCGAAGTGCGGTTACTGCGGCGCGGAGTTCAAGCTGGTCGACTGAGGAAAACGGCAGGGACTAGGGGTTGGGTGCCAAATGAAAGTAGACCGGTCATGTGAGCCGATATTTCGAGTTTGGGTTGATCTCAAGGTTGATGGATTTTACTACGGTTGTCTGCCGATCCTTCTCGAACAGCACGTTTAGCTGCTGCTCGACCAAGTTCCATTCGGCCAGCACGAAATAGTTGATGTACGACTTGCGCATAGGGATCGTCTCGTTCATGACGCTAATGCAGCCCTTGCCTGTGGCGGTGTCGTCGAGTACCTGACGGATGAAATACACCCTGCGTACGAAGTCCTTCTTGGAGGCCCGACGCGTGCGCTTCGTGACATCATAGCCGGTGTAGGCAAGGGAGGAATCGTCGAACCAGGCCAGCCGGGTGTCGACCTCCCGTAGGGAGCGGAAGCGATGGCGGTTCCAGAACTGGCGCGCAAACACCGAGTTGTTGCCCTCGGTCGAGGCCTGCGAGCAGGGCCGGCGCGGCACGGCGAAGACCGGTAGGATCTTATGCGAGAGCAAAAATACCATGAACCGCGACCGGCTGCGCTTGCCTGAGCCGCTGCCGAGGGCGGCCTGGGCGTTGTCGACCTTCATGACATCCGGGTACTCGAAGCTCTTGAAGAGGTGGGTGCAGGCGGTGAGCACGGCGTCCGTGGTCTGGGCTTCAACCCGTTGAAAGTGCCTGAGTTTTGGAGCCTTCTCGAAGCTAAACCCCAGGACGTGCACCGGCGCAGTCCACCCGGCGAGGTACTTCTGGCCGATGTAGTCCGCCTCCGCGAAAAGGGGTCAGCGAAAAGGGTACTGACCCCTTTTTGAATTGCTCGACCCGATTTAGTCGAACGAATAGCCGAACAGCTCGATGTCGGGCCTGAAATGCTCGGCCACGCGCTCGGCGGTGGCGTCGTCGTAGTAGCCGCGGTAGTCGGCGCGTCCCGCCGCGCGGCGGCGATGCGGCAGGCGGCGCCGCCGCAGCCCGATGCGCTCGCACGCGGTGTCGAAGTCCTCCTGCAGGCGCTCGTAACGACCGACGAAATCGACGATCACCTCACCCTGCAGGTCCTTGATGTAATTGCACTGCAGCTCGATCGACGTATCGATGTGGTACTGATACGGCCGCTCGGGGTCGAGCTTCCAGCGGATGAAGCCCGCGAAGTCCTCGATACCCCCCATCAGATGCGGGCGCTCGCGGCGGATGTGGTGATAGGAGCTGACCTGCAGGTCCCAGGGGTTGCGCACGAAGGCGAACTTGAACAGCCGGTGGTAGACCTCCAGCGGCAGCATCTCCTGGGCGGCGATCGCCTTGGCGTGGCGCGGGAACTTGGTGCCCAGGCGGTGCCTGGTCAGGTGGCTCAGCCGGTGGCAGGGGAAGGCGAGCCAGTAGAGCGGGTCGCGCCAGCGCAGCGCCGCCAGCGCGGCGCGCACGCTCGTCCCGCCCGTCTTGGCGATGTGAACGAACAGGAAGTTGTGACGATGCGAGATGAGCATGATTGAAGAGAGCGCTTTATGGATCACAGATGACGGCAAGGCCCCCGTGCGGCACCTCGGTCCGCGCGGCGCCGGCCGGCAAAGCAACCTTGCTGCTGGCGTTTGTGGTCTGTCGTCTATTCCCTGCCGTCAGGTTCGATGCTTCCAGACACCCGGTGCGCTGCGTTAGAGAGTATAGGGTGCCGCCGCCTCCCCGGGTCACGCACCGTCGTCGGATCCGGCGCTGCGCGCCTCGACCCGACGCCCGTATCGTGACTCAGCCGGTCAAGAATAGGGCACGCGGTGCCCACCGTGCCTCGCGGCGGCCACAGGCCGCCCTATGGGGTGCCGGTAGCTCGCGGTTATCGGCAGAGAAGCCACAGGGCGCGCTGTGCGCGCCGCCCGGGCGCTGCGGCGGCCATCGGGCCGCCCCTTCCGCGAGTTGTAGCCTTGTAGCGGCCACACGCCGCCCTATCCTCGAGTTGCAGGGGGTGGGTCGAGCGCCGCAGGTGCGGACTCCTCGCTTCCGCTTCCGGCCTCGGCCCGACCTAGTCCGCCCCGCTTGCCTTGGCCGGTGGCCGCGCCAGGCCCAGCGCCGCCAGGTAGCCCGCCACGCTGCGCTCCAGGGTGTACGGCCGTGCCGCCTGCTGGAGCATCTCACGAGGCGGCGGCCGCGCGAGCGTCTCGGCCATCGCCTGCGCGAGCGCCTCGACGTCGCCCACCGGGACCAGCGGCCCGTAGCGCCCGTCCTGCAGGATCTCCCGCGGCCCGCTCGGGCAGTCGGCGGCGACCACCGGGACCCCCAGGGCCAGCGCCTCAGTGAGCGCGTTGGGCGAGCCCTCCCACCGGGAGGAGAGCACGAACAGGCTGGCGCGCGCCACGAACGGGTGGGGGTCTTCCACGAAGCCGGGCAGCGATACGTCCCGGGACACCCCGAGGCGCTCGGCGAGCGCCTCAAGCGGGCGCCGGTCGCGGCCCTCACCCAGGATCAGCAGGCGACAGGCCCGTTCCGCGCGCACGCGGGCGAAGGCGCGCAGCAGCGTGGTGAAGTCCTTTTGATACGTTAGCCGGCCGCTGGCCACGATAACGGGCGTCCCCTCGACCGGGAACCACCGGTGCTCGAGGCGCTGCGCAGCGCGCGTCTCCAGCTCGGGCGTCCACACGGGATTGCGCACGACGCTGATGCGCTCGTGCGGCAGACCGGTGACGGTGCGGGTGTCCTCGGCCACCCCGTCGGAGACCGCCACGATGTGATCGACGCCGCGATAAAACGCGCGCACGAGCGCGAGCCGCGGCGCCCGGTGCAGCGCCCCGCGGTGAGCCAACGAGGCGGTGAGATGCGTGCCCAGCCGGCCGACGATGCGCGTGCGGGTGCGCGCCAGCGCGCGGGCCGCCACCGCGGCGCGGATCGCGCGGTCCTTGGCCGCGAGCAGAACCGCCGGGCGGTGCCGGCGCAGATAGCGGGCGAGCGCCGGCACCGCGGTGGCGGTGTGGCGCGCCCCGAGCGGGACCACTCGCACCGCCGCGGGCAGCGCCTGCGGCGCGCTGCGCTCGCGCACCACCAGCAGATCGACCCCGTGGTCCGCGGCGGCGAGCCCGCGCACCAGGTTGAGCACCATGCGCTCCACCCCGCCGTGGCCCGAGAACGAGATCAGCACCGGGATGCGATCGCCGCTAGCCATCCGAGCCCGTCCGGGCCACCGGGTGCGTGGCGAGGCCGAACGCTTCGAGGTAGGCGGTGGTCGCGCGCTCGACCTCGTAGGGCCGCGCCGCCTCGCGGAGCCGCTCGCGCGGCGGCGGTCGCTCGAGCAGGGACTCGATGCCGGTCGCGAGCGCCTCGACATCACTCACCGGCACCAGCGGCCCATAGCGCCCGTCCTGCAGGATCTCCCGCGGGCCGCTCGGGCAGTCGGTGGCGATCGCCGGGGTGCCGAGCGCCAGCGCCTCGATCAGGACGAAGCCCAGACCCTCCCAGCGGGACGTCAGGGCGAACACCGCCGCGTGCGCCATGTATACGTAAGGCGAGGGGACGAAGCCGGGGAGATCCACGTCGCCCGCGATGCCGAGCTCGGCCGCCAGGCGCAGCAGGACTCGGTGCTGCCCGCCCTCGCCGAGGATCACCAGTCGGCAGGCGCGCCGCGCGCGCACGCGGGCGAAGGCGCGCAGCAGGGTAGCGAAGTCCTTGCGGGCGGAGAGCTCCCCGACGCCCAGGACGATCGGCGGCGCGCCCTCGGCGAACCACGGATGGGGTGGGCGCGGCGGAGCTTGCTCGAGCAGCCCCGCCGGCACCACCGGGCTCGGCACCACGCGGATGCGCTCGCGGGCGAGCCCGGTGTAGGCCGCCATGTCGTCGGCCACCCCCTCGCTGGTGACGATGACCCGGTCGGCGAAGGGATAGAGCCGTCCCATGGAGGTGCGCTGCAGCCAGCGCTCGAATCGGCCGCGGCCTTGCAGGTCGATCGAGATCGTGGTGCCCGAGCTCAGCACCAGGCGCGTCGGCACGCGCGCGAGCGCCCGCGCGAGCAGCGCGGTGCGATTGACCCGGTCCTTGTCGGCGAGCAGCACGGCCGGCCGCTCCCGGCGCAGATAACGCATCAGGGGCGCCAGGGCGGTATAGGTGTGGCGCGTGCCGAGGTCGACGACTCGAAGGCCGGGCGGGGGATCCGCGCTCTCGGCCCCGAGGTGAGGCCCGTGGCCGCGCACCTTGAGGAGATCCACCCGGTAGCCGCGCCGGGCGAGCGCCGGCAGCAGGTGAGCGGCGGCGCGGTCCACGCCGCTGTGGCCCGAGGTCGCCAGGAAGAACGCGATCAAAGGGGCGCGTGCGGTGTCCACCGGCGCCCGGCTCAGCCCACCCACGCCAGCGGGTCCTCATCGACGCCGGGCGGCTCGCGTCCCTCGACGTACAGGTCGTGCCAGATCGCGAAATGCATCAGACACCAGGTCTCCCGACTGGCGTCGCCGTGACGGCGCTGGCGCGCGATCAGCGCCTTCACGGCGTCGCCATCGAACCACTCGCGAACGCCCCGGTGGCGCGCGAGCCGCTCCTCTAGCGCCTCCAGGAAGCGCCCCTTGAGCCAGTCACGGATCGGCACGTGGAAGCCCGTCTTGCGGCGCTGGAGGTGATCCTCCGGGAGGTAGCGCCTGGCCCATTGACGCAGGAGCCACTTGCCCGTGCGACCGCGCACCTTGAGCGTGGCGGGCAGCGACAGCCCGAGCTCCACCACCCGGTGATCGAGCAGCGGCACGCGGCCCTCGACGCCTGCGGCCATCAGCATGCGGTCCACCTTGACCAGCAGGTTCTCGGGCAGTGCCGTGGCGATGTCCGTGTACTGCCTGCGCATCAGGTCGTCCCACGCGGCGGGCGTGGCCTGCCACGCGGCGCGGAACGGCTCGCCAAACCCGCGCGCGTGCGGCCGGAGCCGGGGGCCGAGCACGCGCCGCCAACGCCGGCCCCATTGCCCGCGCGTGCGAAAGCCGCCGGAGCCCGGCGCGCGCAGCGCCTTGAGCAACGCGGTAGCGCGCGCCGGCCGATAGCGCCCGTAGCCGGCGAACACCTCATCGCCCCCTTCGCCGGTGAACACCACCTTGAGCTCCCGTCCCGCGGCCTCGGCGAGGAGGGCGGTGGGCAGGCAGGCGTAGTCGCGCATCAGCTCGTCGGCGCTCCAGATCATGTGCGGGATGCGCCGGAAGATCCGCTCGCGGTCGAGCCGCAGGGGGCGGTGCCGGGTGCCGAAGCGGCGCGCGATGCGCTCGGCCTCGGCCAGCTCGCCGCGCTCGTCGGCGCCGGCGTAGCCCACCGAGAAGGTCCGCACCGGCCCCTCCTGGAAGCGCGTCAGGCAACCCACGAGCGTGCCCGAGTCCACGCCCCCGGACAGAAAGGCCCCGTAGGGGACGTCCGAGCGCACGTGCTCGCGCATCACCCGGTCGAACAGGCCGTCGAACGCCTCCGTTGCTTGCGCCTCGCTCATGGGGCTCGGCTGCACGTCCAGCGGGGACCAGTAGCGGTGGTGCTCGAGATTGAGCTCCGAATCGACGACGATGGCCTCCCCGGGCAGCACCCGATGCACGCCCTCCAGGGCCGTGTCGGCGCCCGCGCTGAACTGGCTTTGCAGAAACTGCATCACCGCGCCCGGGGCGAGCGCGGGGGACCGGGGCAGCGCGGGCAGGAGGGCCTTGATCTCCGAGGCGAACGCCAGCCGGTCGCCCGCGACGGCGTAGTAGAGCGGCTTGATCCCCAGCCGGTCCCGCGCCAGGATCAGCCGCCCGCGCCGGCGATCGTAGAGCGCGAAGGCGAACATCCCGTGCAGGTGCTCAAGCGCCGCCAGCCCGTGGACGGCGTAGGCGTGGAGGATGGTCTCGCTGTCGGAGCCGGTGGCAAAGCGCACGCCGTGCTCGCGCTCGAGCGCCTCGCGCAGCTCCACGTAGTTGTAGATCTCGCCGTTGGCGACCAGCGAGAGATCCCGCTCCGGCGTCATCAACGGCTGGTGGCCGCCGGCGAGGTCGATGATCGACAGGCGTGTATGCGCCAGGCCCACGGCATCGATCCGCTCGATGCCCCGATCGTCGGGCCCGCGGTGACGCAGCCCCTCGGCCATGCGCTCGAGCGCGCCCAGCTCCACGGTGCCGCGACGCTGTAAGATGCCGGCGATGCCGCACATTATGATGAGCTGCTATTCTTCTGAAGCCTTGTCGCCGTGTCGGGCACGAGCCATTGTACCGGAACGGCCAGGAGCCCCGAGCCGCTCAAGAGCGCCCGGCGACGGCGAGGGCGCATTGGAGGGCGTCGGTGCTGGCGTCGACCGTGAAGGCCTGCGCGGCGGCCTGAAGCCGACGACGCGGCACCGGGTCCGCCAGGATCTGCGCCATGGCGCGGGCCAGCGCGCGCCAGTCGCCCACCGGCACGAGCGGCCCCAGAACACCGCCGTGCAGCAGCTCACGCGGGCCGCTCGGGCAGTCGGTCGAGGCCACCGGCGTCCCCAGAGCCATCGCCTCGATGAGGACGTTCGGATTGCCTTCGCGGCGGGAAGACAGCACCACCCCGTCCGCGCGGGCGATATATGCGTAGGCGTTGTCGGTATGCCCGACGAGATGCGTGCGGTCGGCGATACCCAGTCGGCTCGCCAGCCGTGACAACCGCGCCCTATGGCCGCCCTCGCCCAGCACGATCAGCCGGACGGAAGACCCTTCGGCCTTGAGAAGGGCGAGCGCTCGCAGCAGCGTGGGGTAATCCTTGACGCCGGCCAGCCGCCCCCCCGCAATCAGCACCGGTCGCTCTTTGCTCGCCAGCCAGGGGTGTGAGACCGGCTGCTCGGCGAGCTCGTACAGGATCGAGCCGACCACGGGATTCGGCACGATGTGCACGCGCTCGCGAGGCAGCCGCGCCGTCTTGACGAGATCGTCGGCCACTCCCCGGGAGTTGGCCAAGACGACATCCGCGGAGCGATAATGTCGAGACAGGGCGCGCGCGTGAAAGGGGTATCGCAGCCATCCTAACGGCTTTTCGAGCATTCTCCTCGAGAGATTGGTGCCGACCAAGAAAACAAGGCGCGTGTCGGTCTTCAGGGCCTTCATTAAGGCCAGGGCCGTCATCTCATCGGCATGCTTGGCGCAGAGCAGCACGCACGGCCGCCGCTCGGCGATGTAGCGTTCGAGGCTCGCGGAGACGGATTGCTTCGTCGTATGCTCTACGCGTGCCTCGTTCGGGAGCGCCCACAGGAAGCCCGGCGCGCTCCCGGCGATCAGCAGGGTGACGCTGTGCCCCCGTGCCGAAAGACCGGAGGCGAAATTCACGAGGTTCCGCTCGACCCCTCCGCGCTCGAAGCTCGAGCACAGAATGCCGATCTCGCCCCCGCTGCATGCGCTCATCAATGAAGCCGGCTCGGACGTGGTAATCGAGAAAAGAGCGCGTGTATTATAAACATTCGACTGATCGCTCTGCCACCGGCCTGACGGGTGGTGGATCCAAAATGATACAAGCAACGCGATCAACCGTCATATCGAAGCGAGATGTCTTTTTCGACCGTCTGGGCCACTCGGGGCTTTACCTGTTCGCATTCTTCGCCCTGATCGGACCGACGGGCGCGGCCCTCGGAAAGTTGCTCATGCTCACCGCATTGGTGGCGCGTCCCACCCGGGCGTGGCGCCGCTTGCGGCGAGACCCCGCCGTGGGGATGTGGGTGCTGGCGGGCGCGTTCCTCGTCGCGGGCGCGGTCCTCGCCCACCGGCGGTTCCCGGGCTTCGGCGATGTCACGGTCGATGCCGCGCTCGGCTGGTGGCATCTCTTCGCCTTCTGGCTCCCCGCGGTGTGGATCCGTGGAGATCATCGGCGAGTGATGCACGTGCTCGGCACGATGTTGGCGGGGCTTCTGGCGTCGTTCGTGTACCATACAGGCGGTGATCTGACTCGGATCGTCGCCGGGGGGCGGTGGGGAGCGGACGTCGAGCTTTCTCATATCGGCGTTGGCCTATACGTCGGCGTGGCGTTATTGGGACTGCTCTTGTTGGCGCCCCGCTGGCTGACCCGTTTCCGCGGCCCGTGGGGGCGCGGCTTTGCGGCCACGGCATTGATCGTCTTACTCGCGGCCTTGGTCCAGATCCTCATCGCGACCGAGTCGCGCGGCGCGTGGATCGCCTTCGTGGGGGGCGCTGTGCCGGTCCTCTTATGGTCTGGCCTCCGTCATGCCGATGAGCTGTTAACCCCCGCCGGCCGAACGGTGGTGATTGCATGGGCGGCATTGATTCTGGTCGCCGTCGGCGTGGCGGCGGTCAATACCGAACGGGTCGCCTCGCGGTTCGACGACGCGGAGCGCACCCTCGAATCCGCGCTCCGTGACGGCTTGAGCGGCGCACCGGATACCGCGTTGGGATACCGACTGCGCGTCTGGTCTACGGTCGCCGAGCGGTGGACGGAGCACCCGATTCTGGGTTGGGGGCCCGGGACCGCCCGGCCCCTCATCCTCGAGAGCCCCGATACCGGAATCCACCATCTGGAGCACATCCACAACGGCTACCTCCAGGTGTTGGTCGAGCTGGGCCTCGCCGGCGCCGTCCTGCTGGGCGCCATGTTGTGGCTCTCGCTCCGCGTTCTGTGGTCGGCCGCCCGGCGCGGGGACTGTCCATATGATATCTGGCTGCTCCTTGGCGGCGCCTATCTGATCACCGCGATCTGGAGCGTGACCGGCTTTCAGGCCGTGCACGTGCCGTGGCGCAATTTCTGGCTCCTGCTGGCCGGCCTCGCGTACAGCTACCGATACGCGGGCGCGAAGCAGCCGGCGCCCGCTACGGAATCGAGAGCTTCGCGGGGTGAATGCCGTTGATACCGGCCCGTCTGCTCGCGAACCGATCGGGCGGCCGCGTATGGCGGCCCGTCGGCCAAGCTGCCATACTCTCGGGTCGATGTCGCCGGCGCTCGTCCCCTCACCGTCTCTTTCTGGCTTCGGCCCCATGACCTCGAAGGGAGGTCGGGAATAGTCGCCGTGGACGGGAGCGGAATCACTCGTCGCGATGAGGGGCCGGGGGTCGGCGGTCCTCGCCGGTGCCGGGGCGTCCGGGAATCGTCCAGGTAGCGCGCGACGGTCCACAGGTCGGAAGGGCGGAAAAACGGGCGTGGTCGGGAATCTCATCCACATCGGGTATCACAAGACGGCCACCAGCTGGTTTCAGCGGGTCTACTATCCGCGTGTCACCAATCTCACCTACATGCATCGGAAGCACGCGCGACGCGCTTGGCTGGAGGACAGCGCTTTTGCGTTCGACCCGGCCAGGGCGCATGCGGTGCTGGGCGCCGATCCGGCTCGCCCGCTGATCCTCTGCGAGGAGCAGCTTAGCGGGAGTATCTACGCCGGTGGGCTTTTCGGGTGCCTGTCAAAGGATGTGGCCGAGCGGATTCACCGCACCTTGCCCGATTCCAGGATCGTGATCTTCATCCGGCGACAGACCGACATGATCGCGTCGGTCTACAATCAGTACGTGCGCGAAGGAGGAACTCATCGGCCGGGGCGTTACCTGTTCCCGAGCGACCACCTTCCCGAGTCGGGCTTCGCGCCACGAAATGTGCCGTTGTTCTCGTTCGACCACTTTGAGTACCGTCCGCTGATCCGGCGCTACGAGTCGCTGTTCGGCCGGGACAACGTCCACGTGTTTCTCTACGAGGCCTTCGAGGAAGATCCCCGCGGCTTCATCGAGGCGTTCGGGAGGCGCTTGGGCCTGGAGGTCGATTTGAGCGAAGTGGGCTTCCGGAAGGTGAATGCGACCTATAAGCCGAACATTGCCAGAGCGGCGCGTTGGATCAATTGGTTCACGTACCGAGACGTCGTCGACAAACGATACATCGTGCACGTTCCCGGCCTCTACAGGAATCGCGGGAAGATACTGGAGTTCCTGAATCGTCTTCCGTTGGGTCGCCCGACCACGGATCCGAGCGCGGTCCTGGGCCGCCGGATCGTCGAGCATATCCGCGGGCGTTATGCTGCGACGAACCGGGAGCTTGCTCGGGAGCGCGATCTACCGCTCGAGGATTACGGGTATCCGTGCTGACCGCCGCACATGATATATGCGGGGAGCCCCGCGATGTCGTGAGCGAGGTGACCGTGCCGGCCGTGCCCGCGGCCCGTCTGAGCGCCCTCGGCGACGTGGTCACGGCCTCGCCGCCGGTGCGCGCGCTGTGAGCAGCGCCTTGTCCGCCGGAAAGCGGCACGGAGACGAGGCGGGCGAAAGTCTTGCCGGCACCGCCCCATGGGTTCGCGCGACGGGCTTTAGACCCGAGCGCTCCCGGGATTACGGAGCGGGCGTTGGCAGCCGCGCCCCCAGCCCGGCAGCGTGGTCCTTTCATGCATCATCCGCCGACGGCGCTGTCTCGACCGGCGGGGGGGCCGTCTACCGGCGGAGCGACCGCCTCCGCGTCGCCGTCAAGCTGCGCCGCCGCCCAAGGCAGCGGACGGTCGAAAAGACGCGCGACATCCAGGATGGGGATCACCCTGTCGTCATGGGTAAAGCATGAGCAGGCAACGTGACGAACGACCTCCGAGCCCTCGGGCAGCGCACAGGCCATATCGTCGGCGACGTAAACTTCGTAAGGCGCACCATCCACGAGAACCGCTCCGTAGCGCAGCGGCTGACCCGGAGCCATCTGATAGGCGAGGACCACGGCGTGCCGCCGTGCTTGCGCTTCCCGCTCGTCGCCCCCGAGCAACGCGGCAAGGTCCGTCACAGGGACCATCTTTTCCCGCCAGATCAGCACGCCTGGGCAATGCGCCGGTGTAAGGGGAAGACGCACGATCTCGGGCGAAAGCAGATACTCGACGACACGATGCGCGCCCGCCGCCACATGCCAGCCGGCCCCGGCATCCATGGCCCAACCCCTACTTGCTCTTTCCATACGCCGGATCCTGCGGGAACGATAAGTAATCGACGAGCGTACGCGCGTCCGTCACCAGCGCGACGCCGTCTCCATACCTTGCAAGGCCGGTGGCGACCGAGCGCAGGGCGTCGATGCAGCCCGGCAAGGATTCCACCGCGAGGTCGAGGTCCGACTCCAGCGAGCGGACGTGGTCGCACAATATGCCGCGCACGGCATCTTCCGACGTGACGAACGCGCACAGCGTGCGTCCGGCGGACGCCGGGCGCTCGAGGCGCAGCGACTCGTTGAAACTGTAGGCCGGCCACGACAAGCCGTTCTCATGGACGAACCAGCCGGCCTCCCATTCTTGCTCGCCGGTCGGTTCCTCGAGATCGGCGGCCAGCTCGATCCGGTGCACGTCGCGTTGCGGCAGCGCAAGGCGCCGGGCACCGATCCCGAGCACCGCCCAGCCGGCAACCGCGATCGGAGCGGGAGATGAGTGAGGGGCGGGCGCTACGGACATTTACGCCGCCCTGCTCAACATCGAGTGCAGCTGCCCGAGCAGGTGCTCGTCGCTGTAGGGCTTGGTGACGTAAAGGTCCACGCCCGCGAGCTGTGCCTGCTCCCGGTGCTTCTCGCTCGAGCGCGAAGTGACCATGATGACGGGCACGCTGCGAGTGCGCTCGGATGCGCGCAGCCGCGAGGTCAGCTCGAGCCCGTTCATGCGCGGCATCTCGAGATCGATGAGCAGCGCGGCCGGCCGCTTTTTGTTGACGTATTCCAGCGCCTCGATCCCGTCCTTGGCCGTCTGCACCGAATAACCCTCGCCTTCGAGCAGCGCCGACAGGGTCTGGCGCACGGTAAGCGAGTCGTCCACAATCAGGATGTCGGCCGTTGCAGCCGCCTTCTGCGCCTCCACGCGGCTGTGAGCCAGATACGGCCGCACCGTTTCCTCACCGCCTTGCTTCATCTGCAACAACTGGGACGCATCGAGGACCTGCAACACCCGGCCGTCGCCGAGCACGGAGGCGCCGATCACGCCCTTGGCGCCGGCGAGATACCGGCCGAGGCTCTTGATGACGAGATCGCGGCCGAACAGAAGCGCATCCACCACCACGGCCTTCTTGCCGTCGATGCTGTTGATGACGAGCACCGAGCGCGCGTCCTCCTCATCGCCCAGCGAACGCTCGCCGACGAGCCCCAGCAGGTGCGCCAGATCGTGCACCTCGAGACTCTCGCGCTCCTCGCGGTAGATATAGCGTTCACCGAGGCGCTCGATATTCACCGCACCCTGGTAGACGGCACGATCGAGGATGTCGGTCGGGATGGCGGCCATGTCCCCGCCCGCGCGCACCACGAGGCAATGCGCCCTGCCCATCGTCATCGGCAGCCGCAAGGTGAAGCGGCAACCCTTGCCGGGGTCGTTCGCGATATCGATGGTGCCCTTGAGCTTTTGCACGGCCGTATGCACCACGTCCATGCCCACGCCGCGCCCGGAGGTCTCCGAGACGCTGGTGCGCGTGCTGAAGCCGGGGAGCAATATCAACCGCGCGGTCTCGTCGTCGGTGAGGGCCGCATCCGGCGGAATCAGCCCGCGCTCGGCGGCCGTGGTGCGGATGTGGGGCAGGTCCAGCCCCCCGCCGTCGTCGGCGCAGCGCACGACGATATGATTGCCCTCTTGGGCGAAGGAAAGCGTGATCTCGCCGGTCGCGGGCTTGCCGGTCGCCTGGCGCGCCTCCGGATCCTCGAGCCCGTGGTCCACGGCATTGCGCAGCAGGTGCGTCAACGGATTGATGAGGTCGTCGATGATGTGGTCATCGAGCATGACGTCACTGCCGCTGAATGACAGCGTGGCGCGCTTGCCCGTGGCGTCGCAGACCTGGCGCACGGTGCGCGCGAGCCGGGGCTCGATCGTCTGGGCCGGCACCATGCGGGCATGCATGACGTGCTCATGCAGCTCGGTGTTGACCAGGCCTTCCTGCGTGACGGCGGTCTCGATCGCCGATAGCGTGTCGGCCATTCGTGACTCGAGCGCCTGCAGGTCGGCCACGGTCTCGACGAAACCGTGGACCGCACCGTGCAGCTCGCCGTACTGGTCGAGCTCGAGGGCGTCGAAAACCGAGCTGCCGGCCGGGCCGCCGCCGGCACCGACCTTCTGGCCGGCGGCGACACCCTGCACGGTGACGAAGCGTTCGACCTCGTTCGCGCGGTCCTGCAGCATCGCGTGGCGCTCGTGCAGCTCGCCGGAGACTTCGAAGGCCTGATGCAGCCGTTCCTGAATATGCGCGCGCCCGGTGGTCATCTCGCCGGACAGCCGCAATATCTCCTCGATCGTCGCGGCCGGGACGCGGACCTTGGGCATGACCTGCGGCCGGGACGCCGGGGCGTCCGCCGCCGGCTGGGATCGGGGCGATCCCGTCTCGCCCGATTCGCCGCCGGTCGCCTCCGCCGGCTCCGCAGGCCCGGTTGCGTGCGGCGCGGGGCTCGGCGCGGTCTCCCGGTCCCCCTCGGGGACGCGTATCCCCTCGCCGCGGTCGAGGGCGTTGACCGTGTCGAGCACGCGTTGCAGCACGGCCTGCGCCTGGTCAGGGGGCGGTTTCTCCTCCAGGAGCGATTCGATCATCATCTCGAGATTGTCGGCCACATCCATGAGCAGCTTCGCCACCGGGCCGTCGGGTGGCGCCGCGCGCTCGGTCAGATACTCGAGCAAGTCCTCCAGATGATGTGTGAGCGTGGCGATGCCGCGCACACCGATGGTGTTGGCCGCTCCCTTGATGGTGTGCACCAGACGGCGCGCCTCGTTCAGCGTCTCGACACCGGCGTCGCCGCGGACGACCTGCTCGACCAGGCTGGTGTAGGCGCCCGCCTGCAGCGGCCCTTCCGCGATGAAGGCATCCACCAACGCCGGGTTCACGTCCGGCGCGACGGTGAGCGCCACGTCCTCCGGCTGCGCCTCCTTCGGACGCGCCGGCGCCGACTCGGCCTCCACCGCCGGCTCCTCGACGTCGGCGAGCTCGTTGACGAGCGTCTCTCGCTCCGCCTCCGAGATCGGCCCCGGCCAGCGCGGGTCCGCGAGGTAGTCCACGAGCGCGACATGCGCTTGCGGGCTGCTCGGGTTGCGCAGATAGTCGCGGATCAGGTTCGGGCCGCGCATGAAGGCGGCGAGCGCCTTGTACGTGCGGTTCCCATCCTTGAGCCGCGAGACGTTGCCCCTGATCCTCGCGCAGACCGCATTGAGCCCCGCCAGACCGAGCATCTCGGTCGCCTCCTCGATGCGCCCGATCTGCTCGGTGAAGAACTCGAATGCCTCGCGCAGTCGCTCGGCGTCCGACGAGGCGTCGAGGCCGTCCAGCGTCTCCGACACGCCATCGACGATCCCGACGACCTCGTCCGCCAGGACTGCAAGAACCCCGTCGCCCGGCATTTACGCCGCCCGGCGATCGGCGGGCTCGCCGGCGCCGGCCTCCTTCAGCAGATCCTCGGGCAGCGTGAACGCCTGGATCGATTGCAGCAGCAGCTCGCCCAGCTCGTCGAGGTGCGTCACCTGCTCGGCCGCCCGGTCGGCCAGCTCACCGCCCTTGACCACCTCGCCGATGGCGTGATCCATGGTGGACATGGTGTCGTTGGTCTCGGACTGAATGGCGTCCACGAGCTTACTGACCTGATTCGTCGCCTCCTTGGAGCGCTCGGCCGCCAGCCGCTGCACCTCGTCGGCCACCACGCGGAAGCCACGCCCGGCCTCGCCGGCCATCGCCGCCTGCATGTTGGCGTTCAACGCCAGCACCGACGTACGCTCGGAGATGTCGTCGATCAGCTTCACGATGCCGGTGATCTCCTGCGAACGTTCGCCCAGTCGCTTGATGCGCTTACCGGTTTCCTGGATCGTGCCGCGAATGTCGTTCATGCCGCGCGAGGTCTCGACCACCGTGTCGCGTCCCGTCTGCGAGGCGGAGCGCACCTCGTGGGACGCCGCCGTCACGTTGGCGAGCGCCTTGGCGGTCGATTCGGACATGGAGTTGATGGCGTCCGAAAG
>JABAHQ010005464.1_pt1 | contig 18439 bp, 23 predicted proteins | sample 7062091 | NCBI WGS metagenome assembly JABAHQ01 (sample SAMN14534359, study PRJNA622989) | marine sediment metagenome | biome: marine biome [ENVO:00000428]; feature: marine pelagic biome [ENVO:01000023]; material: deep marine sediment [ENVO:00002113] | place: India: Gulf of Kutch | collected...
CGTTGAGCCTGCTCGATCAGGCCATCGCCTTCGGCGGGGGCCGTCTCGAGGAGGCGAGCGTGCGGGATATGCTGGGCGCCATCGAGCAGGATTACGTCCTCGAGCTGCTGCGCGCGTTGGGCACCGGCACGGCCGCGCGCGTGCTCGAGAGCGTGGCGCGCCTCGATGAGCTCGCGCCCGACTATCAGGGGGTGCTCGCCGATATGATCGCGCTGCTGCATCGGGTGGCGCTGGCCCAGATGGCCCCCGATGCGCTGGATGACACGTTCGGCGATCGTGACGCGGTTCTGGAGCTCGCCGGTCGCCTGGCGCGCGAGGACGTGCAGCTCTACTACCAGATTGCGTTGCAGGGCCGACGCGATCTGCCGCTGGTACCGGTGCCGAGGGACGGATTCGAGATGCTCATGCTGCGCATGCTGGCGTTTCGACCGGCCGACGAGGAGACCGCGTCCGCGGCCCCGCCGAGCGGCAGCGGCCCCGCGCGACGCGAGGGCCCGGAGCAGGCGCAGGCCGCCTCCGAGGCGCGGGCCGGCCCCGCGCCCGCCGCGGGGCGGGGACCCGCCGGCGACGAGTGGTCGGCCATCGTCGATGCGCTCGGCATCAGCGGCGTGGCGCGCGAGCTCGCCGCCAACTGCCAGCTGGTGGGTCGCGAGGGCAACACCGTCGAGCTGGTGCTGCGGCCCGCCTGTGCGGGCCTGCGCAGCCGCGGCGCCGAGGAGCGACTCACGCAGGCCCTGCGCGAGCGCTACGGCACCGAGACCCAGGTGGTGCTCCGCGAGGGCGACGGAACCGGCGAGACGCCGGCGCAGCGGCGCGAGCGCGCCGAGAGCGAACGCCGGCGCGAGGCGCTCGAGTCCATCGAGCGCGACAGCAATGTGCGCGCGCTGCGCGACACCTTTGGCGCGGAGATCAACCCCGGCTCGGTGCGGCCGGCCGACGAATGAGGCTCAAGCCTGCGAGGGTGAGGTGATGAAGGGCGGGTTCGGCAATCTGATGAAGCAAGCCCAGAAGATGCAGGAGCAGATGCAGAAGGCTCAAGAGGAGCTTGCCAGCATGGAGGTCACCGGAGAGGCCGGGGGCGGTCTCGTGCGGGTGACCATGACGGGGCGTTACGAGGTGCGCCGCGTGAGCATCGACGACAGTGTGCTGGAGGACGACAAGGAGATGCTCGAGGATCTGGTGGCCGCGGCCACCAACGATGCCGTCCACAAGGTGGAGTCCGAGACGAAGAGCCGCTTCTCCGGGCTGACGGAGGGGCTCGGTCTGCCGCCCGGGGTCAAGCTGCCGTTCTGATCCGCACGTGAAGTTCTCGCTCCTGACCGATCGTCTGATCGAGGCCTTGCGCTGTCTGCCGGGCGTAGGGCCGAAGTCCGCACAGCGGATGGCATTCCACATCCTCGACCGCGACCGGGAGGGCGGGCGGCAGCTCGCCCGCGTGCTGCTCGAGGCGGTCGAGCGTATCGGGCGCTGTCGGCTGTGCCGAACGTTGAGCGAGGAGGAGCTCTGCGGCATCTGCAGCGCCTCGCGGCGCGACCGTCACCTGTTGTGCATCGTCGAGACGCCCGCGGACGTCATGGCGATCGAGCAGGCCACCGACTACGGTGGTCTGTACTTCGTGCTGATGGGGCACATCTCGCCGCTCGACGGGGTGGGGCCGGAAGAGCTCGGGCTCGACCGCCTGGCCGCGCGCCTCGATGAGGGCGAGATCAACGAGATCATCCTCGCCACCAACCCGACGGTGGAGGGGGAGGCCACAGCGCAGTACATCAGCGAGCTCGCACATGCGCGCGGCGTGCGCACCACACGGATCGCCCACGGTGTGCCCCTGGGCGGTGAGCTCGAGTACATCGACAGCAGCACCCTCTCGCACGCCTTCAGCGGGCGCCGGGACGTGTAGCGGTGCCGGCGCGTTACGGGCGGGCGGACAGGTGCGCGGAAACGCCGCCGGGCCGCGACCGGATCCCGCCCCGGCGGATGCGTGGGCCGGCGAGGATCTCAACCAGGAGGCGCAACCATGCCCGATTGCATGTTCTGCAAGATCGCCGCACACGAGATGAGCTCCGATATCGTCTACGAGGACGAGGCGCTCGTGGCCTTTCGGGACATCAATCCCCAGGCCCCGATGCACGTGCTGGTGATCCCACGCACGCACATCGACACGCTCAATGATCTGACGGCGGAGCACGACGCCTTGGTCGGACGCATGTACCGCACCGCGCAGCGGATTGCAGCCGACGAGGGCTATGCCGAGTCGGGTTACCGCACGGTGGTCAACTGCGGCGCCGGCGCCGGTCAGTCCGTCTTCCACGTCCATCTCCACATGCTCGCCGGGCGGCGCTTCGGCTGGCCGCCCGGCTGACCGGCATGCCCGGCGTCACGACCCCGCTCCTCGTCGCAGGCGGGGTCTACGCGCTGCTCGCGCTCGGGCTGCTCATCGGTGAAGGCGCGCTGCTCGAGCGTCTGCGCCACGTCCCCGTCAGCGCCTGGATCGCCGAGCGCGTCGGGCTGCCGCTCGCGCGCGCCGCCCTCGTCATCGCCTTTGTCCTGCTCGCCTACCCCGCGATCTTCGGGCTCGACGGGCGGGCACCGCCGCTCGGCGAGGTGCTCGCGGCGGAGGGGGGTCGGCTCCACGTGCTGCTCAACGGCGTGTTCGCCGCAGGCGTGCTCTTGCCCCTGGTGCCGGTCCTGGGTGCCGTCGAGGCGCTGGTCCTGCCGGTGCAGGGCGCGGCGGCCGCGACACTGCTGTTCGGCTGGACGGCCGTCGCGGCGGGGGCGCCGCAGACCGCGCCGTGGGCGGGATGGGCCGCCGCGGCGGCGCTCGTCCTGATCGCGGCGGTCGGGCACCGGGCGAGTCTCTGGGCCGGCGCCCGACTCGGCCCCGTGATCGACCGGCGCTTTGCCGTGACCGGCGGCGCCGGCCTGGTGTACGAAGGGCTCGTCCTGCTGTGCCAGCTTCCCGCCATCGTGGTCTACGGGCGGGCGTTGGGGGCGCGGCTGCCCGCCTGAGGCCGGCGGCATGGCGCGGCCCCGCGGGCGGCGTTATGGTACGGGCGTGCGTCAGGGCGTCGCGGCGGCCGCAGGCGCCCGTACCGATCGAGCTGCGGGAGGCGGGGCGTGAGCGGGTCGGGCGTGCTAGAGGGTGTGCACGTCGCGTTCACCGGGGTACTCGCGGAGATGTCGCGGCGCGAGGCGTTCGTGCTGGTTCGCGCCCACGGCGGAGAGCCGGTTGCGCGCGTCTCGGGTCGCACCGGGCTGCTCGTGGTGGGGCTCAGCGGCTGGCGGGTGCTGAGGGCAGGGCCGATCAGCGGTAAGTTGGCGCGGGCCGAGGCCCTCCAGGGCGCCGGGCACGCCATCGAGATCCTTTCCGAGCACGCGTTCCTGGAGCGCCTCGGGCGCCGTGCACCGCCACCCGGCTCTGGCGCCGGGACCTGCTGGCCGATCGAGCGCGCCTGTCGCGTTCTGGGCATCGAGACCGCCACGCTGCGGCGCTGGGAGCAGTTCGGGCTCGTGCGCAGCCGGGACGGGGCGCTCGATTTCCAGGATCTCGTGGGGCTGCGCGCGCTCGTCGGTCTCATCCGGGAGGGAATGACGCCGGCCGCCATCGCGCGCGGTTTGGACCGTCTCGGCCGGCTGCTGCCCGAGGCGCAGCGGCCGCTCGCGCAGATGCGCCTCATCGCGGACGGCGGGCGCGAGCTGGCGGCGGAGCTCGAGGGACTGCGAATGGACGTCCGTGGTCAGCTGCTGCTCGATCTGCCGGAGGCGGCGAAGGTCGACGGCACCGAAGCTGAGAGGTTGTTCGACGAGGCGTACGAGACCGCGGTCGAGGGGCGGCCCGCCGAGGCCGCCGAGCTCTATCGCCGCGCGCTGGCGCTGGACGCCGACATGGCGGAGGCGCACTACAATCTGGCCAATCTTCTCTCGCGCGGCGAGGACCCGACCGGCGCCGAACGCCACTACCGCACGGCGCTCGAGCTGGATCCCGAGCTCACTTGCGCGTGGTACAACCTCGGCTATCTGCTGGATGAGCTGGGCCGCGTCGAGGAGGCCGTGCGGGCGCTGCGGGCGGCGCTGGTGCTCGAGCCGGCGTACGCCGAGGCCCAGTTCAACTTGGCGCTGTGCTACGAGCGCCTGGGGCGGCGGAAGCACGCCGCGGACGCGTTTCGGGCCTATCTGCGGCTCGACCCCGCCAGCGAGTGGGCCCGGATCGCGCGCCGCCACCTGGCGGCGCTCGAGAGGCTGGCGCCGCCGCCCTGAGCGGCGCCGGTTCCACGGCCAACGCGGCGCTATCCGGCCAGCAGGGCGGGGCGCACCATCCAGGCGATCACCCAACGCCCCGCCTCGTCCTGCTCGAGACAGACGACGCTGCCCGGCTGGAACGCGACCACGGGATGCTCGGTCTGACCGCTGACGAAGCGTGCCACGAGCCGTCCCACGAACGGCATGTGGCCCACGACCGCGAGGTCTTCGCCGGCGTCCCGCAGGGCCTCGGCCAACGGCTCCACCGGCTCCGTCGGCCCGAGCCCCTCGCGGGCCTCCACGCCCCCGGCGGGCGCCAAGGTCTGAGCGAGCCGCTCGGCCGTCTGTCGGGCCCGCGCCTTGCCGCTGTGCACCACCCGCTGCAGTGACACGCCGGCCGTTGCGAGAAACGCGGCGATACGCGCGACGTCGGTCCGGCCCTGCTCGCTCAGCGGCCGGTCGGGATCGACGTCCTTGGGCACCGCATCCCCGTGCTGAACCACATAGAGGGGCATGATGTCGCTCCCCCCGTTGATCCCTGGGTCGGCCCTCCCGGGCCCGCGTTGTACATCGACTCTAAACGCTGTCGCACAGTGGGTAAACCGGCGCAATCGCGCGCCGAGGCCGCCCGTCGCGAGCGGCGTTGGATCGATCCCGGTGCGCTCGGGCCCGCCAGGACCGCCGGCGGGGCGCATCCGGGTCGCCGGCGTCGTGGCGCGCGCGCCCTCACCCGGGTTGCGGCCGGCCTCAAACGGCGATCCGCTCGATCAGCCATCGCGGGGCGGCTGCGACCGGCGCCCGCGCACGCTGCCATCGATAGCGTACACTGGCGATGGCCGACGGCGGTGCCACCACGTACCCGCCGTCGCCGCGCACGTCGATATGGCGACCGATCACGCTGGTGCTGTCCGAAACGCGGCCGCCCGGATGGCGGAAGAATAGATGCCAACCGCCGGTGGGCGTAAGGCTCGTCAGCGTGGCGGGCAGCGGCTCGTGCGTGTCCTCGAGGGCGCGCAGGGAGTCCGCACCGACCTGGCCGCGTTTGGTGTCGACGTCCACCACGACGATTCCCGACGCCCGCCCGGTGAGGACGCCCACGTTCGCGTAGGGCCAAGCCCGCCACAAGGCGCTCAAACGGACGGGGTCGCGCGTCGCGCCCGTCAGTCCCGCGGGCTGCAGCGGGGTGTCGATGCGGGGATGCTTGCCGGGGGCGGCGCAGTCGGGTTTGCCGCACGAGCATCGGCTGCTGTCGTCGGTGTGGTGCAGCGCCACCACCGACCAGCCGCGCGCCGCATAGCGCAGCGCGGCGTCCGCCTTGGCCTCCGCCGGGCGCCCGCGGGGCATCGCCGCGACGGTCTTACGCGGCGAGCTGCTCGAGCGTGAGGATGCTCACTCCTTGGCGCTCGAGATCGGCACGCACCTGCTCATCCGACGCCGGATCGACCGGACGGGTCGCATCCCATACGAAGTAGACGCGAAAGCCCGCCTCCACGGCGTCCTCGGCCGTCCATTTCACGCAGATGTCCCGCGCCAGGCCGCAGAGGTAGAGATCGGTGACGCCCCGCTCGCGCAGGTAACCGGCCAACCCCGTCGACGGGCGTTCCCCGTCGGGGCCCCAGTTGTTGCGGAAGCCGCTGTAGGAGTCGACCGCCGGATCGCTGCCCTTGCGCACGATCGCCGCCACGCGCTCCCACGGCAGCTCGGGATGGAGCTCGGCGCCGGAGCTCCCCTGCACGCAATGGTCCGGCCACAGCGTCTGGTCGTGACCGTAGAGCTCGATGGTCTCGAACGGACGCCGCCCCTCGTGGCTGCTTGCGAACGACACGTGCCCGGGCGGGTGCCAATCCTGAGTGGTGACCTGCAGGCCGAGGCGCTCCGAGACCATCAGCTCGCGCACCTGCTGCAGGAGGTGCCCCTGCTCCTGCACGGGCAATGCGCCGCCCGGCAGGAAGTCGGGCTGGACGTCCACCAGGAGCAGCGCGGTCTTCTCCCTGCTCGTGGCGGGATTGTGGGGTTCGGTGGCCATGTGCTCAGCCTCCGGTCCGGTCCATTGCTACTGGTCGTGCATCGGGGCGACGGCCCGGACCGTCAATGCCGGCGCCCCAAGGCTAACAGAGCAGCGCATCGACCTTGGCGGCGCAGATGAAGTCGTTCTCCGACAGACCGCCGATCGCGTGAGTGCTGTAGGTGACCTCACAGCGGCTGTAGGCGACCATGAGATCGGGGTGATGGTCGTCCTGATGGGCGATCCACGCCACCGCGTTGACGAACGCCATGGTCTGATAGTAGTTCGCGAATCGGAAGCGGCGGATGATGGCCGTGGCGTCATCGCTAAGCTGCCAATCCTCGTGGATCTGGTCCCGCATCTTCTCGGCCGCGTTCCGGTCCAGGGGCGCGACGCCGCCTTCGCAAGGCTTGCAGCGCTTTGCTGTGAGCTCGCTCATGGCTCGCCCTCTCCGCGGAAGTGGTAGAAGCTGTGATTCAAATAATGGACGAGATCGGCGATGTGATCCTCGCTCCAGGTCGCCCCCAGGCTGTTGCGGCAGCGCCGGACCTGGGCCTCGAGCGCCTCGAGCGAGTGGATGCGCCGGTCGGCTCTCGTGTAGACCTCCGTGCCGTGGCATTTCACGCAGTTCGCTTCGTGCAGCGTCTTGCCGTGCTCGAGGTCGGCCGCCTGCGCGTATGCGCCGGTCAGCAGCCAGGCGAGGACGGCCGATGCCGTGCGGCGCGTCATGGGGTGACCTCCTGCAGCGGTCCGGTGCCCGTGCGTTGGGCGAGATGCGCGATGCGCTCGAGCGCGGGGGGATGGGAATCGTAGACCCGGCTATAGATCGGATCCGGCGTCAGTGTGCTCGCGTTCTCCTGGTACAGCTTGACGAGCGCCCGCAGCAGCGCGCCCGCGTCGCTGTGCTCGGCGGCGTAAGCATCGGCCTGGAACTCGTGGCGGCGCGACCAGGCGGCGGTGAGCGGCTGCAGGACGAAAGCGAAGGTAGGCCCGACCATAACGAAGAGCAGCAGCGCCGCCGACGCGCTGGGCTGTCCGACGCCGAGCCCTTGATAGAACCCGCTCTGCTCGGCGAGCCACCCGAGCAGCGCGGCGGCGCCGAGCGCCACGCCCGCGCTGGCGAGCAGACGCTTGCGCACGTGGTGCATCCGGAAGTGGCCGAGCTCGTGCGCGAGCACCGCCTCGACCTCCGTGGGCTCCAGGGTCTGGAGCAGCGTGTCGAAAAACACGATGCGCTTGTTGTCGCCGACGCCCGTGAAGTACGCGTTACCGTGGGTCGAGCGGCGTGAGCCGTCCATCACGAACACCCCGTCGCTGGAGAATCCGCAGCGCACGAGCAGCCCCTCGATGCGCTCGCGCAACGTCGGGTCCTCGAGCGGCGAGAACCGGTTGAACAGGGGTGCGATGAACCGCGGATAGGCCCAAGTGAGGCCGAGGCTGAAGGCGAGCCACACCGCCCAGGCGTAGAGCCACCACAGGGTCTGCGCATTGTGCATCAGCCACAGCACCGCTGCGGCCAGCGGCGCGAACAACGCGCAAAGCAATACCGCCTGCTTAAGGGTATCCGAGACGAACAGGCGCGGCGTCATCCGGTTGAACCCGAACGCCGCCTCGACGACGAACGTGCGGTAGATCGAGAAGGGCAGGGCGAGCAGCCCCGCGATCAGCAGGACGGTCACCACGGCGGCGGTCTGGGCGGCGAGCGGCGGCAGCGGCGAGACCCGCCAACCCGCGTCCACCAGGGCGAGGCCCCCGCCGAGTGTCCAGGCGAGCAGCAGGACGGCGTCGTAGAGCACCTCGACGCGGGCCAGCCGCGTGCGGGCGGCGGTGTAATCGGCGGCCCGGCGGTGCTGCTCCGGCGCGACCCGGTCCCAGAAGACGGCCGGCACTTGCTCGCGCCGCGCTTGCACGTGTCGGATCTGCCGCCCGGCAAGCCAGGCGCGCATCGCGGTGGCGGCCGCCAGCACGAGGAGAAAGACCAGCGTAAAGACGTTCACGGCGGACCCAGAGTCTGCGGATCGGTGAGGTCAGGGTAGCTTCTGATACAATGCAGGGCAATACGGCCCAAATCCCCGTGGAGGGTGTGCGTTTATATGGCGCAGGACCCCAGCAATCTGATCTGGATCGATCTCGAGATGACGGGCCTGGACACCGAGCATGATTCCATCATCGAGATCGCCACCGTCGTGACGGACAGCGCGCTCAATGTGCTCGCCGAAGGACCGGAATTGGCGATCCATCAGAACGACGAGATTCTGGCCGGCATGGACGCGTGGAACACCGAGCAACACACCCGTTCGGGTCTGGTCGATCGAGTGCGCGCGAGCACCGTCACCGAGGCCCAGGCTGAAGACCAAACGCTCGCGTTCCTCGAGAAGCACGCGCCGCCGCACGTCTCACCCATGTGCGGTAACAGCATCTGTCAGGATCGGCGCTTTCTCGCCCGCTGCATGCCGGAGCTCGAGCGTTACTTCCACTATCGCAATCTCGACGTCAGCACGCTCAACGAGCTCGTGACGCGATGGGCGCCGCAGCTGATGGGCGGGTTCAAGAAGGAGTCCGCGCATCTGGCGCTCGGCGACGTGTACGAATCGATCCGCGAGCTGCGCTACTACCGAGAGCATTTCCTCAAGTTGCCCACCTGAGCGGAACCTGCCGGGCGGCGGGCGTCTCACTCGACGGGCAAGTCCGCACGGTTGCCCCATTCCGACCAGGCGCCGGCGTAGCTCTTGACGTCCGGGTAGCCGAGCGCCTTGAGCACGAAGTAGGTGTGGGCGGAGCGATGGTGCGTCTGGCAGTAGGTGACCACCTCCTTGTCGGGTGTGACGCCCTTGTCACCGAAGAGCTCACGCAGGCGCGTCTCGGCGTGGAGCCGCATGTTGCGCCGCGAGTCGAGGGCCTCGGTCCAATCGACGTTGACGGCGCCGGGGATGTGCCCCCCGCGCGCGGCGCGCACCTTCTCGCCCCGATACTCGGCGGGCGAGCGCGTGTCGAGCAGGACGCGGCCGGGGTCGGCGAGACGCGCCCGGATATCGGCGGCCTCGACCAACGGGGCCTCCGGGCGCCGGCGGGCGCGATAACCGCTCGGCCGCGGCGTCACGGGCCCGGCGCTCACGGGATGGCCTTCGTTGACCCAGGCTTGCAATCCGCCATTGAGCAGGGAGCCGGCCTCGTGGCCGACGCAGTCGAGGGTCCACAGCAGCCGCGCCGCCTTGCCGCCGCCCTCGTCGTCATAGGCGACCACGTGCGCGTCCTCGGTGAGCCCGATCCCGCCGAGCACGCGCGACAGCGTCTCGTCGTCCGGCAGCAGCCCCAGCGCCGGCGGTCGCCGGGCGTTGAGCGATCCGTAATCGAGGTGGACTGCGCCCGGGACGTGCATCTGGGCGTAGGTCTCGGGCTTGGAGAGGTCCACCACCAGCAGCCCGGGCCTGCCGAGGCACGCTTCCAGCGCCTCGGGCTCGACGATCAGTGGCAGCATCGCTTCGGTCATGGCCGTTCCTTATCGCGCCTCGGGGGCATCGCGCGCCGACACCGCCGAGATGGGGGTCGGGGACGCGCTCGCCAACCCGCCTCACCATTCCGGGTACAGGCGACCCGGGTTGAGGATGTGGCTCGGATCGAAGGCGTCCTTGAGCTTGCGCTCGAGGGCCGCCAAGGCGGGCGGCAGGGGATGGAACACGGCGCCGCCGCGATCGCCGCCGCGGAACAGCGTCGCGTGACCACCGTGCTCGACGGCGAGCGAGCGGATCCGCTCGGCGGGAACGTCGGTGCGCAGCCACCGTTGGGCGCCGCCCCATTCGACGAGCCAGTCCCCGGGCACGATATCCGCGGGCGCGCCGGGCGGCAGGGCCAGGCGCCACAACGGGCCCGAGGCCTCGAAGAAGGGGTGGCTGTGCTCGCGCACCGAGCGCCAGAAGCCCGCGGCCTCGGCCACCGCCTCGCCCCCGAGGTCCTCGGCGGCCTCCGCGACCGCCGACGTCGCACCCGAGAGGCGCACATGCAAGGCCTCGCCGTCGTGGCAGGTGGCCGACAGCGGCCAGGGCCGCCCCGCCCATTCGGTCATGCGCGCGAGCGCGTGCTCGACGGGCATCGCCAAACGCAGGGTTCGCTCCTCGGCGGGGCGCGGCAGGACCTTGAGCGAGATCTCGAGCAGCACGCCCAGGGTGCCGAGCGCACCGGTCATCAGGCGCGACACGTCATAGCCCGCCACGTTCTTCATGACCTGTCCCCCGAAGCGCAGCATGTCGCCGCCGCCGGTAAGCATTTTCACTCCCAGGACGAAGTCGCGCGCCGCGCCGGTGTAAGGACGGCGCGGCCCGGAGAGGCCGCACGCGATCGTTCCCCCGAGGGTGGCCGCCGGCCCGAGGTGCGGCGGCTCGAAGGCGAGCATCTGTCCGGCGTCGGCCAGCGCGGCCTCGACTGTCTGTAGGGCGGTTCCGGCGCGGGCGGTCAGCACGAGCTCCGTGGGCTCGTAGGCCACCACGCCGTCGTGGTCGGCGACGTCGAGCGGCTCGCCCGTGGGGGTGCGCCCGTAGAAGTCCTTGGTGCCCCCGCCGCGGATGCGCAGCGCACGCCCCGCCGCGTTCGCCTCCCTTACCCGCTGCTGCAGCTGCTCACTGATGTCGCCCACTGAGGACCCCGATCGCGCCGCTTGCCCGGAGGATACCACGTGCGCGGGCGGCCGCCGGCGGCGTGGCCGACGGTCGGGATGTTAGAATGGCTTTGAATAGGCCGTGAGGATCGTCGCGCATTATGGCACTCATGCAAGACCCGCGTCTGGAAGGCCTGCTGTCCTCAGACCCCGACCACTTCTACACCGAAGAGGAGCTCGATGCCATCGAGGCCCTCGACCCGGAGATGGCGCTGCGCATCGATCGCGCGCAGACCCAGGCCGAGCGCGCAGGCGCGGGGGCGGCCGTTCCGGCCGAGGGCCCGGTCGACGCGCGACGGGTCGCGGAGGCGATCGAGGAGGTACGCCGCATACTCGCGCAGGACGGCGGCGACATCGAGCTGATCGGCATCGAAGGCAAGGTGGTGCGGGTGCGCATGAAGGGCGCCTGCGTGGGTTGCCCCAACTCCGTGCTCGACCTGCGCAATGTCGTCCAGCGCGTGGTCAAGGCCCGCGTGCCGCAGGTCGCCGACGTCGTCAATACGTTCTGAGCCGCCTGTGTCGTGTAACGCAAAGGACGCGGAGGACGTAAGGAACGCAGAGCACGGTAAAAATTATTTGCATTGGATGACAATGAGAACGACGATGCGAGGCCTGTCGCCGCCGTCAGCGTTCACCTTTGTTTTTCGTTGTGTTCGGGCGTTCTCCGCGTCCTTTGCGTCCTTCGCGTTCCTGCCCGCAGGATATGGGCGTGCTCACTCCTCGCCACCGGCGCTCGCCATTTTCTCGATGACCTCGATCATGTCGACCACGCTGTCGGGGTTGAGCGAGATCGACTCGATCTGGTGATCGACCAGCCACTCGGTGATCTCGGGGTAGTCCGACGGGGCCTGCCCGCAGATCCCGATGTATTTGCCCCGCCGCCGGCAGGCCGCGATGGCCTGTGCCATGAGCTCGAGGACGGCGGGGTCACGTTCGTCGAAACCGGTGATCAGCCCCGAGTCGCGGTCGACGCCCAGCGTGAGCTGCGTCAGGTCGTTCGAGCCGATCGAGTAACCGTCGAAGTGGTCGAGGAACCGGTCGGCGAGCACGGCGTTGGCCGGAATCTCGCACATCATGATCAGCCGCAACCCGTGCTTGCCGCGCTCGAGCCCGTTGCTCCGCAGCAGGTCGATCACCTGCTCGGCCTCCTCGACGGAGCGTACGAAGGGCACCATGATCTCCACATTGGTGAGGCCGGTTTCCTCGCGCACGCGGGTAAGGGCCCGGCACTCGAGCTCGAAGCATCGGCGAAAGGACTCGTCGATGTAGCGTGAGGCCCCCCGGAAGCCGAGCATCGGGTTCTCCTCCTTCGGTTCATAACCCTCGCCTCCGACCAGATTGGCGTACTCGTTGGACTTGAAATCCGAGAGGCGGACGATGACGGGCTTGGGATCGAACGCCGCGCCGATCATTGCGATCCCCTCCGCGAGCTTCTCGACGTAGAAGGTGACCGGGTCGGCGTAGCCGGCGGCGTGTCGCGCGATCTCCTCCTGGAGGGCCGGCTCGAGCGTGTCGTACTCGAGCACCGCCCTCGGGTGCACTCCGATCATGCGGTTGATGATGAACTCCAGCCGCGCAAGCCCCACTCCGTCGCAGGGTAGCCATTGGAAATCGAATGCGCGATCGGGGTTGCCGACGTTGAGCATGATCTTGACGGGCAATGCGGGCATCTCCTCGGCGGAGAGTCGACGCACGTCATAGTCGAGGACGCCGTCGTAGACGAAGCCGGTGTCGCCCTCGGCGCACGAGACGGTCACCTCGCGACCGTCGGTGATCTCGTCGGTGGCTTCACCGGTGCCGACGATCGCCGGGATCCCGAGCTCGCGCGCCACGATGGCCGCATGGCACGTGCGTCCGCCCCGGTTGGTGACCACGGCCGCGGCCCGCTTCATGACGGGCTCCCAGTCCGGATCGGTCATGTCGGTCACGATGACGTCGCCCCTCCGGATGCGTCCCATCTCGGAGGCGTTGATCACGACACATGCGGGCCCCGCCCCGATGCGCTGCCCGATGGCACGGCCCTCCGCGAGCACCGTGCCCCGTTGCTTGAGGTAGTAGCGCTCGAGCATGTCACCGCCGCCGCGGCTCTTCACCGTCTCGGGGCGGGCCTGGACGATGTAGAGTTCCCCGCTCTCCCCGTCCTTGGCCCACTCGATGTCCATGGGGCGCCCGTAATGCGCCTCGATGGCGACCGCCTGGCCCGCGAGGGCCTGCGCCTCGTCCTCGCTGATGCAGAACCGCCGGCGCTCGGGCTCTTCCACCTCGACTTCTTTCACAGGCCGCTCCGCCTTGGGGTCGTCGTCGTAGACGAGCTTGATCGCCTTCTCCCCGAGATTGCGGCGCAGGAGCGCGCGGGCCCCCGCCTGGAGGGCCGGCTTGTAGACGTAGAACTCATCCGGGTTCACCGAGCCCTGAACCACCGTCTCGCCCAGGCCGTAGGCGGCGGTGATGAACACCACGCGCGGGAAGCCGGACTCCGTGTCCAGGGTGAACACCACCCCGCTGGCGGCGAGGTCGCTGTGGACCATGCGTTGGATGCCCGCCGAGAGCGCCACGTCCCGGTGGTCGAAGCCGTGGTGCACGCGGTAGGCGATCGCCCGGTCCGTGAACAGCGAGGCGAAGACCTCGCGTACCGCGCTCAGGACCTCGTCCGCCCCACGCACGTTGAGCACGGTCTCCTGCTGGCCGGCGAAGGAGGCCTCCGGCAGGTCCTCGGCGGTGGCCGAGGAACGCACGGCCACGGCGATCTCGCGGCCCTCCTCGGTCTGCAGACGCTCGAACGCCTCGCGGATCGCCGCCTGCAGCGCTTCGGGCAGGGGCGTGTCGAGGATCCACTGTCGCACCCGCTGTCCGGCCCGCGCGAGCGCCTCGGTATCCTCGATGTCGAGCTCGCCGAGCGCCTCGTCGATGCGCCGGTCCAGACCGCTCTCACGCAGGTAATCCCGGTAGACCGCGGCGGTGGTCGCGAACCCGCGGGGCACGCGCACGCCGGCGTCGGCGAGATTGCGTATCATCTCGCCGAGCGAGGCGTTCTTGCCGCCGACACGCGCCACATCGTTCATGCCCAGGTCTTCGAACCAAAGCACGTAGTCACTCATGATCGGCGCTCCGCTTGCAGGGGGGCATGGAAACTGGTTAAGTGGCGGGGGATGCGGCGGTGTCGATGACGCGCCGCCGCCCACCCACCGGACTCTCCGCCGGCCATGCAGCGCACCGTCTTCTTCGTTTCCGACCGCACCGGGATCACCGCGCAGACCCTGGGCCGCAGCCTGCTGACCCAGTTCGAGCAGGTACAGTTTAAACATATTAACCGCCCGTTCATTGACTCGATCGACAAGGCGCACGGGCTGGTGGGGGAGATCAATCGCATCGCGGGTCTCGAGGATTCACCGCCGCTCGTGTTCCTCACCCTGGTGGACCGCGAGATCAGCCGGCTGATCTGCGGGCTCAGCCGCGGGCGCTGCTTCGACCTGTTCGAGACCTTTCTCGGCCCGCTGGAGGAGACGCTCGGCGTGCGCTCCTCGCACACGGCCGGTCGCTCACACGGCCTGGTGGACCCCGGTCTCTACGACATCCGCATGGACGCGGTGAACTACGCCCTGGGCGCCGATGACGGGGCGGGCGTCAGGGACTACGGCCGCGCCGAGGTGATCCTGGTCGGGGTCTCGCGCTCGGGCAAGACGCCCACCTGTCTCTACCTCGCGCTCCAGTTCGGGGTCTACGCCGCGAACTATCCGCTGACCGACGCCGACCTGAACGAGCTTCGCCTGCCCACGGCGCTCGAGCCGCACCGCTCCCGTCTGTTCGGTCTGACGATCCGCCCCGAGCGCCTGCAGCGTATTCGCCAGACGCGACGCGCCGATAGCCGGTATGCCTCGACCGGCCAGTGCCGGCGCGAAATCCAGCAGGTCGAGGCCCTCTACCGGCGCTTCGCCATCCCCTACCTCGATACCACCAGGATGTCGATCGAGGAGCTCGCCACGACGGTCGTCGATCGACTGGGGATCGGCCGCCGTTACTAGGACCGCCGACGGCGCTCAGGTGATCACATCCGGGGCACGCCGCCCGGTGCGCGCCGCGATCCCAGCCACCGCGTCGGCGATGTCGATCAGCTCGCCGAGCGCGGCCTGGGTTTCCTGGGCGTGGCGCTCGGCGTGCGGCTCGTAGCGCTCGATATAGACGCGCAAGGTCGCGCCGTGGGTGCCCGTGCCCGAGAGCCGATAGACGATGCGCGAGCCGCCCTCGAACAGCACCCGGATCCCCTGGCCGGTGGCCCGGGTCTGATCGACCGGGTCGGTGTAGGCGAAGTCGTCGGCATGGGCGACCGTACGGCCACCGAACCGGCAACCCTCGAGCGCGCCGAGCTGCTCGCGCAGGGCCGCGACCAGCCCCCCGGCGGCCGCCGCGTCGATGTCCTCGTAATCGTGCCGGCTATAGAAGTTGCGGCCGTGCTCGGCCCAGTGGCGGCGCACGATCTCCTCGACGGACTCGCCGCGCACGGCGATGAGATTCAGCCACAAGAGCACAGCCCAGAGCCCGTCCTTCTCGCGCACGTGGTCGGAGCCGGTGCCGAAGCTCTCCTCGCCGCAGAGCGTGGCGCGGCCGGCGTCGAGCAGGTTGCCGAAGAACTTCCAGCCGGTGGGCGTCTCGTAACACTCGATCTCCAGCCGCTCGGCGACGCGGTCGACCGCCTGGCTGGTCGGCATCGAGCGTGCAACCCCCTTGAGCCCGCCGCGGTAGCCGGGCACGCGGTGGGCGTTGGCGGTCAGCACGGCCAGGCTGTCGGAGGGCGTCACGAAGAAGCGGTGCCCGAGAATCATGTTGCGATCGCCGTCCCCGTCCGAGGCGGCGCCGAAGTCCGGGCCGTCACGGCTCTCCATGCGCGCCACCAGCTCGCGCGCATGCACGAGGTTGGGGTCGGGGTGGTGGCCCCCGAAATCCGGCAGGGGCTCGGCGTTGATCACGGTCCCCGGCGGCGCCCCGAGGCGCTCCTCGAGGATGGTTCGGGCGTAGGGCCCGGTGACGGCGTGCATTCCGTCGAAGCACATGCGAAACATCCCGGAATTGAACAGGCTGTGGATGCGGTCGAAGTCGAACAGCTCCTCCATGAGCCGCGCGTAATCCCAGATCGGATCGATCACCTCGACCGTCAGCTCCCCCAGGGTCGTGCGGCCGAGCTTGTCGATGTCGACGTGCGGGGCGTCGAGGATCGAATAAGCCTCGAGCTCGCGGCTGCGGGCGTAGACGGCCTCGGTGACGCGCTCGGGCGCCGGACCCCCGTTCGCGCTATTGAGCTTCACGCCGAAATCCGCGTCCGGCCCGCCCGGGTTGTGGCTCGCCGAGAGGATGATCCCCCCGGCGGCGCGGTGCTTGCGGATGACGCAAGAGGCGGCGGGCGTGGAGAGGATGCCTCCGCGGCCGAGCAGCACGCGGGCGGCGCCATTGGCGGCGGCGATCCGCAGGATGGTCTGAACGGCCTCGCGGTTGTGGTAGCGTCCGTCGCCGCCGAGCACCAGCGTGTCTCCGGCGAGCCCGGGCACCGTGTCGAAGACGGCTTGGATGAAATTCTCGAGATAATGCGGCTGACGAAAACGCGTCACCGACTTGCGCAGCCCGGACGTCCCGGGCCGCTGGTCGTCGAAGGGCGTGGTGGCGACGATGCGCGCGGACATGGCCCGTTCAATGTACCGTAACGCGTGGGGGCACGCGAGACGGGCCCCACCCCGGCGCGCGCTTTGAACCCCGCGCGCCCGTGACCTACCATGCGGGCCGGGCACGCACGCTGTGGTACGATGAGGCGTCGATGCTGAAGCTCGAAGACAGCCTGCCTACCCTCGCCGAGCCCCGCACCTTCGCGGGGCTGATGGAGCTCTACGAGTCGAACTACGAGCGCCTGCGCCGCCTTATCCCCGAGGTGCCGGGCCAGCGCCGGCGCGTCTCGCGCATCCCCGGCGCGCTCGATCTGCACCTCGAGATCCTGGAGCATCACCGATACACCACCGATCTGTGGCTGAGCTACCTCTTCGAGGACGCCGGCCGCGGGATCGCCGAGCCGGCGGTGGAGATCCGCCTTTATCACGATGCCCGGCAGGCCGAGGCGCTGGCGTGCAGCCGCCGCCATGAGCCGGCCGCCTCGGACCGGGCCCTCGAGTCGAAGTGGGAGATCAATCGGTTCCTCAACAAGTGGCTCGGCTACTGCCTGAGCCAGGGTCACCGTTTCGCCCGCCGGGACGGCCTCAGCCGGGCCACCGACGAGCCGCTGCTGTCCACCATCTGACCCGCGTCACTCAGCGCCCGAGCCGCGCCCTGGGCAGCGCCGGAGCGGCAACGTTCCGACCGTGCCCTCAGTGCGGATTAAATCTTGACTGATAAGGTCAACTTCGTTATGTTTTCGGTATTGGCGCTGGGGTAATCCCCGTCGTCGGATCCTCGGCCGTGTCCCGCCAACGCGCATCAGCGAAGGGGAAGGGTCAGCCATGAGACTGTCAACCAAAGGTCGGTACGCCGTCACGGCGATGATGGACCTCGCCATTCACGATAAGGTCGGGCCGGTGACGCTGGCGGACATCTCCCAGTGTCAGGGCATCTCCTTGTCCTATCTGGAGCAGCTCTTCGCCAAGCTGCGCAAGCACGGCCTGGTCGAGGGAGTCCGCGGCCCCGGCGGTGGCTACCGCCTGGCGCGGCCGGCGGACCAGGTGACCGTCGCGGAGATCATCGAGGCAGTCGATGAGAAGATGGACGCTACCCGCTGCAACGGGAAGGAGAACTGCCAGGAAGGCGAGCGGTGCCTCACGCACGATCTGTGGGCGGAGCTCAGCCAGCAGATCTATGATTTCCTGAACGGCATCACGCTGGCGCAGTTCGCCGAGCGCCCCAGCGTGCAAGAGGTCGTGCAGCGCCAGGATACCCGCCACGGCCGGCCGTTGCACCGTTACTCGGCTGCCTGACGGGGGCGCGTCGGATCAGAGCGCGCATCCTGTAAAAAATCGACGCGGACCAGGCCGGCGCCCGGCATCGGGCGGCGGCCTTCTCATGCTCGGCGCGCGGGTGGCTCGTGCAACGCCGGCCCACGAGCCCAGGTGCAAAACGCAGCTTCTCCTCCCTCGGTGATCGGCGCCGATCCGCCAAGTCGTTGATTCTCTCTTTGCCACGCCGCGGCGGTGGTCGTGGAACGCCGATTAGCGCGCGAATCGGCGTGACCAACGCATTCAAGACGGAAGGCGCCTGCAGGCGTCCCTTATTCGATTCGTGGCATACGAGGAGGATAGCGATGAGACGATTGGCGAACTATCTCGGATTGGGCTTCGCGGCGCTGCTCGGCGTCAGCCTGGCCGCGTCGGCGGCGGATCTCAAGCCTGCCAAGAACGGCTACTACCAGCAGAAGGCGGCCTATCACATCACATCAACGACGTCGACAGCGCCCGGGGCGGGCTGCGTAACGTGCGCAACCACCTCAACACGGTGGGCGACGAGAACGTCGAGATCATCGTCGTGACTCACAGCAGCGGGGCGCTCAGGCGGGTCGACGGGGCGAAGGACAGCAAGGG
>JABAHQ010004345.1_pt1 | contig 18434 bp, 29 predicted proteins | sample 7062091 | NCBI WGS metagenome assembly JABAHQ01 (sample SAMN14534359, study PRJNA622989) | marine sediment metagenome | biome: marine biome [ENVO:00000428]; feature: marine pelagic biome [ENVO:01000023]; material: deep marine sediment [ENVO:00002113] | place: India: Gulf of Kutch | collected...
TCATTCCATGAGTTATACTGGTTAGCCGGGTTCTTCGGTTTCGTAGTGGGAGTGGTTTCGTTCTACAACTTCGTCAGGGCCCCTCCACCGGTGGGCCACAGGCACCTTCTTCTGGGCTCCATAGCTCTCTTCAGCGCAGGTTCCGGGATGGATGGCGGAGCCAAACTCGGGTTACTTCCAGAGATATCTGAACTGTTTGGAGAAATCTTTCTCCTGGCCTCCATGTCGGTAATGCTGTACGTATCTTACAAAATCTACTTCTCACTGGAGGAGCGGAGGGTCTAAAATAGCTTCAAACCTCGTTATCGCCTTGGAAATACTGACTGTACTAATCTCCCTGACCTCCTCCGCACTCTGGACAAAGATCTATATGGAGGTGGGTGGACCGTCCAGAAACTTGGCCTTCGCCGTCTTTTTAATTGCAGTGGCGGTTATCTCCCACTCGCTTAACGAGGCCAAGTACTTCCAGCAGTGGACGGAGTCCGCTGTCTTGGTTGCTTCAGTCGCCGCCGGGGTATTCTGGCTCGTCGCGAGCTTTGACATCGCCGAGGGAAGGCTGTAGCACACCCGGGCCCTACCTACCTCCCTACCGTTTTCAGACAAAACGTAAGGGTGGCGCGTTGCTGGATCCGGTAAAGAGACGTAATCGTCGCCGCGAAAGGACCGAAAAACCTTACGTTACTGCAAAACGTAAGGTGAGGTATGAGGCCCATTCTGCGCGGCGGAAAGAAATACCCAACACGGATACTGCGACCCAAAGAGTACGACCAACTCCGCAGGGAACTCAAGACTACGCAGCGGCAGCGCCTCGACGGCCTGCTGCTAACCGGCATGCGGTACGTCGAAGCCCAGAGACTTCAAGAACACCCGGAATGGGTGTACGGCAACGGCTTCATCGAGATGCCGCCAGGCAGCTCCTTGAAGAAGGAAATGAAGTACACCCGCCGCACCATTCGACTCTCCAACATGGGGGAGGAGCTTGTTCCTCTCTTCATCGATGCGCCCAAGCTTCCGACCCGGCAGACGTGGCGGGAGAATCTGCGTAGATGGGCGCGTGACGCAGATCTCGACCCGACTGGGATCTCCGCGAAGACGACGCGGAAGACGTGGGAATCCTGGCTCGTTCACACCAACGAGAACAGGCTCGCACATATCTTTCAGAGCCAGGGTCACACGGAGAAAACGGCTTTGAAGCACTACGTCTCGCTGCCGTTCGACAAAGAGGACGAGCGCGGTATGGAGAAATGGGTGCAGGGATGGATCTAGTGCGGCTTCTGGGCGTAGAACCTTCGTCTCAGGGTGTTTCTACAGGCTGAAAGGGGGCCTCGGGGCGGTCGCTTGAGAAGGAGATGAGGGAAACCGCTGACAGGTCGTGGGTGTAGTTCACTCGTTTGGTGCGGCTGCTACTACCTGTGCGGATGAGAACAGTTTTTCGTCGACGAGTATGAGGAAGACGGGTACGAAGGTTAGTTCGAGTTGCTCCATCAGGGCTGCTCCTTCTTCTGTCTCGGTGGATAGTGGCTGTATGAAGCCGGTTTCGATGGCGTTTTCGAAGGCTTTCTTCATGAGGTCGCAGGTTGGGCATTCGGGGTCTATCAGCATCACGATCTGTCCGTCGTCGTTTTCTGGATTGGGTTGACGTAGTGTGGCTTGGTTGATGACCTTTAGGTAGGCCTTCTCCATGGCGGAGGTGTTACGTGGCTCTTTTCGCTGCATTTNNCGTCTTTCTGGTTCAGGGTTTTAAGGATGTGTTGCGTGGTTTCCACTGCCTGTTGTTCGCTGAATCCGAGGGTTTCTGCTCCTTTCAGGTCTATTGGTGCTGCGATGTCGTTTTCGAGGTGGACGTATCCTTTCAGTATCCATGTTCTGTTTTTTCGCTCTATTTTGGTGAGGTATCCGGTGTTGATGGCGGTGAGGCAGATTTTTTGTTCCTCGAAGGGTCGGCAGTACCTGGTGTAGTCGTCGTCGACGCATTCGGTGGCTTGGAATTGCCCGGTTTCTGTGGGGAAGTCTTTGCAGGTTAGGGGGGTTGTCTGGTTCATTGTTATGGGTGTTGGGTAAATTTTTGTTCCCATTTTTTTCTCCTGAGCTCTTCGTCGATTTTTGGTTTGGTTTCTTGGATGTGTTTTTTTACGGCTCTGCATCCGTAGGTGTCTATGAGGTGTGCGAGGACGTCTTTTGTAGAGATTTCGTGGTTCCAGTAGTTGGCGGATAGTTCGGCTATTGGTTCAAGGTTTTCGGGGTGGTTGGTGTTTGTTGCGACGGCGATTCCGAGTCCCATGATGCCTCCTGGTTTGGTGAAGTGGGTGTAGTTGGCTTCTTCCTGTGTTAGGCATTTCTTGAACAGTTTTTTTTGCCCGAGTTCGGGGGGGAAAATTTTCGGCATACTTACTCGGTTTTCAGTATGAGGTGTTCTATTCCTTCTATTGCTAGGGCTGTGGTTGCTGCGAGGGCCGTTGCGCCTGCGATTAGTGGCAGGTTCAGGTCGACTCCGAGGGTCTGGGTGGTTACCTGAATGTTTTCTCCCTCGGCTTGCAGGATTCCTTGAGTTATGGTGGTTAGGGCGTCGTTTAGCTGACTAGGGGTGGTGTCGGGGGGTGTGTCTGTGGAGAGCATTAGTTCGGTCACGATCTGGTTTCTGGTTATGTTCATGTATGCTAGGTCGGTCTGTGTCTTGATCTGGTTGATGCGTTGCAGCAGGTTTCTGACCGTTTCCTCGGTTGCGGGCGGGTTTAGGTTCTGGACGAATCTGAGTCTCTGTCCGGGGTTCACGGGGATTTCTGGGGATAGTGGTACCCAGGTTTCATGGACCTGTAGCTGGAAGGGGGCGCCTATGCTTCCCTCTACAGCTACTAGTGGGGTTAGTTCTTGAATGGTTGGAGTGATTGCGGGGGCTGCTTCTTGGGGGGGTCTTTTTCCTTCACCTGTATCTACTTCTGGCATGGTTATACACCTCCTCTGAGGAGAAGGAATGCGGTTCCGGCTCCGGTGGCTATTAATGCACCGGCTCCGGCGAGCACGGTTACGGGGTCGGGTTCGAGGCCCTCGACTTGGACACTTACTTGGGTTTCGTCCGGGGTCCTGGTTTCTAGGAAGTGGGTCCACATGTCGGGGACGTGTTGCTTCAATACGTTTTTGACTTCGCTGACCGTGGCTTCCTCTTTGTCGAGTCTGAGGAGTACGACGTTGGGTAGTGTGAACTCCAGAGTTATGTGGTTGTTTGCCAGTTCAACGAAGTTCGCGAGGCCCCACCAGACTCCCCATTCGGTTCCGTAGGCGTCGCTGAGGATGTCGACCTCTTCGTTGGTTAGTTCGGGTGCTATGTGGATGTTGATGCGTAGTCTTCTTGGGTCGGTTCTTGAGAGGATCTGTGTGTCTGGGAGCTCTACCCATCTCAGGATTGGTTGTGGTTGGAAAGGGGTGCCGAACCGTCTGTTTCCGGGGTCCATTACTCTGACGAGGAAGTCGGGTTTCGGCATTTCGGCTGGTTGTCTGGTGACTTGGGGGGTGAAGTGATTCATATCTGTCCTCCTTCCGGGGTTGTTTCCTGTGTTCTTTCTTCGAAGGGTCTGAGTACCACGGGTCTGGGTGGCTCTCTGGTAACCAAGATAAGGCCTAGGGTTCCTGCGGTGAGTATGGCGAGGTTGAAGGGGTTTTTGAAGAAGTCGTTGAGGCTTTTCAACAGGTTTTGCCAAAATTTTTCTCCCTCGTTAGTTACTGCGTTTATCGTAACGATTTTGGTGTCGGTTACTTCTGTACCTGTTGGATCGGTCTCCATTGCTTGGATTGCCAAGGTGAGGTCTTGGTTGGGCATATCGATAGAGGTGGAGAGGGCTCTGCAGTCTCCTTTTGGTAGGGCAGTGATTTTGCCGGTTTCTTGGTCGTCGATTTTTATCGAGACGTTTTCGCATTCTGTGAAGGGCGGGGCGTCGCAGCAAACGATTGTTGTTATCTGTACTGGTTCTCCGGGTAGGGCGGCTGCCGGGGCGTCCACTGTGTTTATTACTGCACGGTCCTCGAGTAGCTGCGGGCTGGGGGGTATCGCTTGGGGTTTCCCTGTGTCTGACTGAACCATTGGGTCCTCTCGTTAATTTTTTGAGTGGGGGTGATTAAAGCCGTTTTTATCCAAGTGGAGTGTTAAATTTCGACTATTTCGAACACTCCTTTGTTCTGGTCTATCGGTATCTTGACTTCTTTTCCTTTGTGGCGTTTTTTGGCGATTGTGCCGAGGAAGGATGCTCCTTCGGTGGCTACGTGGTGTCCCAGTAGGCCTGCTCCTATTCCGAGTGTTACGGGGCTTCTGAGCAGGGCTCCGGCTCCTAGGAATCCGAGGCCTATTATGTCGTGGTGTATGTGGGCGTCGGTGTCGAGGTGTTTCAGGAATTCTAGGGGTGTGTTGGCGAGCTCTACTTGTCCGGTGCTGTGTTGGTAGGCTTCTTCGACGGTGTCGGTTCCCATGAGTCTGGCTCCGAGTTCTCCGGCGGCGAACCCTATTCCTGCTCCTACCATGGTGTGGCCTACGGCGGAGTTGTTTGTTGCGACGAGTCCTATTGCGGAGGTCGCGATTGACAGTAGCGCTGTTTTCGTGAAGTAGTCTTTTACGGGGGCTCCGATTTTGGTTTTTCCTTCGAAGCCTCTGGGAATGGTTTCGCACGCGGTTTCCACTCTTTTTACGTTTCCTATCTGGGCGAGTCTTTGTGGGAAGTCGGTTTCTTCCTCCATCATGGTTGCGAGGGATCCTATTTTTCCGTCTCTGGAGGCGGAGGCTCCTTGGTGTGTGTCGAGGTCGAGGCCGCCTGATTGGAAGTATGCGTCTTTCAGAACGGCGTTTGCTTGGCCAGGCATGTGGTGTCCGTGGGACCGTGTGTCCATTATGGAGTTCAGGACGGTCCGCATGGGGCCCTCTATTGGGCCTGGGCAGATGGCGTACCCCATGGTTGCGACGGCTTCTCCGTTTTCTATGGGGGCCGCGAGGTCCTGTATCCAGTTGGGTGGGTAGAGGGTGTCGGCGTCGCATCCGAAAACGATGTCTCCGGTGGCTTGTTGGAACCCGATGTGTCTGGCGTTGAGTTTTCCTCGGGGGGAGTCGATGACGACGCAGTTGTAGCTTTCAGCTATTTGGCGGGTGTTGTCTCGGGAGTCGGAGTCCACGACGAGTACTTCGTCAGGTGGCAGTGTCTGGTCGAGTAGGGATTGGAGGCAGTTTTCTAGGTACTCCTCCTCGTTGAGGGTTGGAACGACGGCGGTTATCAGCATCCTGTTGCCTCTGCTGCATCCGCACGGTTCTTGGCGTTGTGAGATTTTTTGTTTTAATTCCGCAAGGGGCATCTGGATTAACTTGTTGTAAAAAGGTAGTAAAGCCGTTTTTATCCATTTGGATAAACGGGTTATATCTTGGTTAAGTACAGGTTTTACTTAATGTTTAATCCGGGTTGGGTTGGGTTGGCGTGGGACGCCGTGGTTGCCCATCTCCCGATGTTCAGGAGCGACGTGGAGGTGCTTGGTGTAGGTGGGGCAGAGGCGGTGTTCGACGCCTCTTCTCCCGAGGGGTACTACATGGTTCGGCAAATGGACGTCGATGAGGGAGATGTGTTGCGGGACCTGTTGGAGATGTCGGGGCCGTCAGATGTCCTGTGGGACGTTGGTGCAAACGTCGGGGTGTACAGCTGTTTATTTGCCCAAAAGTTTCCCGGGGCCAAGGTGGTTGCTTTCGAGCCGCAGCCCGAGGTGGCTTCTTTACTGCGTAGGAACGTGGAGCTGAACGGTGCTGAAAACGTTTCGGTGATGGAGGTTGCTCTGTCAGACCGTTTTGGTGAAGGCGGGATGGGGTCCAGTGGATCTGAGTTACCGGTTAATACCGGGGCTACTTTTCTCGTCGATGAGGGGGAAGGTGTAGATGTTTTTAGGGGTGACGACTTGTTGCGGTGCCGCAGGGCTCCGTGTCCGAGTGTCGTGAAGATGGATATTGAGGGCTTGGAGGTGAGGGCTCTCAACGGTATGCGGCGTATCTTGTCGAACCGTCAGTGTAGACTGGTGTACGTGGAGGTCCATTTATCAAGGTTTGATGAGTTCGGTGAGCCCGAGGGGTCTGTTAGGGATCTATTGACTGAGGCCGGTTTCGAGGTTCAGAACCTAGGGTTTCTGGATGCCGGGAGGAAGACTTTGAGGGGGGTGAAGTTTCCTTGAGCCGTCGAAATGGATTGCTGGTATCTGTTGTGGTTCCTACGTTGAACGAGGCCGATAACTTACCTGTGCTTCTGGACTCTTTAAGTATTCAGGACCGTTTGGCTGACGAGGTACTGATCGTGGACGGGGGCTCCACCGACGGTACCCAGGGGATTGTTGAGGATAGCTGCGTAGCTCGTTTAATTGAGGCCCCGGGGACGACTATGGGTGGGGCCATGGATATCGGGGTGAGGGAGGCTTCGGGGGACGTGGTTGCGAAGACGGATGGAGACGCGTTCGTTCCTGATAACTGGATTTCCCGTATTGTTTACAATTTTGAGACGTTTCCAGAGGTTGCCATCGTTGGAGGTATGGCTGTTTCTACGAGAACTCCTCACCGTGTTCTCAATCCTGTTTTTAACCATGTGCTGGGTATGGCGGGGGAGGTGGGGGCCGCGTTCATCGGCTGCAATTTGGCTGTTCGGAGGGATGCGGTTCTGGATGTGGGGGGGTGGCCCGATATCAACATGGGGGAGGACCATTTAATCACTCGCAGGATTACGCGGCGGTATCCGTGGAGGTTCGATCCTGAGTTAAAGGTTTACATGGATTTCGATACCACTCTGGGGGAGTGGCTTTCGAGGGCGGTGGAGAGAGGGGAGCTGGGCAGGGTTTTCGACGATTTCGTTGACTGGGTTCTATAGTTTAGCCGGAATTAACAGGTGCCTCATTTATTATATCTGAAAACTAATCAACACCTACAAACCCCGCATTATTAGGTTGGGTGTTTTAATGTCGGATGTGGTGAGGAAGTCGGAGGAGATATTAACTCGTGCAGTCGAGGATTACGATAATCCTGTCATTCTGTGGACTGGCGGTAAGGATTCGTCGGTTGCTCTGCATTTGGCGCAAGAGATGGGTCTAACTGACGTTCCTGCCCTGTTCATCGATACGGGGGCGCATTTCGATACTGTCCTGAAGCACGTCGGGGAGACTGCTGACGAGCTGGGTGTTAACTTGGTTGTTGCCGAGGCCAGGGACGAGATCAGGTCGGGCGACGTGGAGTGGTGCTGTTCTCGAAATAAAACGCTGCCTCTCCACGAATCTATTGAGCGTCATGGCTTCGACGCCGTGGTTTCTGCCATTCGGTGGGATGAGTGTGAGGCTAGGAGCGATGAGACATATATCTCTCCCCGTGTGTATAGTGAACCTCTTGGTGCTTATTCCCACGACCGTATCCATCCGATTCTGCACTGGACCCTGGACGACGTGTGGAGCTACATCAACCACCACGACGTACCTGTGAACCCGCTTTACCGCGAAGGATATACCAGTCTCGGTTGTGCGCCCTGCACTGAGTTGGTGGATGATGGTTCTGAGCGCGGTGGACGAGCTCAGGATAAGGAGCAGGTGATGCATCGACTCAGAGAGTGGAAGTAGAGTTCATCCCTTTCACACGAGGGTCGCCATCAATGCCTTGAGGCAGGTACACGCAGACGGTGCTGCGCATTCACTGTTTCGATGTTCCTTATGGATACGGGTTCTATCTGGATTGAGGATTTCTGGGGGTCACCGATGACTAGTTGAGGGGGGTTCTTGGGATTTCTGCGGGGAAGACCCACATGTTTAGGGTTTTTAAGGCCCTGTTTAGTTCCGTTCTAGTGACACGTGGTTATTTTAGTGTTTGTTCCTTGTTTTGTAGAATAGAAGCCTGTTCCATTGCGCTAATAGATCTTCTATTAGAACTTAAACTTTCCGGTATTGTTCCGGCTTTTTTCTCGGCCTCTTGAGCGATGCATCTGAACGGGTCTTCGACTTCGGACTCGAGACAGATGTCGAGGATTTGTCCGAGCTGTTTAAAGATTTGCATTCGCTTAGTTAAGGCGGAGGAGGTTGGTTGAATGTTGCGTTCGGGGCAGAGTTCCTCGTCCTGCCGGTTGGTGAGGGTGCCGACAACGCCTTTTGAGAAACACATCAGGTTCTTCGGGGTCTCAGGGCCATCGGGATCGATTTTGAAGCATCTGCACGGCGTGGCCTCGGCCTCTGCCCGGTCAACAACGATACCCATCGTTCTTGGTCACTGGTTTTGGGGCCAGAGGTATAGCCGTTTTTATCCAAACAGAGCCCTCGGGGTTCACGTTTCTCCGAGGAGTGCTGCTGAAATCACGGCTAACCCGATTACGGATGCTGCAGCCACCACGCAGTCCACTTCCCCGGCGCCGGGTACCTCGATGCTGCATTTCTCAGGAGGCGGTGGTGGGGGCTGGGTTACGTTCAGTGTCAGGGTGGGGAACGAGGCGAGGCAGAATTGGTCTCCGCCGAAGGTGAAGGCCACGGAGGGTGCCAGCGTAACTTGGTTCCGTGCCGCCCAGTCCTGTGTCACCTCGAGCTGTACAGGGGTGCCTCCGGTGAAGCTGCGTTTAACGAAGTGGTGTGATTGGTCGGCGCAGTCGAGGCCGCACAGTACGCAGTCCGGTTTGGGGTCGGTGCCGACCAGCAGGATACCGGGTTCACCGGAAGGGTCGGTTTCCACCGTGACTGATAAAACGTCTCCGGGAGCCACGGAGTCTCCGTTGCTGAGTGGTTCCCCGTTTCGCTGCACCGACAGGTTCTCGATGTCGGGGGCTGCTATGCGGAAGAAGGTGCGTGGACCAGTGGAGCCTCGGAACTCGGTGCCTCTTTCAGGTGACCAGCGTGCATGTCTTTCGGTAGATGAGATTGGCAATTTGTTACTTCGCCTCCTTGGATTGAAGTGTCATTCCTATTGCTACGGCTGAGAGGAATCCTCCCGTTACGGCGAGTAGGCTGCAGTCTATGGTTCCTAGGGGTGCGGGGAGCTGGAGGGGTATATCTATGTCTTGGAGGATTGTGTTGACGGTGCAGGGGGGCTGTATCTGTGTCAGTAGTTCTGGTGGGGCGCACCATCCTGGCTGTATGTTTGTTGCCAAAGTTTTCAAGCCGTCTTTATCTATCTTTACTACGTCGACGTTTCCCCGAACTTCTTCTACGCATAGGGTCTCGATTGAGAAGTACTGGGTTACGTCGCACATGTAGAGTGAGCAGCAGGTTCCGAAGCTGAATCTGTAGGTGTCCGGTGTGGGGTTAGAGGCTCCTTCTGGTTTTGAGCGGTCGCCGCACCAGTTGGTTTCGGAGGCAACTGTTTCTATTTGGCCCTTTCCGGTTGCTGTTATTCCTGGCCTCATTCCGCCTACTCCGACTAGGTTTAGGTCTGGTACGAAGGTTAGGACGTTTCTGTCTCCGGCTTCGAATGGTTCCCCGTTTCTCTCGATGTCTACTCCTGCTTTTGTTCCGTCTTGATTGAGTCGCCAGAAGAATTCGAATGGGCCCAGGGTACCTATCGGTATTCTTGAGGCGAAGGGGCCGGGTATGTCTGCTTCTGTTACTCTTGATTCGGGTTGGGGTGGAAAGATAGCCATGTCATCTGCTTCCCCACGCGATGTAGAAGGCGTCGGCTGTTCCGGCGGCGTCTAGGGCGGCTTGGAAGGAGCCGGTGGCTGGGGTGCCGGCGACTTGGGCGTTTGCGTTTTGAGCGGTAACCACTACGGAGGGGGTGGCTCCGAACGCTGTGTGGAATGATTTGTAGCGTCCGGTGGCGGTGACGCTTGCGAGGGTGCCGTGGTCTCTGAGAGCACCGAACTTGTCGACTTGGATAGCGGAGTCGGCCACGTTGTTGGTGACGACGTTGCTACCCGCTATCACGGCTGAGCCGACGGCGTCGTCCGCCATCTTGGCCGCAGTCACGGAGGATGCCGCAATGTCGGCGGTAGCGATCGTGGCGTCCTTGATGTCGTCTCCTTCTATCTGGGTTCGGTGCCTACGCGTCATGTGGAACCTTCTTCTGAAGGATTTTTGGAGGGGTTTGTAAAAACCGTTTTTATCCGGGTGGATAAATACGTAGTATCCAAGGATTAGGCGGAGATGGTTAGGGGAGGGGTCGGGTCTTTTTCGTGGGATGAATCGGTTTTTGTTGTTTGGAAAGATTGATATTGTCTTGGGTCTAATTGGGGCTGCTGGATGCCTAAACGACCTGTATCTTTATTTTTATTAGATAGGCATTGGTTAAAAAAATCGGGCCTCAGGCAGCTTGGTCATTTATGAGTGCCGGGGCTCCCGAGGAGGTGGGGGTGCAGCTTGACAGGTTTGGGGAGGCTAGGTATGAGGGTCCTGAACTTGGGGTTCTTCGTCAGCTGCCGGTCGAGACGTATCACTGGTCAACTTTGGAGAAGGAGACCGCCATAAATCTGGATACTCGGAGTAATGAGGCGCATATATCTACTTCGGAGAGGGGAGGTGTAACGGCTCTCCTCAGGCATGATCAGGCGGAGTTCGTTTCAGCCACTCTTGTAGGGACCTCTGACAGTCCAGCGATTCAGTACGTGTATGCAATTCTGCCTATAGGTTGTATAACTGTTAAAGAGAGGGCACGGAAAAACACTAACCTTTCCTCGGTGTTTAAATCATGAAGTTCCTCGTAACTGGGGCGGCTGGATTTATTGGTGCGAACGCTGCTCTGCATTATGCTGAGGAGGGTCATGAGGTTGTGGCTCTTGACAACTTGACCAGGGCCGTGCTGTACAGTGATGTTCCGGAGGACCAGAATCTGCCGCTGCTGGAGCACGAAAATATTCAGTTCTACAGGGGGGATATACGGGATTTTTACGATGTTCGCCGTGTTATGCGGGGTGTTGACGGGGTGGTTCATGCGGCTGGTCAAACCTCTGTACCTACCTCGATAGAGCGAACCATCGAGGACTTCTGGATAAACACCGGGGGCACTGTGAACGTGCTGCAGGCGGCGAGGGAGGAGGGTGAGGAGCGTGGGGAGAATCTGCGCATAGTTTTGATGTCGACGAATAAGGTGTACGGTTCCCGGGTGAACGACTACGTATTGGATGAGACCGAAACTAGGTACGTTTTGAATTCAAAGTATTCTCGGGGGATACCGGAAGAGTTCGGTCTGGACAGGGGGAATCACGTTCCGTACGGTGCCTCCATGGTGGCTCGCGATATTTATGGCCAGACCTTTAATGCCAGGGACTGGGTCGACGTGGCCGTCTTCCGCGGCAGCTGTATTTACGGTCCTCACCAGTTTGGGGTGCGGCAGCAGGGCTGGATCTCGTGGTTCACCCGGGCAACGCTTCAGGAGCTCCCGATAACGGTGCTGGGTGACGGTAAGCAGGTGAGGGACGTGACGTGGATAGGGGACCTGTTACGCGCGATGGATCTCGTGCTTCTTGATAGTAGGCCCTGCGGTGTCTACAATATTGGGGGGGGACCGGAGAACTCCCTGTCGGTGCTGGAGGGACTTGAACTGATTTCGGAACTCACCGGTAAGGAGCAGGATCTTTCGTACGACGAGTGGCGGGAGAACGACCAGTTGGTCTATATTTCCGATGTCTCGAGGGCTGAAGGTGTTCTGGGGTGGGAGCCTGAGGTGGGGTACGAAGAAGGAGTGAAGCGCGTGGTGGAGGACTGGAGGGAGAGGCTGGAGGAGGCTAGGTAGGAGATGGAGGAATTAGAATGAGTGAGAGAAAACCGATGATGGGAAGACATCTTACAGTCGGTCGCCTGACAGAGGACGAAAGCGAACTCATACGCACGGTAAGGAGTCTGATAGGAGGAGAGGGCAGTCCTACTAGGGCGTTTGCAGAGGGAATTAAATACCACATGCTTGAATCGTTTAAGAAAGGGTATGATGTGGATAAGGTTACATCGGGAAGAAAGTGCTTGAAGAGGCTGAAAAATAAACACTGCACCCACCCCTGTAGTGAACATGCCATACCGGGGGCAGACCACTCCGACCTTTGGCTTAGGGACGGGAAGCCAGCACTCGCGACCTACCATATATACGATATAGGTTGGGGAAAGTTACAGGAAATAGTTGACTGGTGCAGAGAGAGAGGATACGAAGCTAGCGTGGTTGCTTGGTCTTGGTATTTTCCTACTAGTACTGTAATGGTGGTAATCACTCGCCAAGACGAGGACCCATACGGAGGGAGACCGTAGTGAACCCGATGCACAACTACCTCTCCATCGTGCAACGGCTCGCGGAAGTTCGGGGGATGGCCACCGCCGCCTCCCTCCAGGCCGAGGTGGACCACCGGGAGGTCCTGGCCGACATCGCCGACCTCGCCGGGGAGGTCAACGAGGACCTGCAGGAGGCGGTGCTACGAGGAGGAGGAGTGCGGATAGGGGGCGGGCGTCGTGGAGGACTGGAGGGAGAGGCTGTGAATCGTGTTTGGTCTAAAAAAGGAGAAGGCATTAAAGGAGAGGGTGAGGGAATAGTACGTGAAGAAAACGGTGAAGCTCGATTTCGTTCAGTTGGACTGGGTAAAGGAAGTGATTCTGGAGAGGTGGCCGCATTGAGTACGCACTACTATGCACATGAACATGTTTTCGAAGATAGGATATATCTTGCAAAGCGAGCAGGCGGATGGAAGCCTATTCTGCACTGGCATGCGGGGTTCGACGGTTGCCCCTGCTACTGCGAGCAGCATCATTACCGCAACTGGGACGAGTTTAAGCAGTTTGTTCGGCAGGACGAGGTAATCATCACCAATGAATACGGTGAGGAGTTGGATGCCGACGAGTTTATCAATATGCTCGTTAAGTGGCGTGAAGAAAACGACCGCAGCCATCTTCGGGAGTCCTCACCTACGGAGGGCAGGGAGATTGATGGCTGGGAATTTGTCGGTGGGTATTGGGAGTAATCATGTCACGGGTTCAGCATCAGGAGGGTTATGCGGTGACCCGTATGTGGTTGCTTCCGGTGGGAGAGGTGTGCGATAAGCATCTTTACGGGGAGCACGGCGAGCTCCATCAGTTGGTCGGCATGATTGAGGCCGAGATGTGGCCCCAAATCGGTGGACAAATTGCGGCTGGTAACGTTGACCTAACGGAGATCGTGGATAGGCACTCAGAGTTGGAGGAGTATCTGGACCTTGACTCGCCGCTTCTATCTGTAGGTATTGCTGGTCCTCTTGATAATCTCGATTCGATTATGCCGAAAGGGGGTATTGATTTGGAACGGTCGCGCAGGGATTTGAAGGAGCGGTGCCCGGATTGCCGGGAGCTGATAAAGGAGGCTCAGGGGTAGGGATGACTGAGGATGTGAGGAATTTCAAGTGTCCGAGCTGCGGTGGCGAGTTCAACCAGTGGGAATACAATCCTAAAAATAAGCACGATGAGGAGCAGTATCCTGGCTCCATGTTCATGGACTACGCCTACGGGCCCGGTAGATTGGATCCGGAGAACTACCAGTGCCCTTTCTGTGGACATCGTAGAGAAGGTGACTTCAAAATACACCTGATGGAGCCGTTAGGATGAAAAACGCACTCAGGCGGGGCTTCTTGCTGCTGGTGGCGGTATCCATATTCGTATGGTTCACTAGGCCTCTCTGGCACCCGTTCTTCTTTTTCTTCTACGTGAATCCGGTCACTGTGGAGTTAATCATTTTGGGGAACGTGATTATTGGGGTTCTGGTGGTTTATAGGAGGAACCGGGTAAGGAGGCTTCGAGGTCTCGAGGAGCGGGGAGAACTGAAGCTGGGTGAATTTAGGAGAAGAAAGGGGGAGTTGGGTAAAAATGTGGACAGGGCTTTCAGGGTGATGGCTGCTCTGTTTCTCGTGGCTCTCTTGGTGGGTCTCTTCCTTTCGTCGGCATTTTCCCAGGTGCATATCAGTAAAAAATTGGAGGTTGAGGGGATAGATCGGTTGCCGGAGGCTGAGGCTGATAAGCCTAGGGCGCTGCCTCTAAGCGTGGCTGAGAAGTATGCTTCTGACTCTCTTCAGTATCCCCGATACCGGGTTACTTCAAGCGATATAACGATGTTGAACGGAACCCCTACTTGGTCATTTGTTTTATCTCCTGACGGTCTCGTGAACTATTTCATATTGAAGGGAAGGGGGGCCATGTTTGTCGACATGACTGAGACAGGGAAAAATACGGAAATAATTGAGGACCGGTTGGCGGTGGCTCCGGGGCAGGGTATACTGGATAATTCCAGGTGGAGATTGTTGAAGGAGAGATACTGGGTGGGCTACGAGGACCCTTACGCCGTTAACCACGACGGAAAGATTTACGTAGCCGTGCCTCTGGTAGAGTTTGGTCACCATTTCAGGTTTCCAGTGGTTTACGCGGTGCCTGAGTGGGGGGGCACCGCCCTGATAGCTCCGGATGGGGAGATTCTTTTCCTGACGCCGGAGGAGGCCGCTGTGAACCCTGTGCTTAAAGGGCAGAAACTATTTCCGTTCGACCTGTCGAGGTACTACGTCAACTCGTTCAGGTACAAGAACGGTATCGTTAATAAGCTGTTTTACCACCGGGAGGAGCTAGAGGTAACTCCTCTACCGGGGTACAGGAACGATCAGCCGTTCACCGTGATTACTGAGGAGGGAATTAAGTACTTCGTCGCCGTTGAGCCGTACGGAAACGCGCACGGGATTTACCAGATCTGGGTCATAGGTGGACGCAGCGGGGAGTTCCAGAGGTACCAGATACCTTTGCAGGATGGGTTATGGGGTCCTAACCGGGCGGCGCAGTACGTGAAGCAGGAGGACAGGCAGACGTACTGGGACCAGTTCAGTCCGTCGGAACCCGTGCCTCTGGTTAAGGATGGCGAGCTGTACTGGCAGATCAGGGTCATACCGAAGGATTCCTCGGGAGTTGCCTACACCGCTATCGTTAATCCTAAGACCAGTGATGTGGTGGAGCTTGAAACCGACGAAGACATAGCTGCCTACCTGCAGAACGAAGGCACGTTTGAGGTTCGGGAGAGGGATAACGAATCAGGCACCGTCATGGTGATCATGGTTTACGAAGACGACGAGTTGGTGAAGCGCATAAATATCTCCACTGGTGAAGAGATAAAAATCATTACGCCTTCAATTAAATAATATGGGTCTATGTTGAGATTAAAGGGTACATAGATGTCTCTGAAAACGATGCTGGTTCCGGACACTGTTAGGAAAGTAATGATTTATACGTACCTGTCCGCCACGGTACTCATCTGTATGGTGGTTGTTCATGCGTATTATTCGTGGAGAACGGAAAATATTGACCTGTTTACCTACTTGATAGCGTTTTCGAGTGGAGCTCTGCTGGCTAAGACGGTGAGCGCTATTTGGAGTTACAAAACTGGAAAGATTTACGGAGATTTTAGAATAGTGTTTCGAAACTTCTACAGAGTTTTAGAAAAAAACTTCGAACTCACTCCAATTACCGATATGGGGGAGTCTATCTATCTTCACTGGAGTGAACCCGAGTACGAAGATGAATATGTGGAAAAACTGAAGAACCTTAAGAGGAGCCTAAAAAGCGAACCTTGCAGGTACTGCGGAGAAAAACTTTGGCTCGACGAACGAGGGGAACTATTGCCGGAATCGGAAATTCACGTAGAAGAATGCCGTGAGGGGCAGGAGGAAAACCGGGGATGAGTGAGGGTTTGGTGTTCAGTTCAGAGGGTCGAATCCACCGGGTAGAGCCTTTCCTTACGGTGTGGACTAGGACTGGTAAGGGGTGGAAGAGTCGTAGTCGGACGCGGCAGGAGTTGGTTGAGGAGACGTCTGCAACCATCGTGCCCCTGTCCGCTGCGTCTGAGAGGGGTAGGTGCGGAATCTGCTTCCGAAATCGCCAGGAGGTTGAGTAAGGGTAATGGAAACTCGTGTAAAGTTGTTGGAGTGCTGGAAGTGTGGGGAAAAACTTGGTGCCGTAACGATTCAGTCCATCGGTACGCCTCACCAATTCTTCGGGGAACCCGTCTGTGTTGACTGTTTACCGGGTGAGGTGGAGAGGATGGAGAAGGAGGTTGAAAAAAACGGTTTACCCGAGGATGAACGGTTAAGGGCCGAGGAACAGTTAGAACAGATACAGGAGTGGCTCAAAGAGAGCCTAGGGAAGTCCTCTTCCTAACCGGAGGTGTGGGAGGGGAAGAGGTCACACCTGTTTTGGCGCAAGGAGGCTTCGGCCTTTAGGCCGGAGAGGAATTGCGCCGTACCTCTGTTCTGCATACCGAAACATCCACCGACAGGTATAAATGATTTGCGGTGTATGTGAATAGTGTTGTGGAGATTCGGAGAACCGTTCCGGTGAAGCTCGAAGTTCCGCAGGACCGGGAGGACGACCTGCTGGAAACCATTCAGCAGTTCAAGGAAGCGGCGAACCATGTCTCCAGGATTGGGTGGAACAGGGAAGGACTGAAAGAACACAGCAAAGCCACCCTCCACGACCTAACGTACTACGAACTCAGAGAAGCCACGGACCTACCCGCCAACCTCGTAACAGGAGCTACCAGAACAGCCGCCGAAGCCATCAAGTCAGGCGTGGAGAAGCTGAAGAAGGGAGAGAAGACCTCCAGACCATTCTTCACCGCCGACGTAGCGAGGTACGACAAACGAGTCCTCACGTACCGACAGGACCACTGCACCCTGGCAACCGTCAACGAACGCGTAACGGCCCAGTACGTCCTTCCCGAGGACGAAGATACGCCGCACCATCGATACCTCCTGAACCCTGAGTACGAGTTCAGAACCGCCACGCTGCACTACAGGAACTACGAGTTCTACCTCCACGTCACCCTTCTAAAAACGGTTGAGGGTCTCGAAAAACCCGGGAACGGAACGGTTCTCGGCGTAGACCTCGGCATAGAAAACACGGCAGTCACCTCCACCGGCCTGTTCTTCGGCGGAGGAGAACTGAACCACCGGAAAAAAGAGTTCCAAGAAACACGGAAAGCCTTACAGAAAACCGGGACACAGAGCAGCCACAGAACCCTCGTCGGTAGAGACCACGGGGAACGAGAATGGACCAAACACCACCTACACGGAATCAGTAAGAGGATAGTGCAGGAAGCCAGGAACCACGACTGCTCCGCCATCGCGTTCGAGAACCTCACAGACATCCGGAAACGACTGCCCAGAGCCAACAAGTTCCACCAGTGGGCCTTCCAGGAACTCCAGAGACAAGTCAAATACAAGGCCCAAGCCAAAGGCATCGAGGTGGAACAGGTGAACCCGAAGAACACCTCCCGCAGATGCTCAAAATGCGGCTTCACCCACCCCAAGAACCGAGAGGGACAGAGATTCAAGTGCCTCAAATGCGGCTACCAGCTCGATAGCGACTACAACGCCGCCAAAAACGTTGGAACCAAACTTGTCCGGTCCCGGCAGAAGTCCGAGGACCGGACGGGCCACCGTCAACTGGCCCTAAAGTCAGGAACAATGACCGGAAACGGGGAATACCTCCCCAAGGCTACCGCGTAGCCTCAGACCGGGAGAACACTGACAAGCCTCGCCGTTTACGGCGAGGTAGTTGACACCTGTCCTTCTGGATGGAGGGTTTTGTTGAATGTTTTCTGCATTTCCACAGGTATTCCGCCGGGTACCCCGGTCATATCTAGAAGGGTTTTGCAGTTTTTGGAGGCGTCGTTCATTGCTTTGAGGCTTTCCAGTTTTCCTTCGAAGGTTTTTCCGGTGAGTGCTGTTTTTACGCAGTTGTTGAGGGCTTTGAGTCTGGGGGATTGTATCAGGTTTGCTGATCCCCGGGTGTAGGGGGGTTGTTTTTCCTGTTTTTCTTTGGGGCCTACTTTTTTTATTTTGTGTGTTTCCGGGTTGAAGTATTTGGTTCCTTCTCTTGGGGGGACGGGGGTGACTACTTGGCCGTAGCCCGGTGTGGTCTGGTTTCCTTTTTTCCTGACTGTGTACCTCAGCCCCATTTGTTCGTTGTTTTAGGTATCTATGTTGGATGGTGATAGTTTTATTTATCCTGTGTATCTTATCCGTTTGGAGTAAATGGAGTGTTTGGATAGAGGGGATTGATATGTATTTATTTTAATCAGGGGTAGTGAGGATGGTTAGGAAGGCCGTGATTCCGGCTGCTGGGTTGGGAACCAGGTTTCTTCCAGCGACGAAGGCTCAGCCGAAGGAGATGATGCCGGTTGTAGGTAAGCCGGTTATTCAGTACGTGGTGGAGGAGGCCGTGGCGTCCGGGATTGAAGATGTTTTGATTGTTACGGGGAGGGGGAAGAGGTCTATTCAGGAGCATTTTGATAAGTCGTACGAGTTGGAGAGGGAGCTGGAGCGTGCCGGTAAATTGGAGAGGTTGGAGCAGGTTAAGAGAATCTCGGAACTGGCAGATATTCATTATGTAAGGCAGAAGGAGCGTAGGGGTCTGGGTGATGCAGTTCTGTATGCGGAGCAGCACGTGGATGACGAACCGTTTGCTCTTCTTTTGGGGGATACTATAGTTAAGGG
>JABAHQ010008180.1_pt3 | contig 18430 bp, 21 predicted proteins | sample 7062091 | NCBI WGS metagenome assembly JABAHQ01 (sample SAMN14534359, study PRJNA622989) | marine sediment metagenome | biome: marine biome [ENVO:00000428]; feature: marine pelagic biome [ENVO:01000023]; material: deep marine sediment [ENVO:00002113] | place: India: Gulf of Kutch | collected...
CAGGTCGTTGACCACCACTCTGGCGCCATGGCGGGCGAACAACAGGGCGTGGGCACGCCCCAGCCCGCCGCCGGCACCGGTCACGATCACGACCTTGTCTTCGAAGCGGATGGCATCAGTCATATGCGAACTCCCTCAGCGATTCTTGTTGGATGAGATTCAGGGACCGGAGTGTTGAACAGGCCTCGGCGTCCCCACAAGCAAGCGGCCAGAAATGAATGCCGCGGCATAAGGGCCGGGGATGACCCTTGCCCATTCGCGGAGCCTGGGCGGATTTCGCGCAACACCCGGCCGGCCGCGCCATTGGCTGCCTGCAGAAGTCTTTGCCCAAACAACTCACAGAGTTTTCCACAGCTTTCGTGGATAAATCGGGCAGTCACTGCCCCCGGCAGTCTGACTGCTGCAATCCCGATGCATGCTCGTCAACCCTTCTGGGATGCGGCCTGCCGCCGCACGGTTGGCAGCTGAACAAAAAACATACAAGGTTCGCCACCCCCACGGCGCTTCGCTTGCGGGCAGTCTTCCCAAGGTTATCCACAGAGTGGCGCACACAATTCGGGGACAACGACACAACGACTCATAGGCGCGGCGCTATCGAGGCGATGTTCAGAAACTAACGGCAGCGCCGCGGCATCGGCCGTAGCATGGGGCTATCAACGACGAGGGAGCCCATCATGTCCAGCCATAGCCTGTTCGAGCGTCTGTTCGCTAATTACGCCTCGGCTGCCGCCGGGTGCTGAGCGAGCGCGATAAGCCGGCGCTCAGTCCAGGGACATTGCCTCCCTTGGCCGGTGAGGCGTGGCGGCGTAACCTTCGCTGCCAGCCCAACCAGCGGAGTAGCCGATGTCCCTGCGTTCCATCTGCGTTTTCTGCGGCGCCAGCCGCGGTACCAATCCCGTTTATGAACAAGCCGCCCAGGATCTCGGTCGCACCCTGGCCGCCAACGGTATTCGCCTCGTCTACGGGGGCGGCGCCGTAGGCCTGATGGGCGTGGTGGCGGATGCCACCATGGCCGCCGGTGGCGAGGTCATTGGCATCATTCCTCAGAGCCTGAAGGACGCCGAAGTCGGCCACACCGGCCTCACCCGATTGGAAGTGGTCGACGGCATGCATGCGCGCAAGGCGCGCATGGCGGAGCTGGCGGACGCCTTCATTGCCCTGCCCGGTGGGCTGGGTACGCTGGAAGAACTGTTCGAAGTCTGGACGTGGGGCCAGCTGGGCTATCACCCCAAGCCACTCGGCCTGCTGGACGTCAATCACTTCTACAGCAAGCTCAGCCACTTCCTCGATCATCTGGTTGAAGAGGGCTTCGTCCGCGCGCAGCACCGCGAGATGCTGCAACGCAGCGATCAGCCGCAGAGCCTGATCAGCCTGCTTGAAGCCTGGCAGCCGCCCGCTCACAGTCGCTGGGCCAAGACCGCGCCGCAATGACCCGACACAGCTGATCAATTTTTGCTCTGCGTGCTGCACGCCGCACCGCTGGTGGCCTGCAGCACGCCTCCCCCACGTTATCCACAGCCACGTCCACAGTAGTCGGGGATAACCGTCCTGCGCAGCACCACCGACGCAAACATATTTCTTCCCGCGGACTGGTCCGCGCGCTTCGAGGCTGACTGATCAAAAGCTGACCAGAGCCGCCACTCCTTAGTCTCATAAGGCCTAGCGGCCGAAGTCCAGCGGTTATCCACAACAACACTCACAGCTGTAGTGGATAAACGAGCGAACCATTTAGCCGGCCCGGGCTCACAATCAGAGCAACAACGCTTCGATCAAAGACCGATGACGGAGGCAACCCAATGAGCTGGCTGGCATTGACGCTGGTAGCGTTCGTTTGCTTCGTGCTGGTGTTCTTCATCAAGAATCGCCAACTCAACCACCCGGCGCTGCAATACCCCTATCGACTCAAGGTGCCTCTGTTCGCTTCTGCCGAGCGCGAACTGCTGGAGCACTTGCAAGGCACGTTCGGCGAGCGCTACCTGGTGCTCCCCAAGGTGAGCGTCGCCGATGTCATCGAAGTCACCGCCATCCCCCGGCGCGCCTATTGGTACCAGGCCAGCAACCGCATCGCAGCGGCGCGCTTCGATTTCCTCCTGTGCACGAAGACGGACCTGCAACCCGTTTGCGTGATCAATCTGGACGAACCCGAAGCCGAGCAGGATTTCATGGACCGTCTCTGCGAAACGGTTGGTCTGCCGCAGGTTCGGCTGGCACCGGACAAGGTGCACGCCTACACCCTCGTTCGCGAAACCGTCGAGGCGGCAATCGGGCAATCGACCACCGGCCGCGAATAAGCGGAAGGCGACGAGGTCACATCCCCTGCACACCGTGCAGTACCGCTGCGGCGCCGCTCCGCAATTCACCCACCGGTTACGAGTGACACGATGAAATACGCCCTGCCCCTGCTATTTGCCCTTTCCCCTGTTGCGATCCTGGCGAACGAACAGGCCTGCCAGCCTATCGACGAGGCCCAGGTCGCCGCCCTGTTCGACCGTTGGAATGCCGACGTGCAGACGGGCGATCCGCAACGGGTCGTGGAAAACTATGCTCGCGATTCGATGCTTCTCCCAACGGTATCCAACACCCCACGGCAAACGCCTGAGGCCAAGCTGGACTACTTCCAGCACTTCCTGGCACTCAAGCCGAAGGGCGAGATCGTCTCGCGCATGGTCATGATCGACTGCAACAGCGCGCTCGACACCGGCCTGTACAGCTTCCATTTCGCCGACGGGGCCACTGTCCCTGCGCGTTACACCTTCACCTACAAGTGGTTTGCGGATGCCGGGCAGTGGCTGATCACCAGCCACCACTCGTCCGCGATGCCGGAGCAGACCGACGTAGCGCAGCAGGTTCCGCAGGCCGACCACTGAGCCCCGTCCATTCGCCTGGTGCCCCACACGGAAGCTCCAGGCGAGCCGGCAGGCATCACGTTACCGCCGATGCCGAGTGCCCGGCAGCCTTGCTTCTGCCGCTCACTGCTCGATACTCCTAGGCAGTACCACTGCCCGTAGCCGGACCGCCTCAACATGCAACTCAAGCCCCTGCTGTCGCGCCTGTTCGAGCTGGGCAGCAATCTGATCCGACGCTACCCCGGCACCGTTGCGCTGTTCGGATTCATCTCCGGCGTCGCCAGTTTCGTGCTGGTGGAACGCCACGCCGGGCTGGCCAAGGTGGTCGCGCTGGTCATGCTGGTCAGCTGGCTCTGGCTGGTGCTCGAATCCAGCCTGCGCAGAAGCCTGCAGCGCTGGTTCGGCTGGCAAGTGCCGCAACCGCTGCTGCGCTATGCCACGCAGATGGTTCATCAGGAAAGCCTGTTCTTCATCATTCCGTTCTTCGCCATAACCACCACCTGGAACAGCGGCCAGGCGCTGTTCACCGGGCTACTGGGGCTAGCGGCACTCGTCTCGCTGATCGACCCGCTGTACTACAAGTGGCTGGCGCCACGCCGCTGGGTCTATCTGGGCTTCCATGCGCTGACCTTGTTCGCGGTACTGCTCACGGCCCTGCCGATCATCCTTCACCTGTCCACCCCGCAAAGCTACCAACTCGCCCTGGGCGTCGCCGTGCTCCTGGCATTACCCAGCCTCAGCGGCCTGTTCCCGCGTCTGGGCTGGCGCACCATACCGGGCGTCCTGCTGCTGGCGGTGGCGCTGGGTGCCGCCGGTTGGTTGGGACGGACCTGGGTTCCGCCGGCGACGCTCTGGCTGACGGATGTCGCCGTGACCATGAGCCTCGACGACCGTCAGCGCAAACCCGGCAGGGGGCTGCGCGAGCTGAGCAGCGCCGAGCTGCAGGCCAACGGGCTGTATGCCTATACCGCGATCAACGCACCGCGCGGACTGAAGGAGCGCATCTACCACGAGTGGACGCATAACGGGCGGCGCGTCGATCGTATCGCGCTGGACATCAGCGGCGGTCGCGAAGCCGGTTACCGGGCCTGGACGCACAAGCGCAACTTCCCCGCGCAGCCCGCGGGGCGCTGGCGCGTTCGCGTCGTCACCGAAGCCGGGCAGATGATCGGCATGCTGCGCTTCCGAGTCACGGAGTAGCGAACCCCCGGCCGCTGCCGCGACTCCATATCTGGACCAGCCTGGCATGGAGAAGGACATGGAATGGTGGGCGATCATCTCCAGTACCGTGACCGCGGAGTTTTCCGATATCACCGACCTGGAGGACGCGACGCGGGTCAGCAGCCGCTTGCTGATCGCAACGATTCTCGGCGGCCTGCTGGGCTATGAACGCGAGCGCAAACGCAAGGCCGCCGGATTGCGCACGCATATGCTGGTGGCACTTGGCGCGGCGCTGCTGGTACTGGTGCCGGTGCAGGCCGGCATGAGCCTCGAGGACATTTCCCGGGTGATCCAGGGCCTGGTCACCGGCATCGGCTTTCTTGGCGCAGGGACTATTCTGAAGGGCAGCTCGGTGGAGAATGTGAAGGGCCTGACCACCGCTGCCGGAATCTGGCTTACCGCAGCCATCGGAGTGGCCGTTGGCCTGGGGCATGAAGCCACCGCTGTCCTGAGTACGCTGCTGGCCCTGGCCATCTTCGTGCTGATGCCGCGGTTGGAGCGTCACACGGCGCTGCGCGCAGCACGCAAGCGGCGCGAGGCCAATCGCACGCCCTGATCGAACCATCGTTCATCCGAGGGTCATTTCATGCTGTGCCATACACGGATCGTCACGCTGCTTCTCGCCGCGCTGCTTGCCCTTGGCGGCTGCAGCGAAACCGCCAAGCTGCCCGTGGAAAGCGGTTATGGCCCGACACCTGCCCTGCCCGCGCCGAACAAGACGCTGCTGCCCACGGTTCATATCGCCCCGGCCAGAGGCTGGCCACCCGGCGCCAAGCCGCAGGCCGCACCCGGTCTGCGCGTCGAGGCATTCGCCACGGACCTGGACCATCCACGCTGGCTGTATGTGCTTCCCAATGGGGATGTACTGGTGGCCGAAAGCGACGCCCCGCCGAAGCAGGAGAACCAGGGCCTGCGCGGCTGGATCGCGAAGAAGCTCATGGCGCGTGCAGGCTCGGGTGGACCAAGCGCCAATCGCATCACCCTGCTGCGAGACGGCGACGGTGACGGCGTGCCGGAAGTGCGCACCACCTTCCTCGAAAACCTAAATTCGCCGTTTGGCATGGCGCTGATCGGCGACAGCTTCTATGTGGCCAACACCGATGCCCTGCTGCGCTACCCCTACGAACAGGGTGCTCACCGCATCACAGCGCCCGCGCAAAAGGTAGTGGACCTGCCGGCGGGGCCGATCAACCATCACTGGACCAAGAACGTCGTCGCCAGCCGGGATGGCTCGCGGCTGTACGTTACCAGCGGCTCCAACAGCAACGTGGCGGAGAAGGGCATGGCCGCCGAGGTCAGCCGCGCCGCGATACTGGACGTCGATCCGCAGGCCGGCACGCTGCGGGTGTTCGCCTCCGGCCTGCGCAACCCCAACGGCCTGGCCTGGCACCCTGATACCGGCGACCTCTGGACCACCGTCAACGAGCGCGACGAGATCGGCAGTGACCTGGTACCGGACTACATGACCTCGGTCCGGGACGGCGGCTTCTACGGCTGGCCCTACAGCTACTTCGGCCAGCATGTCGATATTCGGGTCAAACCGCAGCGACCGGATCTGGTCGAGCGCGCCATCGTTCCGGACTACGCACTGGGCGCGCACACCGCTTCCCTCGGACTCGCCTTCTACGAGGGCAGGCTGCTGCCGTCACGCTACCTCCACGGCGCGTTCGTAGGGCAGCACGGTTCATGGAACCGCAGGCCCCGTAGCGGCTACAAGGTGGTGTTCATTCCCTTTCGCGATGGCAAGCCGGCCGGGCAGACGGAAGACGTGCTGAGCGGCTTCGTCAATGCTGCGGGCGAAGCCATGGGCCGGCCCGTCGGCGTCGCGGTGGATCGGCACGGCGCGCTGCTGGTTGCCGATGACGTGGGTGATGTCATCTGGCGTGTCACTCCAGACGACCGCCGAGCCGCCGGCGCTTTGCCACGTTGAACCTTGCGAGCCGCCTGATGGCCATAAAAGCATGACCGTCCGGCATGAGGATCTCACATGTTCAAGCGCACCCTTTTTTTCATCGCTCCGCTGGCTCTGTTGATCGGCTGCTCCGGCAACGTGCAGAACCCCGTCGACCGAATCACCTATCGCGACGAGCCGCTGGTACGGGACGTGGAAACCGGCATGACGCAGGCGCGCGTGCTCAGCATCGGCGGTGAACCGTCCCGGGCTACGGCACGCACCGTGGTACCGGGCCTGTGTCACGACTACATCCTCAACCGGGANNCCGGGTGGATGGCCAGGGTTTCCTGACCTGCAAGCAGCTCGAGGAAAACCAGCGCAACCTGCGTCGCTGAGGGTCGCATTCACGTCCAAGCACAGTGGTAGATGCCAGAGGAGGTTTCACCATGCCCCGTGGAGACAAATCCAAGTACACCGACAAGCAACAGCGCAAGGCCGAACATATCGAGGAAAGCTACGAGAAGCGTGGCGTCTCGGAGAAAGAGGCCGAAGCACGTGCCTGGGCGACCGTCAACAAGCAGTCCGGTGGCGGCGAACGCAAGGGCGGTTCCGGCAAGGGCAAGAGCGAAACGGCCAAGAGTGCCGATCGCAAGGACTCGGCCCATCGCGCCGCGGATATGCGCAAGGACGAGCTGCTGAAGGCGCTCAGCTGATGCTGCCAATCCTGACCAGCCAACAGCCGCCCGAGCCGTCGCCAAGCAATCCCATGCGAGAGGACCCGGGCCGGCCGGTGCCCATCGACGAGCCTGACCCTGGCCGCTCCGAACCTGAGGCTCCGCCGCCGGAAGAGGACGCAGGCTAAACTTTTCGCCAGCATCCCGATCTCAATTGGCGAACCGTGAAGCACTGCACAGCGGTGCACAGACCAGGAGATGGCGATGAGTTACGTACAACTGAGCGACAAGCAGAGCCTGCGCGAGCGGGCCCGTCAACACGTCGAGAACGGCGCGGTCACCGAGAGCTATTCCGCCGACCGCGAAGTGGTGATCAACCTGCTGAACGAGGCGCTGGCCACCGAGCTGGTCTGCTACCTGCGCTACAAGCGTCACTACTACATGGCGACCGGGCTGAAATCCAGCGTCGCCGCCGCCGAGTTCCTCGAGCACGCCAATGAGGAGCAGGAACACGCCGATCGCTTGGCCGAGCGGATCGTTCAGCTGGGTGGCGAGCCCGACTTCAACCCCGACAGCCTCACCGAACGCGCCCATGCGCAGTACGCCGAAGGCAACGGCCTGCGCGACATGGTCTTCGAGAACCTGGTGGCCGAACGCATCGCCATCGACAGCTATCGCGAGATCGTCCAGTACATCGGCGACAAAGACCCCACCACCCGGCGCATCTTCGAAGACATCCTGGCGCAGGAAGAAGAGCACGCCGATGACCTGGCCGGCCTGCTGGATGGCATGAACTGATCCGGAATCAGCCGGCTCTGCCACGAAAAAAAAAGGCCACCCGAGGGTGGCCTTAAATCTAGGAAGAGAGGTACAGCTTAGCCGGCTGCCACCGGACGCATGTAGGAGATCGGTGCGGTCTGCGGGTCATCGAAGGTCACCAGTTCCCACGCATCCTTCTGTGCCATCAGGGTGCGTAGCAAGCGGTTGTTCAACGCGTGGCCGGATTTATAGCCGCGGAATTCGCCGATCAGACTGGTGCCCAGCAGGTACAGATCACCGATGGCATCGAGAACCTTGTGCTTGACGAATTCGTCCTCGTAACGCAGGCCGTCTTCGTTGAGCACACTGGTATTCGTCCACCACGATGGCGTTCTCAACGCTGCCGCCCAGAGCCAGGTTGTGCGAGCGGAGAAACTCGATGTCACGCATGAACCCGAAGGTACGTGCACGGCTGACTTCCTTGACGAAGGAAGTGCTCGAGAAGTCCACACTGGCAGTCTGGGTGCGACCCTTGAAAACCGGGTGATCGAAATCGATCTCGAAGCTCACCTTGAAGCCGTCGAAAGGCAGGAAGGTCGCGCGCTTGTCGCCCTCCTCGACCGTCACTTCACGCTTGATGCGGATGAACTTCTTGTGGGCGTCCTGCTCCTGCAGGCCGGCGGATTGAATCAGGAATACGAAAGGCCCAGCGCTGCCGTCCATGATCGGCACTTCCGACGCGGAGAGTTCGACGTAGGCGTTGTCGATCCCCAGGCCGGCCATTGCCGAAAGCAGATGCTCCACAGTGTCGACCTTGACGTCACCGTTGACCAGCGTCGTGGACATGGTGGTTTCGCCAACATTCTCGGCCCGCGCGGGAATCTCCACAGGCGGGTTGAGGTCGGTGCGACAGAACACGATCCCGGTGTCCACCGGTGCCGGTTTCAGGGTGAGATAAACCTTCTCTCCCGAATGCAAGCCGACGCCGGTGGCGCGAATGATGTTCTTCAGGGTGCGTTGTCTGATCATGGCCTTTTGCTTCGCTGTAGCACTAGTTGCGAATAATTTTCAACAATTGGCGGCGATAATAGCAGATGCCAACTTTGCTGAACACCAATCACACCAATACTCCTGATAACTTCAATCAATCGGCCTGACGACGCAGGAACGCCGGAATATCCAGATAATCCAGATCCTCCTGCGGATTCAGCTTGGCAGCGGTGGCCGCCGCATGGGCCTGGTTGCGCATGACGGTCGGGCGCTCCAGATCGCGGTAGTTCACGGCAGCCTGCTCCTGCTGGCGCGGGGCCGGAGCGGCAGCGGCGACGGTCTGCACGGTATTGTCGATGACCTTGACCGGTTTTTCGTTGCGCGGACCCAGGCCGGTGGCGACCACGGTGACATGCAGCTCGTCAGCCATGTCCGGATCGATCACGGCACCAACCTTGACAGTGGCTTCATCGGAAGCGAAGGCCTCGATGATCTCGCCCACTGCGGCGTACTCGCCGAGCGACAGGTCCAGACCGGCGGTGATGTTGACCAGAATGCCACGTGCACCCTGCAGGTTGACGTCTTCCAGCAGCGGGTTGCGGATGGCCGCTTCGGTCGCTTCACGCGCGCGGTTCGGGCCGGTGGAGCAACCGGTGCCCATCATGGCCATGCCCATTTCGCCCATGACAGTCTTCACGTCGGCGAAGTCGACGTTCATCAGGCCCGGGCGCTGCATGATGTCGGAGATGCCGCGCACCGCGCCGGTCAGCACGTCGTCAGCCTTGGCAAAGGCGGCCAGCAGGCTCGCGTCCTTGCCGAGGATGGTCAGCAACTTCTCGTTGGGAATGGTGATCAGCGAGTCGACACACTCGGACAGCGCGCGGATACCCTCGTCGGCAACCTGCATGCGACGGCGGCCTTCGAAGGGGAACGGCCGAGTGACCACGGCGACGGTCAGGATGCCCATTTCCTTGGCGACCGAAGCGATGATCGGTGCAGCACCGGTACCGGTACCGCCACCCATGCCAGCGGTGATGAACACCATGTCAGCGCCTTCCAGCACTTCGGCGATGCGCTCGCGGTCTTCCATCGCAGCCTGACGGCCGATGTCCGGATTGGCGCCGGCGCCCAGGCCCTTGGTGATGGCCGAGCCGAGCTGCAGCACGGTACGCGCCTCGACCTTTTTCAGCGCCTGCGCATCGGTGTTGGCGCAGATGAATTCGACGCCTTCAACGTTGTTGCGAACCATGTGGTTCACGGCATTGCCGCCGCCGCCACCAACGCCGATGACCTTGATGACTGCACTTTGCGGGGTATGATCTACGAGTTCGAACATTTCCCTCTCTCCTTCCAGCTTTCTAGTTTTGGTTTTACAGCGCACTGCTTAAAAATTGCCCTGGATCCAGCCCTTGAGCCGATCCAGAACAGACGCCTTTGATTCGTCGGCAAAGTTGCCGAGTCCAGGCACGGGAACGCCGTCGGCCTGCTTGTGCAGTCCGTACAGCAGCAGGCCCACGCCCGTCGAATAGATTGGATTGCGTACTACGTCGGCCAGTCCCTTGACGCTGTGCGGCACGCCAAGGCGCACCGGCATGTGAAAGATTTCCTCGGCCAGGTCGACGGCTCCTTCCATCTTCGCTGTACCGCCGGTGAGAACGATCCCGGCCGGGACCAGATCCTCGTAACCGCTGCGCCGCAGCTCGGCCTGGATCAGGGTGAAGAGCTCGTCGTAACGCGGCTCTACCACCTCTGCCAGGGCCTGCCGGGACAGTTCACGCGGAGGGCGATCGCCAACGCTGGGGACCTTGATGGTCTCGCCCGCGCCAGCCAGCTTGGCCAGCGCGCAAGCATAACGAATCTTGATCTCCTCGGCATACTGGGTCGGCGTACGCAGGGCCATCGCGATGTCGTTGGTGACCTGGTCGCCGGCGATCGGGATCACGGCCGTATGGCGGATCGCGCCCTCGGTGAAGATGCAGATGTCGGTGGTGCCGCCGCCGATATCCACCAGGCAGACGCCCAGCTCCTTCTCGTCATCGGTCAGCACCGCGTGCGCCGAAGCCAGTTGCTCGAGAATGATGTCGTCCACTTCCAGACCGCAGCGGCGCACGCACTTCTCGACGTTCTGCGCGGCGTTCACCGCGCAGGTGACTACGTGCACCTTGGCCTCCAGACGCACGCCGGACATGCCCAGCGGTTCACGCACGCCCTCCTGGTTGTCGATCACGTAGTCCTGCGGCAGGGTGTGCAGCACGCGCTGATCGGCAGGAATGGCAACCGCCTGCGCCGCGTCGAGCACACGCTCCAGATCGGCGGTACTCACTTCGCGGTCGCGGATGGCCACGATGCCGTGGGAATTCAGGCTGCGGATGTGGTTACCGGCCAGACCGACGAAGGCTGAATGGATGCGGCAGCCAGCCATCAGCTCGGCTTCCTCGACGGCGCGCTGGATCGACTGCACGGTGGATTCGATGTTCACCACCACGCCCTTCTTCAGGCCGCGCGAAGGATGGGTACCGATGCCCACGATTTCCAGTTCACCATCGGCGGTCACCTCGCCCACCAGCGCCACCACCTTGGAGGTGCCGATGTCCAGGCCGACGATCATCTTGCCGCTTTGCACGCTCGACATGTGTTTCATTCCTCAATTCTTCGCAGCGACGGTCGTATCCGTCGCAGTCGGGATCGGCTCATGCCAGGCGACTGCCAGGCCGTTCGCATAGCGCAGATCGATCCGTGCGATTTTCTCGCTTTCCTGCTCCAGTGCCTTTTGATAAATGGCAGTGAAGCGACGCATTTTTTCTACTACCTGGTCCCGCCCCAGCAACAACTCGATGCCCTGGTTGGTGGTCAGGAACCAGCTTCCACGTTCACGCAGCTCGAGACGGGAAATGGAGAACCCCAGCGGGCGCAGCATCTGGCTAAGCATCTGGTATTGCTGCATGACCCGCTGTTGGGCCCGCTTCGGACCATACAAATGTGGCAAGTGTTCATATCGGCTCAGGTCATCCGGCGAGAAAGCCTGGCCTTTATTGTTAAGCAATGCTTCGCCCCCCCAACGGGCAATCGGCAATTGCTCATCCAGACGCACCATTACCTGATCCGGCCAGACGCGGCGAACCTCGACATGGGCAATCCATGGCATCTGTTCGAGTTGGTGGCGCATGCCGTTCAGATCAACCTTGAAGAAGCTCTGCTCGACGAAAGGCGCGATGCGCTGCTGAACCGCCTCGCGGCTTACGTAACCCAGCTCGCCCTGGACGCTGACCTTGGCAATCGGCCGGTCGGCATAGGGCAGCAGGCGCTCGCCCAGTTCGTACAGCCCGACCGCCAGGCCGACCAGCAGCACTGGCCAGACGAAACGCTTCAGACCGGCAAGGCTGGGCCTGGGCAGGCGCTGCGACAGCGGCTGCGGCGTCACCAGGCGGCTCGCACCCCGTTGCACGGGCTTGCGCGAGGCGCGTCCGTTGCCGGGTTGCGAATGACGCAGCGTGGTGATCATGGCTCAGTTCCCCGCCTCGAGGCTGTCGTCGAGAATGCTCAGCACCAGCTGCTGGAAGTCCAGCCCGGCGGCACGCGCCGCCATCGGCACCAGGCTGTGATCGGTCATGCCGGGCGCGGTGTTGGCCTCGATCAGCCAGGGCTCGCCGACCGCGTCCAGCATCAGGTCGACCCGGCCCCAGCCACTGCCGCCGAGTGCCTCGAACGCCGCCAGCGCCAGCTCGCGGCAGCGCTGCTCCTGCGCCTCGGGCAGCCCGCTCGGCAGGTGATACTGCGTCGTGTCGGACTCGTACTTGGCCGCGTAGTCGTAGAAGTCGCGCGGTGTTTCCAGCCGGATCGCCGGCAATGCCATGTCGCCGAGCAGGGAGACGGTGATCTCGGGGCCGTCGATGAAGCGCTCGGCGAGCACGGGACCGAAAGCGCCCGCCTCGCGCCACGCGCCCGCCAGCTGCTCGCGTCCCGTGACCTTGGTCATGCCGATGCTCGAGCCCTCGAGCGCGGGCTTGATCATCAGCGGCAGTCCGAGCGAGTCGGCCGCGGCCTCGGCGTCCTCGGCCGAGTCGAGCACGCGCCAGTGCGGCGTGGGGAAGCCCGATCCGGCCCAGAAGCGCTTGGTGCGCAGCTTGTCCATCGCCAGCGCCGAGCCGAGCACGCCGCTGCCGGTATAGGGCAGGCCGATGATCTCGAGCCCGCCCTGGATCTGGCCGTCCTCGCCGCCGCGGCCGTGCAGGATCAGGAACACCCGGTCGAAGCCGCCGCCGGCGAGCACCGTCAGGATGTCGCGCCCGGCGTCGACGCCGACGGCGTCGACGCCGGCGCGCTGCAGGCCGGCGAGCACCTGCGCGCCGCTCTTGAGCGACACCTCGCGCTCGGCCGACCAGCCGCCGTGCACCACGGCGACGTGCCCGAGCCGCGCCGGATCCGTCGCCGCGCTCATGCCGGCTCTCCCACGACGCGCACCTCCGGCTCCAGGCGCACGCCGCTGGCCTGCTCGACGGCGTCGCGCACGCGCTCGATCAGCGCCTCGATGTCCGCCGCGCTCGCGTCGCCGTGGTTGATGATGAAGTTGGCGTGCTTCTCCGACACGCCGGCGCCGCCGATGCGGGTGCCCTTCAGCCCGGCCGCCTCGATCAGCCGCGCGGCGTGATCGCCGGGCGGGTTGCGGAACACCGAGCCGCAGCTGCGCACGCCGGTGGGCTGGGCCCGGCCGCGCTCGGCCAGCAGCTCGCGTACGCGCCGGCGCGCGGCCTCGCCGTCGCCGGCCTCGAACGCGAAGCGGGCCGCCACGAACCACTCGCCGGCCGGTCCCTCGACGCTGCGGTAGCCGAAGCGGAAATCCTCCGGCGGACGCTCGCGCAGCACGCCGGCGCGGTCCACGGTCTCCACCGCCTCGACCTGCGGCCAGGTCTCGCCGCCCCAGGCGCCGGCGTTCATCGCCAGCGCGCCGCCGACCGTGCCGGGGATGCCGGCGAAGAACTCGGCGCCGACCAGGTCGTGCTGCGCGCAGAAGCGGGCGAGCCGCGCGCAGGCCACGCCGGCCTCGGCGCGCACGCGGCCCCGGCCGAGGAACTCCATCGCCTGCAGCAGCTGGCGGGTCACGATCACGGTGCCGCGGATACCGCCGTCGCGGACGAGCACGTTGCTGCCCAGTCCGAGCCAGAACACCGGCTCGTCGGCGGGCAGCGAGGCCAGCGCCGCCGCCAGGTCGTCGACGTCGGCCGGCCGATAGAGGCGATCGGCCGGGCCACCGACGTGCCAGGACGTGTAACGCGCCAGCGGCTCGTGCTCGCGCCACTCGCCGCGCAACGACTTGTCGTGCTCGACGGCGTTCATGAAACGCGTCTCTTTCTCTTCGGCTTGAACCAAACGACGAACCACGAATGAACACGAATGAACACGAATGTATTCACCCGCAGCACGAAGGGCGCAGGAGCTTCGCTGACAGGGGCTGCAGGCCTTGCGGCAAGCCCCGACAGCGGAGCTCCGACACGGTCTCCCGAGCTTGCGAGCGAATATTCGTGTCCATTCGTGTTCATTCTTGGTTCTCCTTCTTCAACTTCTCCGGCAGCCCGCGCGCCACCGCGCCGATGCTGCCGGCGCCCAGGGTCAGCACGACGTCACCCGGGCGCACCACGTCGGCCAGCGCCCTGGCCAGTTCCTCGATCTCGGGCACGAGCACGGGGTTGACGCGGCCGCGGGCGCGCACGGCCTGGCACAGCGCGCGGGCGTCGGCGCCGGCGATCGGCTCCTCGCCGGCCGCGTGGATCCCGGCGACCAGCAGCGCGTCGGCGTCGGACAGCACGCGCGCGAAATCGTCGAGCAGGTCGCGCGTGCGCGTGTAGCGGTGCGGCTGGAACGCGACCACCAGGCGCCGCTGCGGCCAGCTCGCGCGCGCCGCATCGCAGGTGGCCGCGATCTCGGTCGGGTGATGCGCGTAGTCGTCGATCAGCAGCAGCGCGCCGCCGTCCCACTCGACCTCGCCCAGCTGCTGGAAGCGCCGGCCGATACCGGCGAAGCCGGCCAGCGCGTGTCGCATGGCCTGCGGCTCCACCCCCAGCTCCCAGGCCACCGTGATCGCCGCCAGCGCGTTGCACACGTTGTGGCGCCCGGGCAGGTTCAGCTCGATACCGTCGATCACGGATTCGTCGGGCAGGCGGACGTCGAAGCGGCTGCGCGCGCCGTCGACGGCGATCCCGCTCGCGCGCACGTCGGCGTCCCGCCCGAGGCCGTAGGTGATCACCGGCCGCGTCACGCTCGGCAGCAGCTCGCGCACCTGCTCGTCGTCGCTGCAGACGACGGCGACGCCGTAGAACGGCAGGTGGTGCAGGAACTCGCCGAAGGTCTCGCGCAGGCGCGTGAAATCGCCCGCGTAGGTGGACAGGTGGTCGGCGTCGATGTTGGTGACCACCGCGATCATCGGCTGCAGGTAGAGGAACGAGGCATCGCTCTCGTCGGCCTCGGCCACCAGGTACTCGCTGCTGCCCAGGCGCGCGTTGCTCGCCGAGCTCGTGAGCTGGCCGCCGATGACGTAGGTCGGGTCGAGCCCGCCCTCGGCCAGCACGCTGGCGACCAGGCTGGTGGTCGTGGTCTTGCCGTGCGTGCCGGCCACCGCGATGCCGTGACGGAAGCGCATCAGCTCGGCCAGCATCTCGGCGCGCGGCACGACCGGGATCCGCCGTTCGCGGGCGGCGGCGAGCTCCGGGTTGTCGGCGGGGATCGCGCTCGACGCCACCACCACGTCCGCCTCGCTCACGTGGCTGCCGTCGTGCCCGTGCCAGACGGTCGCGCCGAGCCCGGCCAGGCGCTGCGTCAGCGCGTTGTCCTGGCGGTCCGACCCGGTCACGGTGTAGCCCAGGTTCAGCAGCACCTCGGCGATGCCGCACATGCCGGCGCCGCCGATGCCGACGAAGTGGATGCGGCGGATGCGCCGCATCGTGGGCGCGCTGCGCGGTCCGATGGCGCTGGGCAGGTTCATCGCGCCACCTCCAGGATCGCGGCGGACACGGCGCGCGCGGCATCGGGCCGCGCCAGCGCGCGCGCCTGCCGCGCCCGTCCGGCGAGCGCCGCGCGATCGGCCAGCAGGGCATCGAGCTCGGTGACCAGCCGGTCGTGATCGAGCTCGGCCTCGGGGACCACCACCGCCGCGCCGGCGGCCTCCAGCCAGCGCGCGTTGGCGCGCTGGTGGTCGTCGACCGCGTGCGGGTACGGCACCAGCAGCGCGCCGACGCCGGCCGCCGCCAGCTCGGCCACGCTCATGGCGCCCGCGCGGCCCACCACCAGGTCGGCCCAGCCATAGGCCGCGGCCATGTCGTCGATGAACGGCGTCACCTCGGCGGCCACGCCGGCGTCGGCGTAGGCCGCGCGGGTGGCCTCGAGGTGGCGCTCGCCGCACTGGTGGCGTACCAGGGGAAGACGATCCGGTTCCAGTGCGGCGAGCGCCGGGGGCAAACGCTCGTTCAGGGCCCGCGCGCCCTGGCTGCCACCGAGCACCAGCAGCCGCAGCGGCCCCTCGCGCCCGGCGAAGCGCTGCGCCGGATCGGGCAGCGCGGCAATGTCGGCGCGCACCGGGTTGCCGACGTGGCGGGCGCGGACGCGGCGCGGGAACGTCCCGGGCACCGCCTCGAGCACGCGCGTGGCCAGGCGCGCGAGCACGCGGTTGGTCAGGCCGGCGACGGCGTTCTGCTCGTGGATCACCAGCGGGCAGCGCAGCAGCCAGGCCATGAGGCCGCCGGGACCGGCGACGAACCCGCCCATGCCGAGCAGCGCGCGCGGGCGATGCCGGCGCAGGATCCGCAGCGCCTGCCAGCAGGCATGGCCGAGCGCGAACGGCGCCCGGGCGTGCGTGGCCCAGCCCTTGCCGCGCAGCCCGCCGATCTCGAGCCACTCGATGTCGATGCCGGCGGCCGGAACCGCGCGGGCCTCGAGCCCGGCCCGGGTGCCCATCCACACGACCGGCACGGACTGGCCGCGCAGGGCATCGGCCACCGCCAGCGCGGGGAACACGTGCCCGCCGGTGCCGCCGGCGGCGATGACGATCGGGCGGCTCATCGGGTTGCTCCCCGCGCGGTCGCCGCGCCGGCGCCATCGCGGCGCCGCGCCTGGCGCGTGGCCGCCGCGACCTCGTAGGCGACGCGCAGCAGCAGGCCGAGCGCGGCACAGGTGACCAGCGTGCTGGAGCCGCCGTAGCTCATCAGCGGCAGGGTCAGCCCCTTGGTCGGCAGCAGGCCCATGTTGACGCCGATGTTGATGAACGCCTGCAGGGCCAGCCACACACCCAGCCCGAGCGCGAGGCAGGCGGCGAACGGCTGTTCCGAGCGCTGCGCGCGTCCGCCCAGCACCAGCGCGCGCCCGACCAGCAGCGCGTACAGGCCGATGACCAGCAGCACGCCCAGCAGCCCGGTCTCCTCGGCGAAGATCGCGAACAGGAAGTCCGTGTGCGCCTCGGGCAGGTAGAACAGCTTCTGCACGCTGGCGCCGAGGCCGACGCCGCTCCAGCCGCCCGAGCCGATCGCGATCAGCGACTGCGTCAGCTGGAAGCCGCTGTTGAACGGGTCCGCCCAGGGATCGAGGAAGGCCGTCACCCGTTGCAGCCGGTAGGGCGAGGACAGCGCCAGCGCGACCATGGCGCCGAGGGCGGCGCCGAGCAGCAGGACGAAGCGATGCAGCGGCACCCCGCCGAGGAACAGCAGCGCCATGGCGGTGGCCAGCAGTACCACCGCGGCGCCGAAATCGGGCTCGGCCAGCAGCAGCGCGGCGGCGATGCCGAGCAGCAGCAACGGCCGCAGGAACCCGCTCCAGCTCGCGCGCAGCTGCTCGCCGCGGCGCACGATGTAGTCGGACAGGTAGATGATGGTGGCCAGCTTGGCCGCCTCCGAGACCTGGAAGCCCATCGCGCCCAGCTCGAGCCAGCGGGTGCTGCCGTTGACCGTTCGACCCAGCCCCGGCACCAGCACCAGGCCCAGCAGCACCAGCACCGCCAGCAGCAGCGGCAGCGCCAGCTGCTGCCAGCGGGCCAGCGGCACCTGCACCACGAGCCAGGCGACGCCGAGGCCGATCACGGCGAACAGCGCCTGCTTGCGCAGGTAGAACCACGGATCGCCGAGCTCGCGTGCGGCGACGGTGATCGACGCCGACGCCACCATGATCAGGCCGACCGTCAGCAGCGTGAGCGCGCTCGCCACCAGCAGCGGATCGAGATCGGCCGGGCGCACCGGACCGCGCCACGCCGAGCGGGCGGCCGCCGGCTGCAGCAGCGCGGCGCTCATGCCCGCCTCCGCTGCACGGCCGCGACGAAGGCCTCGCCGCGCTCGCGGTAGTCGCGGAACTGGTCGAAGCTGGCGCAGGCCGGCGACAGCAGGACCGCGTCGNNAGCAGCACCGCGTCGCCCGGGCGCGCCAGCGCGGCGGCGCGCTCGACCGCGGTGTCGAGATCGGTCACCCGCTCGACCGGTGCCGTGTCCGCCAGCGCCGCGGCCAGCGCATCCGCGTCCTGTCCGAACACCACCACCGCCCGGGCGCGGCGCGCCACCGGCGCCCGCAGGCCGGAGAAGTCCGCGCCCTTGCCGGTGCCGCCGGCGATCAGCACCAGCGGCTGCTCCAGGCCGTCGATCGCGGCCGCGGTGGCGCCCGGGTTCGTGCCCTTGGAGTCGTCGTAGAAGTCGACGCCGTCGATGGTCGCCACGTGCTGCATGCGGTGGGGCAGGCCGGTGAAGCCGCGCAGCCCGTCGAGCGCCGTGGCCGGGTCGATTCCCGCGGCGCGCACCAGCGCCAGCGCGGCGAGCGCGTTGGCGCGGTTGTGGGCCCCGGCCAGCGGTACCTCGGCGGCGGCCAGCAGGGGCCGCCTGCCCTCGGCCAGCCAGTCCGCGCCGTCGTGCTCGACGATGCCGAAATCGCCGTCCGCCGGCGCGCCCAGGGTGAAGCGGATGACCCGGCTCGAGCGCTCGGCGAGGCGCGCGGCGCCGGGATCGTCGCGGTTGACCACGGCGGTGACGGCGCCGCGGTAGATGCGCCCCTTGGCCGCGGCGTACTCGGCGAGATCGCGGTAAC
>JABAHQ010001053.1_pt1 | contig 18402 bp, 19 predicted proteins | sample 7062091 | NCBI WGS metagenome assembly JABAHQ01 (sample SAMN14534359, study PRJNA622989) | marine sediment metagenome | biome: marine biome [ENVO:00000428]; feature: marine pelagic biome [ENVO:01000023]; material: deep marine sediment [ENVO:00002113] | place: India: Gulf of Kutch | collected...
CTCGAAGAGGAGCGGCTTGAAGGCAGGGTTGAAGCAGGCGTCCGTGGAAAAACTGACCACTAAGGGGGCTTCCCCGTTTTGGAACGCGGAGTAGGCCGCGCTCCAGCCCGGAAAGACCGACAACAGATTCGGCTCCAGAAGCTTCCAGNNCGTCCAGAAGAGGAAGGCATGGCCCACGCTGCTCGTTCGAGGATCCTGGACGATAACCTTCTCCCGAAACTGAGGAAGCAGGAGCTGGAGGAAGGTTCGCGGCAGTTCCCCCTCCGAGAGCGCGGTGCTGTCGTAGACCAGGTTGATGAACCCGTGCTCGTAGGGGACCAGCGTATTATCCGGGTCGACACGTAGCTCCGGCGGCACTTTCCCCAAATTCGGGATCTCCTGCTCGGAAAGGGGGACGAACAGATCGAATTGCTTGGCCTTGGGGATGTCGTTCAACTCGCCAAGGAAGAGGTCAGCAGGTGTGCCCCCGGCCTGGCGCTCGTTGAGAAGCCGGGCGAGCATCTCCCGGCTCGGACCGGTGGCCACGAATTTCACCTCCGCGTCGAACTGGCTTTCGAACATCTCCTTGACCACCTCCGCCCCGCCGTAGGAGACGAAGCTATCGTAGACATAGACGGTCAGCGTGGACCCATCCCCCTGGGAGACAGCCTGACTGCCCGCTGCCAAACCGAGCATCAGCAAAGCTACTAAGGCCAACTTGCGGGTCATTGCCCAAATCCCTCCTACCAACGGGGAGCTTGGATTTGGGGCAGGCCAGTTCGAACGCTGAGAGCGCTCACCGGCTCTTTTGAGCATCCCTTCGCCGGTATTACCCGGATCAGGTTCAAAGGGTCGGCTTTTAAAACCCTCTCAGCCCGGTCCGCCCGAGCTCCCCTTGTCAGTTTATTATATCACCGTTATCCCCGTTAATCAACATAGTTCAACCACAGCGGCACATCTTTCGGCTTGCCTCTTTTATCTGCCTGGCTGCCCTCCTCCAGCTCGAAACTCCTCTTCGATCTCCTGAAAAAGTTCCTCGTCGGTGAAGAGATCGATCGCGGTCATCGCCATCGCCTGGGCCGCTTTGATCATCACCTCATATCCACGAGGGGAGCTGGCGGCCCCGGCAAACTCCCGGGAGTGCACGGGGACATCCTCGGCGCAGATGGCAATGTAGGGATGGATCGCCGGGACGGCCTGGCTGACATCGCCCATGTCGGTGGAGCCCAGCTTGCCGGTCGGCTCCCCTATCAGCTCACCGAGCGACTGGAGGTTCTCCTTGAAAGCTTGAGCGAGGCGGCGGTTCGGGCGCATCGCCTTATACGGATGTCCTACCTTCCGCCAACTGAGGGTTGCCCCGGTAGCCAGGGCCGCCCCCTCGGCACAGCGGCGCAGCTTTTCGATCAGCTCATCGCGGTAGTCGTTTTCCGGAGCCCGGACGTAGAACAGGGCGGCGGCATGTTCGGGGACAATGTTCGGCTGAGCCCCTCCGTCGGTAATAATGCCGTGAATCCTGGCCCCATCTTTGATGTGCTGGCGGAGGGCGTTGATCCCATTGAAGGTCTGGATCACCGCGTCGAGGGCGTTGATCCCCAGCTCCGGAGCGCCGGAGGCGTGGGCCGCCTTGCCCTGGAACTCTAGCTCCAGCTCGGTGATGGCCAGGCTGCCCTCGTCAACCGTGGTTTTGTTGGACGGATGGAACATCATCGCCGCATCAACCTGATCGAACAATCCGGCCTCGACCATCTTGACCTTTCCTCCTCCGCCCTCCTCCGCCGGGGTCCCGAAGCAGCCCAACCTGCCGGGGAGCCGACCTTTCAGCCGGGCAAGCCCCAGGCAGGCGCCGAGTGCTGCTCCGGCGATCAGGTTGTGACCGCAGGCGTGCCCCAGCCCGGGAAGGGCGTCGTACTCCCCGATGATCGCAATTGTAGGTCCGGAAGCTCCTGCAGGATGGATGGCTTTTATCGCCGTCTCCATCCCCGCCACCCCCAGCTCCAGCTCGAATCCTCCCTCCCGCAGCGCCTCGGCCAGCCAGCGAGCGGCTTGATGCTCCCCGAACTTCAGTTCCGGATGATCGTAGATCCGCCGACTGATCTCTACCAGCTTGCTTTCCAGACCGCCGATCGCCGCGCAGACCTCGTCTTTGAGTCCGTCCATTCGCCCTCCTTTTCGTTGAATCTTTCCCCTAAAGTATAAAAGAGAACGCAGATGGGGTAAAACCATCAACGTCCCGTCCACGACTCCTAGTTCCCGAAGCGGTGGTCTGTTTCAGCCTATATAAGGTAGGAGCGTTGCTTGACACGCCCCTTCCTGAGGGATTAGACTGAATTTGAGGAAAGTTGAGATGGCTGTAAGACCACCCTATGTCGCCGGCGCCTTCTATGCCGGCAGGAGGGAGCGCCTGAAGGAGCAGATCGAATGGTGCTTTCACAGCAAGCTAGGCCCCGGCGAGCTTCCCGATGTGAATCCCCAGCCGCTGGCCGGGCCGGTTGGCCTCGTCCTCCCCCATGCCGGGTATCAATACTCCGGCCCGGTCGCCGCCCAGGGCTTCGGCTGGCTCGCCCGTCGCGGGAGGCCCAAGGCTGCGGTGATCGTCGGGACTAACCACACCGGCTTTGGCGCGAGGGCCTCCATCGCCGCCGCGGGAGCCTGGAAGACACCCCTCGGTGTAATGGAGATCGACTCCTCCCTTGCAGAGGGGATCCTCGAACGGAGCGCCGTGATCGAACCTGGTGCGGAGGCCTTCGCCAGCGAACACTCCGTCGAGGTCCAGCTTCCCTTCCTGCAGTATCTGTTCGGGAATATTGGGTTTGTTCCCATTGTCTGCCTCGACCAGCGGCCCGCGCCCGCCCAAGAGCTGGGCCGAGCAATTGCAGAAACCGTAAGGGGAAACTCCGTGGCCCTGATTGCCAGCAGTGACTTCACCCATTACGAACCTCACCATCAGGCCGAGCGGAAGGACCGAGCAGCAATCGAAAGGGTGTTGCAACTTGACCTGGAGGGCTTCTATGAGGTGATCCGACGGGAGGGAGCTTCCGTCTGCGGCTATGGACCAATTGCGACGGTGATGGAGGCAGCCCGCGTCCTGGAAATGAAGGCCGGAAGATTGCTCCAGTATACCACCTCCGGGGAGATCACCGGGGAGAGATCGGCAGTGGTCGGCTATGCGAGCATCGTGATTGGGGAAGAGCGATGATCAGAAGCATGACCGGCTTCGGCAGGGGGAGGGTCAGCGAAGGCGAGTGGACCGCGGAGGCACTACTGAAGGCAGTCAACCACCGCTACCTTGAACTGCGGATCCGGGGGCTGGAGGAGCGCGAGGAGCTGGAGCTCCGGGCGCGGCAGCTTTTGGCAAACTCCTTCGCCCGGGGGAAGCTTGAGCTCTCTGTCGAGCTGGAGCACATAGGGGATAAGGGAGTTGCCTTCGACCTGGAAGCTGTCCGCCGCTATCACCGAGGGTTAAAGGAACTCTGCGATGAGCTAGGCCTGGTGGAGGGAGTTCGGCTGACCGACCTCATCGCCCTGGGGGCGCTCCGGCTGGAGGAGCCCCAAGAGGAGCTTGGGCCGCTCCTGGAGGGGGCGATGGGGGAGGCAATCGCTCAAACCCAGGCGATGCGCGAGGTTGAGGGGCAGCGCCTTCGCTCCCAGCTTTTGGGATATCTGGTCCAGCTGGATGAGCTGACCGGCCAGGTGGAAGCCCGCGCGCCCGGGGTGAAGCTCTACCACAAGGAACAGCTCCAGAAGAGAGCAAAAGAGTTGTTGGAATACGAACTGGATGATGAGCGGTTGGAGGAGGAAGCCGTCCTGTTCGCCGAGCGCTCGGACATCACCGAGGAGTTAGCCCGGTTACGGAGCCACCTCGCCGCGGCCGGGGAAGCGCTCGAATCGAACGAGCCGACCGGGAAGTTGCTCGACTTCCTCGCCCAGGAGATGTTTCGCGAGGTGAACACCGTCTCCGCCAAGGCGCGCGACGGTGAGATACTCGGGCGGACGGTGGCCATGAGGGGTGAGATCGAGAAGATCAGGGAACAGGTAAGGAATATTGAGTAAAGAGTTGATCAACCTGGGGCGGGAGAGCCTGGTGCGGTGGGAGAGGATAGTGGTGATCGCGCGGCCGGACACCGCCCCAATCAGGCGGCTGATGAAGCGCTACGAGGAGGAGGGAAAACTGATCGACCTCACCCGAGGGCGAAAGACGCGCGCGGCGATTATCACCGACGCGGGATTCATTATCCTCTCCCCACTCCGGACGAAAACGATCGCCGAGCGTTTCTTGAGCTAATGGGCCCTAGGCTCTATGTCCTCAGTGGCCCTTCCGGCGCGGGGAAGACGACCATCGTCCGGGCCCTCCTTCGGCGGATCGAGGACTTGGAGTTCTCCGTCTCCTGCACCACCCGGCCGCCCCGCCCAGGGGAGCGGGAGGGAGAGGACTATCACTTCATCTCCGAGGAGCAGTTTGCCGCGCTGGCTGCGACGGGGGAGTTCCTGGAGCATGCTTCAGTCTATGGCTATCGCTACGGGACGCCGCGAGCAGAGGTGGAGAGGCGGCTTGCGCGGGGGAGGAGCGTCATGCTGGACATCGACACCCAAGGGGCCATACAAATCCGCCGTCGCGGCCAACAGATGGGACTGCCGATGAGGTTCATCTTCATCCTCCCGCCCTCGAAAGAGGAGTTGCTCCGGCGGATCACTCAGCGCCGCAGCGAACGGCCTTCCGAGCTAGAGAGGCGATGCAGCAGCGCCTGGCGGGAGATTGCTGCTGGCTCCTGGTTCGACTATCTCGTGGTCAACCACAATCTGGAAGAGGCAATCGCCCAGGTAGTACGGCTGATGCGCATGGAAAGAGGATGGCCAGGATAGGGGTCGATCTCGTGGAGGTCGCGCGGATCGAGGGGCTTAGGGAAAGATGGGGGCAACGTTTCCTGGAGCGGATCTTCACCAACCGGGAACTGAGCTATGCCCTCTCCAAGAGGAGGGCCCCGGAGCACCTCGCCGCGCGGTTCGCGGCCAAAGAGGCTCTGATCAAGGCCCACGGTCTCCCCTCTCCGTGGAAGGAGATCGAAGTTTCAAAAACTACTTCCGGAGAGCCCCGCTTCTCCAAGCTCCCCGGTGGACTGAAGCCCGAGCGAGTCCAGCTCAGCCTCGCTCACACCGCAAGCCTGGCTATAGCGATCGTCCTAATTGAGAGCCCTTAAAAAGCGCGGTTCTCCACGCCGCGGCGCAACCGGTCGATGTTCTCCCGATGCCGAAAGAGGGACAGCAGGGCCAAAGCGAGCATAAGCAGGGTCGGATAGAGCTGATGCGCAAGGAGCCAGACAAACAAGGGGGAGAGAAACAGGGCGCTCAGCGAGGCCACGGAGACGAATTTCATCCGCCACACCACTAAGCCCCAGATGGCAAGCGCAATTAAAAAGGCCTCCCAGGAGAGGACGGCCAAGATCCCCAAGGAGGTAGCCACGCCCTTTCCGCCCCTGAACCTTAAGAAGATGCTCCAGTCATGGCCGACGACGGCGAACCCGGCGAGGAGAACCGGCAGGCCCCAATGGAGGGTCAACCACGCGGCGGCCGCTCCCTTTCCTAGGTCTGAGCCCAAAGCCACCAGAGACCAACCCCAACCACAAAGTCGTCCGACGTTGGTCGCCCCGACGTTCCCGCTCCCGAACTTGCGGATGTCGCTCCCCTTGACCAGGCGAACGATGATGAAGCTTGGGGGGATCGCGCCGATTAGGTAGAAGAGGACTGCCCAGAGGCCTTCCAGTAGGGTCAACCCTCCAATCATAGCTTTCAGCCTTCAGCTTTTAGCGAAAGCCTAACTGCCAATTGCTGACTGCTGATGGCTGACCGCTTAGAGATCCTTCCCCCGCAGGTGCTCGCGCATGGTGAGGGTCTCGTGACCCTGTTCCTCGTCGAAGAACTCCACTGGCTCCAAATTGCGCATCGAGAGGCGAACCTGTCGCTTCTCCTCGTTGATTCCGATGATACGTGCCTCGACCTCATCCCCAATCTGGAGAGCTTCATGGGGGGTGGAGAGCCGCTCATCGGAGATCTCCGAGACGTGGATCAAGCCTTCCACCTCCGGGGTAATCTGCATGAAGGCTCCAAAATCCTTGATCTCGGTGACTTCGCCCCGGACGATCGAGTTGGGGGAATACTCCTCGAGGAACTTATGCCAGGGATCCTCCTGCAGCTCTCTCAAAGAGAGCCGAATCTTCCGCCGGGCGGAGTCGCTCTTGAGGACCTTGGCCTCGGTCTCGTCACCCTCTTGGAGCAGCTCCTCCGGCCGGCTGATCCGGTCCCAACTCATCTCGGAGATGTGCAGCAGCGCCTCGACGCCCTCCTCCAGCTCGACGAATGCTCCGAAGTCAGCCAGCTTGGTCACCGTCCCTTTGACGATCGCTCCCTGGGGATATTTCTGCTCCACCAACTCCCAGGGGTCTGGCTGAGCCCGCTTCAGCGACAACGAGACCCGGTGGGCCGCCTCATCACAGCCGAGGACGACCACCTCAGCCTCGTCCCCCTCGGAGACCACCTGGTGGGGGTCCTCGGGGTAGCCCCAGGAGAGCTCCGAGATGTGGACCAGGCCCTCCACGTCGGGCTCCAGTTCCACGAAGGCCCCGAAGTCGGTCACGCTGACTACCTTTCCGTTGACCTTCGTCCCTGCCGAATACCGCTCGGCGAGCCCCTCCCAAGGGTTGGGGCGGAGCCGCTTGATGGAGAGGGAGATCCGCTCCTGCCCCCGATCGAAGCTGAGGACCTTTACCTGGATCTTCTGTCCCACTTTGTAATTGTGCGGGGGTACGGGAATATCCTTCCAGCAGATCTCTGACCGGTGGACCAGTCCTTCAAAACCCCCGATATCGACGAAGATCCCAAAATCGACGATCGATTTGATCGTCCCCTCATAGACCTGTCCCTCTTCCAGGCTCTCGAAGAGACGGTCCTTCTGCTCCTCCTCCAGCTTCTCTAGATAACGCCTATGGGAGACGACAAGGTTCTTCTCCCAGCGATCGAGCTCCAGGATGACGAGCTCCACCTCGCGTCCGCGGAGTTCCTCGATATCGCCGGGAAGGTCCTCACCGAGGTGCGAGCCGGGAAGAAAGGCCCTGATACCTGAAAGGTTGACGTGGTAACCAGCGCCGGGAACCTCGGCCTCGATCTTTCCCATCACCGAGAGTTCCTTGCGATAGGCCTCTTCCAATCGGGAGATGGACTTTTCGTAGAGGGCCTGTTTCTCCGAGACGTAGACCGTTCCCTCGTCCTCATCGATGTAGACTACGAGGACCTCGAGCTCCTCTCCCTCTTCAATCTCCCCGTTACGGAAGGGGGAGAGCGCATTCCAGCGGAGGATCCCCTCCGACTTGTACCCGATATCGACCAAGATCGCCTGCTCCGAGATCTGGACAACCCTACCAGCGATGATATCGCCTCTTGTGTAGGTCTGGACGTCACTGTCGGTGATAAACTCTTCCATCTTTTCCGCCATCGTTTACACCACCCATTAATCTCTCAATCTCTCTTTTGACCTCCCAAACAGACCGCCCGGGAGTAGAGGTGCCTCCCGAGACCCCAATCCGCCGTTTCCCGCGCAACCACCTCCCCTCAATCTCCTCAGGGTTCTCTACATGATAGCATCTGGTGTAGCGAGATGCAATCTCGGCGAGCCTGGTAGTATTAGAGCTGTTTCGGCCACCAATTGCGAGCATGAGCTCAGCGCATTGGGCCAGCTCTTCAGTCCTCTGCTGACGCAGTTCAGTCTCGGGGCAGAGGGTATTAATCGCCACGAGCTCGCGGACCCGACCTGCCGCTGTGGCCACCACCGCCGCGAACCGTTCCGGCAACTGGGTCGTCTGGGAGACCAATCCCCACCGCTCCCCCCGATGGAACTGAAGTTCCTCCGGATGGAGGACCACTTCGACTTCCGTGGCTACGGCCTCCGCGACCGCGCCGAGGAGTCCCTGGACCTCCGGGTGGTCCCGTTGGCCGACGATCACCAGGTGGTAGCCCGCTCCAGCCAAGCGACGAGCATCGCGGTGGGCTGCCGCTACCAAGGGACAGGTCCCCTCAACGATCTCATACCCCCGCCGCTCGATCGCACCGCGGACCCGAGGAGAGATCCCGTGAGCGCGAATGAGGAAACGCTTTCCATGCCCATCCTCGGGAAGCTCCTCGGGGCGTTGCAGGGTCACCAGCCCAGACCTGCTCAACCGCGCCACCTCTCCGGGGTTGTGGATCAGCTCACCGAGGCAATACAGTTCTCCCCTCTCCCGGAGGAGCCGCTCAACCATTCCAATAATCCGTTGCACCCCGGAACAGAACCCGTATGGGCGGACCAGCTCTACCTCCATCAGCCCTTCCTCCCTACTCTGTCGAGCCGCTCCATTATTAGTAGGCTCAACCGCTCGTAGCGGTCACTCCTGCTCAAACCAGGCGGGAGTTGTTCGGTCAACCTCTCGATGCGGAAGAGCCGCCCGATCCGGACTTCGACCCGGGGGAAGCGAAAGGGATATTGGGGCGGATATGGCCCTCGGGCGACGATATTCACCGGCAGAATTTTCTGTCCCGTCCGCTCGGCGAACCGCGCCACCCCCAATCTAGGGAGGTCGGCGCCTTGAGTCGTCCCCTCGGGAAAGATCCCTACCAGCTTCTGGGACTCGATCGCTTCCAAGACCCGCCGGTAGTCGCTTCGGGTGAAGTTCTCCCGGTCGATGGGAATGGCATACCACTTGACGAACAAACCGACAAAGGGATTCTCCTCAATCAGGCTCTTGCGGGCCAGGAAGTGGATCCTACTCCGCCCGCCGACGGCCACCGCGAGAAGCGGGATGTCCCAGTAGCTGCGGTGGCGGGCAATGAGGATCGCCCCATCTCCGGGCAGGTTTTCCCGCCCGAAAAACCGGAGCCGGAAGAGCATCTTGCAGATCAGCCCAAGGGCCCCGGTGGCCACCAGGTAGAAGAGGTTCCGCGCCAGCTTCCCCAAATGCCTCATCCCCGCTTCCGCAAAGCTCCCTGGACAGCCTCCAAGGCCTGGGCCACTACCTCGTCGATGGCCAGCCCGTCGGTGGCGATGACAACCGCATCCCTCGTCGGCTCGAGCCTCCCGAAGCCCCGATCCCGCTCATCTCGCGCGCGCAACTCCTGCTCGATCTCGGATGAAGACCCGGCCCGCTCGCCACCTCGCCGCCGCGCCCGCTCCTCCAAAGTGGCCTCCAAAAAGATTTTCACCTCGGCCTCGGGGAGGACTACCCGCCCGATGTCCCGCCCCTCCATAACCACATCTCGGCCCTGGGCCAGCTCCCGTTGTCTTCGAATCAAGAAACGGCGCACCTTCGGATCGCGGGCCGCCTCGGAGGCCAGCCGGTCGATCTCCGCGCCGTACAGCCCGGCCGTGATATCCTTACAATTTAGGAGCATCCGTTCGTCATCAACCTCAATCTCCATTTCAGCTAGGCCCAACCCCCGCTTCATCCCCCAGGCGACGGCGCGATACATCGCCCCGGTGTTGATGAATTGGAAGCCCAGCTCCTGGGCGAGCCGCCTTCCTATAGTGGTCTTCCCGGAGGCCGCCGGGCCATCGATAGCCACCCAGATCCCCCTATTCGATCTCCCAGCCATGTTCGACCATCCCGCTCAAGATGGCCTCGCCGGGGAGCCTAGCCGCCTCCACGGCCACCGCCTTCGCCCTCCTACCTTCCTTGAATCCGGCAAACCAGGAGGGGCCGCTCCCGCTCATCCCGAGGAAGTCCGGCCCGGATTCTTTCAACAAACTTCGATACCTCGCAAGCTCCGGGCGGAGCTGAAGTGCAGCCGGCTCCAGATCGTTCCTCAAGACCCGAGGATCTTCTTCGTCCGTTCCTCCATCTGCCCCCGCTAGCCGATCAAGCTCGCGATACACGGCGGCGGTGGAGAGGGAGAATGGCGGCACCAGCAATACCAGATGATACCGCGGCAGCGGGGGCAGTTTTTTCAATATCTCCCCCCTTCCGCTCACCAGACAAGAGCCTCCCTCGAGGAAAAAGGGAACATCGCTCCCCAGCTCCGCTGCCAGCGCGGCCAGCCGCTCTCGGCTCAACTTAAGCCCCAATAGCCTAGTTAAACCGGCTAAAGTTGCCGCCGCGTCGCTGCTTCCCCCGCCGAGCCCTGTCCCGACGGGGATCTTTTTCGTCAACTTGAGGCGCAGGTTGGGGGGGTGAGAGTTAAAGATCAGTTCCACAGCACGGTAGACCAAGTTCTCCTGGGGCGAAAGCCCCAAAGGAGGCTCGACGTCCAGCTCGATTCCCCCTTCCCCCCGTTCCAGAACCAGCTCATCGGCCAGGTCGATGGTCTGCATCAAGCTTTGGATCTCATGGTAGCCGTCCTCCCGCCGCCCCAAGACCCGCAGGCCCAGGTTGACCTTAGCATAGGCCCGGAGCTTCATGGACCACCTCACCCCGCTTGATGACATACCGGACGAGATCATGCCCGATAAAGTAGGGGATCTGCTTATAGCCTTCCACCTCCAGAACCACCAGGTCGGCAGCCATCCCTGGAGTGATCATTCCCCGATCACGGAGGTCGAGGGCCCAGGCGGCGTTGCGCGTCGCCGCCACTAAAGCTTCTTCAGCCGTCATCCCCATCTCTAGCACCGCCAGGGCGATGACGAACAGCATGGAATTGATCAGGCAGGTTCCGGGGTTGAAGTCGCTAGCCAAGGCCACGGGGAGCCCGGCATCGAGCATCTCCCGCGCCGGGGCATAGCCCGCCTTCAGGGTAAACGCCGTCCCCGGGAGGAGTACCGGAACCACTCCCGCCTCCCCCAATCGCTTAATTCCTTCACTCGATGGCTTTAGCAGATGGTCGGCGGAGACGGCCAAAAGCTCCGCCGCCAGCTCCGCCCCGCCTGAACCTTGCAGCTCATCGGCATGGAGCTTCAGTTTAAAACCCGCCTTCTTACAGGTAAGAAGAATTTGGCGGCTCTCCTCCACGCTGAAGAAATCCGGTTCACAGAAGGCATCGCAGAACTGAGCGAGCTTCGCTCTTTTTATCTCCGGCACCATCGAGAGCACCTCATTGACGTACTCCTCCCTGCTCTTGCCCTCAGGGACGGCGTGAGCCCCGAGAAAGGTGGGGATTATGTCGAGCGGCAAGTCCTCGTCCAATCGATTAATTACTCGCAATAGTTTCAGCTCGCTTTCCAGGTTCAGCCCGTAGCCGCTCTTGGCTTCCACGGTCGTGGTGCCCTTANNTCCACGGTCGTGGTGCCCTTATGGAGCATCTCCAGCAGAAAACGCCTGCCATTCCAATAGAGCTCCTCCTCGCTCGCCCGGCGGACCTGGGCGACCGAGGCCCGGATGCCCCCCTCGGTGTAGGGTTCACCACGGCATCTTCGCAAGAACTCCTCCTCCCGGGTTCCGGCGAAGACCGGATGGGTATGAGGATCGACCAAGCCCGGGATGACGAGGCCGCCTTTTGCATCGAGCTTCCTGTCGGAGGAGGGGGCCGCGGCCATCGGCCCAATCTCTGCGATCATTCCCGCATCAATCTTCACATAGCGATCCTCTAACACGGTCAGCTTCATCCCCACGTCCCGAGGGGTGGCGAGCTGGCCGATCCCGACAATCAAACGCTCCATCACTGGCAGATTATAGCCAATCCGCGCTTCGGCAGGCAAGGGGGTTTTGCAGCCCGACCGGGGAAGGATTATATTCTGAAGCGGGTGGAAGGGTAATGATCAAGTTGGACGGAAGAGGGCTGACCGTGCCGCTGGCCGCGCAAATCGTCTTTTCCGAGGAGGAGGTTAAGCCGGCGGAAGAAGCCCTGCAGCGGGTGGAGAAGGCCTACCGAGCGATCCGGCAGGCTATCGCCAACGAGGAGCGGATCTACGGGGTGAGCACCGGTTTTGGGAAGCTGAGCGAGGTTTTCATCCCCGGCGAGCAACAACAGAGGCTCCAGGAGAACCTGTTGAAAAGCCACGCCGTTGCCGTGGGGGAGCCCTTGCCCGATGAGGTGAGCCGTGCTGCCTTGCTCTTCCGGCTAAATTCCCTGCTCGGGGGATACTCCGGGGTGCGGCCGCAAGTGGTTCATCGCCTCGCTGCGCTTATCAACCATCGTGTCTACCCTTTGATCCCGGCCAAAGGTTCCGTCGGTTCCTCCGGCGATCTGGCCCCCCTGGCCCACCTGGCCCTACCATTGATCGGCGCCGGAGAGGCGAGGCTCGAGGGGGAGATCTTAACCGGTGGACAGGCCCTCCGGCAGCTCGGCTGGGAGCCACTGAGGTTGGAGCCCAAGGAGGGGCTGGCGCTGATTAACGGGACCCAGGTCTCCTTAGCCGTTGGATTCGTCGCCTTCACTCGCTCCGTTCGACTCCTGGAGGATGCCGAACTTCTGGCGGCCCTGGCCCTGGAGGCCTACGGGGGGAGGCTTGCGCCCTTCGATGAGCATCTCCACCGGGTAAGGCCCCATCCGGGACAGCTTGCCGTCGCATCTCGGATCCGGGAACTTCTACGAGGCAGCAGGCTGACCAATTTGAACAAGAACGTTCAAGACCCCTATTCGCTGCGCTGTGTCCCCCAGGTTTTGGGGGCGTCGCGCGACGCCCTGGAGTTCGTTCGGGAGAAGATCGAGATCGAGATGAACTCCGCTACCGACAACCCGCTCATCTTTCCCCAGACCGGCCAGATTCTCTCCGGGGGTAACTTCNNGGGGTAACTTCCACGGCCAGATTCTCGCCCTGGCCTTCGAGCTGCTCGGCCAGGCTGCAGCCGAGGTGGGAAACCTCGCCGAGCGCCAGATTGCGCTCCTTTTGAGCACGCCAGGACTGCCGGAGTTCTTGGCTGAAGAGCCGGGTTTTAACTCCGGAATGATGCTCCCCCAATACACCGCCGCGGCCTTGGTAGCCGAAAACAAGGTATTGGCCCATCCCGCCGCGGTGGACTCAATCCCTACCTCCGGTGGGAAGGAGGACCACAACAGCCTCTGCTCCATCTCGGCCTCCAAGGCGCTCCAGATCGTGGAGAACGTCGAATACATCTTGGGGATTGAGCTTCTTACTGTGGCCCAGGCGCTGGACTTCCGCGATACCACCCGGATGGCCCCGGCAACCCGTACGGTCTATGAGCGGTTCCGCAACGCCGTCGCCCACCTGGGGGAGGATCGGATCCTCCGCGAGGATCTGGCAAAGGCACTGTCTATGGTGCGAGAGGGCCTGCCGTGAAGTCAGGCTTCGTCGGGGTCCTCGGTCAAGCCAACGTCGGAAAATCGACCTTTATCAATGCCATCCTGGGGAAAAAGATCTTGATCGTCTCGGAAAAGATCCAAACCACCAGAAACAGGATCCGCTGCATCTACAACGACCCTGAAGCACAGATTGTCTTGGTCGACACTCCTGGACTCCATAAGCCGGTGAACCGGCTCGGCCACTACCTTCTGCGCCAGGCCTACGCGGCGCTTCGGGGATTGGATCTCCTCCTGTATATGATCGAGCCCTGGGTCGAGGTTCACCGATGTGACTGGGATGTCTTTAAGCGCTTGGAGGGCATGGGGATTCCGGCAATTCTTTTGGTGAACAAGATCGATCTGGCCAAGGGGAACGAGGTACCCGAGACCTTGAAGAATTACGGGGAGCTTGGACTATTTAAGGAACTGGTCCCTATTTCCTGTAAGGTTGGGATCAACCTCGGCCTAGCAGTCCAATTGGTCAAAAAGGACCTCCCCCAAGGGCCGCCCTACTTTCCCCAGGATGAGCTGACCGACCGCCCGGAGAGGTTTTTGATCGCCGAATTCGTCCGGGAGCAGATTTTTCAGTTGACCTTTCAGGAAGTGCNNCGGGAGCAGATCCTCCAATTGACCTTTCAGGAAGTGCCTTATTCGGTGGCGGTGAAGGTGGTCCAGCTCCGGGAACGGGAAGGCTTGATCGAGATTTATGCCGACATCTACGCCGCGCGGGAGTCCCAGAAGGGGATCCTGATCGGCCAGCAGGGGAGGATGATCCGGGAGATCGGCTCCCGGGCGAGGAAGGAGATCGAGCGCCTGCTCGGGGCGCACGTCTTTCTCGACCTCCGGGTCAAGGTCCGCAAGGACTGGGCGGACCAGGAAGGCCAGCTCGCCAGTCTCGTCGATGATGAATATCGGGCTTGACTCGCGGATCGACTTATGCTTAGATAATCCTGGGGGGAAAGAACAAATTGAGTGGAAAAGTTGAGAAGGGACATTATCAGGGGCTGATCGACTTCTACAACGCTGAGCGAAAAGAGCTAGAGCCCCTCTTTCACTCCATTGTGGAGCAGGCTACTGCGCTGCTCCGGGCTAAAGGAGGCCGCCTATATCTGTACGATGAGAAGCGGAAAGAAGCAAGATGCGTCGTCAGCCATAACGTCAAAGCTGATCGCCCCGGTGTAACCCTCAAACCCGGCCAAGGGGCCGCGGGGAGGGTTATCCAGACGGGCGAGCCGCTGATCATCAATGACTACCAGAGCTGGAAGGGAAGATCGCCTTCATCTGCTGCTAGATTCTTGACCGCGGTGGTCTCGGTGCCTCTAGAAGCCCGGGAAAAGATGGTCGGTGTGCTCAGCATCACCACCGACGAAAAGGATCGAATTTTCAACGAGGAGGATCTGAGGCTGGCCACTCTTTTCGCCAACCAGGCGGCGATTGCCATGGAGAACGCGCGGCTCTACCGGGAAGAGAGGAGGCGGGCCCGGCAAGAAGCCGCACTGGCTGCCGTCGGCCGTGCACTTAGCCCCAGCCTAGAGGTGGAAGACCTCCTCCAAAAGGTCCTCAATGAGCTGCTCCAGGCCCTGGAGCTGGACCTCGGTGCCGTCTATCTGCTACAGGGCGATGAGTTCTTGCTGCTGACCCATAAAGGGCTTTCGCCGGAGTTTGCCAAGGCAGCCGGGCGGAATCCGAAAGATCACCACATCCTGGGCCAGGTCATCCAGTCCCAGAAGCCTTTGGAGGTCCGCGACTTTGCCTGCCCAGAAATCGGGAATGAAGGGATCAAACGTGCTGCCTATGTTCCACTCGTCATTCAAGAGAAACCTCTCGGGATACTGGTCATCGGCGACCGAGCCGGGCGGGCGCTCACCGCCCAGGAGCTTGAAATTCTGGAGACCGCCAGTCTTCAGCTCGGCCTGGCCCTGGGACAGGCCCAGTTCTATCAAGAGACAATCAAGCTACGAGAGAAATACCAATCCATGGTGGAGAATGAGCTCGTCGGCGTCTATATCATCCAGGACGGAAAACTCAAATATGTCAATGAGGGATTCTGCAAAATATCTGGCTACACCAAGGAAGAATTGCTCCATGCCAGCCCCCTGAGGTTGGTCCACCCCGAAGATCGCGAGCTGATCCGCCGGAACATCGAGAAGCGCCTCCGGGGTGAATCGTTGGCCCACTCTTATACCTTTCGCGGACTGCGGAAGGACGGCCAGCCCCTTGAGCTAGAGGTCTTTGCCCGGCGGATCGAGTACGAAGGTCGGCCAGCGATCCACGGTATGCTGGTCGACATTACCTTCCTCAGAGAGACCGAACAATTGAGAAGGGACCTCCTGGAAGTCGCCGAGGAGATTCTGGCTTCGCATGATGTGGAACGGATTCTCCGCCGAGTGGTGCAGGCGGTGGTGGACCATTCGCCCTTCCAACGTGCAGCCATTGCCCTCTACGACCTGAAGCATGAGCCGCCCCTGGAAGGGCCCCTGGTCAAAGCGGTGGCCGTCGGATTGACCGCCGAGGAGGAAGAAAGGCTCTACCAATCCGGGGGATTGACTCCGGAGCAACGGAAGCAGGCCTTCGGGGCCACATTCCAAGTCAGCAACTCCTACTACATTCCCCACGACCGCGTTCCCTGGGAGCCTGGGCTGGGAGTTCCGGGGAGGGTGAGCCTCGACGGCTGGCATCCCGAGGATTTTCTCTTTATCCCCCTGCGCAGCGGACGGGGGATCATCGGCCACATCTCCGTCGATGACCCCCGAATACCGCAGGCGGTAAACGTGGATGTCCTGGAACCGATGGAGGTCTTCGCCGGATTGGCCGCCCTGGCGGTGGAGCGAGCGGCACGGATGGAAGAACTAAAGCGACATCAGGAGTGGCTACACGGGTCCTATCGCATCGGCCAACAACTGACCCGCTATCGCTCCCTGAAGGGATTGCTCAACGGGATCTTGGAGATCCTGAAACGGGAACTTCACTACGATTACGGGGCGGTGATGCTGCAACAGGGGCACCAGTTGGCAGTGGAGGCAGTGGAAACCACCTTCGCTGACCGGAGGATCGACTTGGGAGATCGAATCCCTCTGGAACAGGGGATCACCGGCTGGGTGGGCAGGCATAGAAAACCGGCCTTGGTGAACGACGTGACCCAGGACCCCCGCTACGTGATGGGCCACCAGGAGATCCGCTCCGAGCTAGCCGTCCCCATCCAATTGGGGGATGAGTTCTGGGGAGTCCTCAACATGGAAAGCACCGAACGGAATCGATTCAAGGTGGAGGACCAGGAGTTCTTGAGTTCAGTGGCGGCCCAGCTCGCCGTGGCCCTCGCCGAATTCCGCTCCCGACAACAGCTCGAGCGGGCCTATCGCATCGGCCAAGAGCTGGTTGAAATCGATGCCAAGGAGGAATTGATCTCCCTAGTACTGAACTGGCTCCAGGGACAATTCCGCTATGATTATGGCACCGTCCTCCTCAAGGAAGAAGGTCAGTTGCGCTTAGCCGGATATACCATTAAAGAGGGGGCCCCGGTCTACAGAAAGGAGATAGAACTCGGGAAGGGAATCATTGGCTGGGCGGGAGAGCAGCGTCAATCGGTGTTGGTGAACGACGTCCGCGAAGATCCCCGCTATGTCGCCGGATGGGAAGGGGTCCGATCGGAGCTGGCCGTTCCCATCCATACCCCGGAGGAACTGTTCGGGGTCCTCGATATCCAGAGCGAGCAACCGGGCTATTTCACTGAGGAGAACCGCCAGGTGCTGGAGTCGATCGCCGGGCAGATGGCCATCGCCCTGAGCAACATCGAGCGGCGGGAGAAACTGAAAGAGGCCTCGATCCGTGACCCCCTCACCGGACTTTACAACCGGCGCTACTTCAACGAGATCATCGAGCGGGAACTGGAGCGCTCCCGGAGGTATAAACACTATCTGACTCTACTGATGATCGACCTGGACAACTTCCGTCGGGTGAACAATGCCTACGGTCACCGAAAGGGCGATGAGGTCCTCAACCAGATAGCACAGTTGTTGTCAAGTAACGTGCGGGCATCCGATATGGCTTTCCGCTATGGCGGAGACGAATTCTTGATCCTGATGCCGGAGACCGATAATGAGGCAGCGAAGGTAGTGGAGAGGTTGGAAGAAGCCATAAAGGTGTGGAATAAGGAAAGCGACCTCGACTGCCAAATCGACCTTTCCATCGGGGTGAGCTCCTGGTCACCCCAAGAGGAGCGACGGATCGAAGAGGTCCTGGAGGAAGCCGACCAGCGGATGTATCGAAATAAGCTGAATAAGTGAGAGGAGCAGTTGCCCCGATCTCCATGTCCATAGGGGTACTTTGCCTCCGCCCGACTTTTCTCACCATGGGTAGCCAGCGGGGAAGTACTTTTGAAGGCTGTATGGGGCTTATGGAGAATGGCCGAGCTAGATGTGGGGTGTTAGGATGAAGAATTCAGTGTGGGCCTGACCTACTTCCCGCTGCGCTGGGTTCCCTTGAGAGGTGGAGATCGGGAGGAGTGTGTGAATCACACAGATAGGAGGTATAGCAAATGGATTTCGATCTGACCAGGGAGCAGGAAATGCTCAGAAACATGGTCCGGGAGTTCGCCGAGACGGAACTCTCCCCCAAAGCTCTGGAGCTTGACGAGAAGGAGGAATTCCCTTTTGAAGAGGTCAAGCGTGCTGCGGAGCTGGGCTTGGTAGGGATGGTCACCGGGAAGGAATATGGCGGATCGCAGATGGGGCACCTGGCGCGGATCATCGCTATAGAGGAGATCTCACGGGTATATCCCCCTCTTGGTTTTTTCCTCCAGGTTGGTCCGATAGGCGTGCACATTCTGGAGAGTGCCGGAACAGAAGCACAGAAGCGGAAATATCTTCCCTCCTTGTGCAAGGCAGATAAAATCATCTCTACCGCGGTCACCGAAGCGGCCGGCGGTTCTGATCCCCAAGCAATGCAGTCCACAGCGAGGGTCGATGGGGACGATTACCTCGTCAATGGAAGAAAGATATACATCAGCTTTGCCGAAGTGGCAGACTTAGTGTGCACGGTGGCCAAGATGGATGGTAAGTTCAGCGCCTTCATAGTGGAGAAGGGAACCCCGGGGTTCGAGATTACCAGGCGGGAAAGACATAATGGTCTTCGCTCTATTCCCGTAAATGAGTTTGTGCTTACTGATTGCCGCATTCCGAGGATAAACCTCGTCGGTCAGGAGGGAAAAGGTCTGGGAATAGCGTTGAATGGGAT
>JABAHQ010031146.1_pt3 | contig 18397 bp, 12 predicted proteins | sample 7062091 | NCBI WGS metagenome assembly JABAHQ01 (sample SAMN14534359, study PRJNA622989) | marine sediment metagenome | biome: marine biome [ENVO:00000428]; feature: marine pelagic biome [ENVO:01000023]; material: deep marine sediment [ENVO:00002113] | place: India: Gulf of Kutch | collected...
CTAATTCAAATTTACGAGACTTCCGGGAATTAGTAAGCCCCTTTTTCAGGCGATTTTGGATAGGTTTATACGTGGCAAGTTGGAAAGAAAGTGCATTTTAAAATCGCGGTGTACGAGTTTTAAAGTGTTCCGGTGCTAAAAGTGCTTGAGTAACTTCAACACAAAAATGCACAAACACTAAAATAGTTCGATTTTAAATTTGTATTAAAGAGATTGAAAAAAATGTTTAATTAGAGAATAGGGGAGGGATAATGGGTAATTAAATTCTAAATCATTCATATATTTCAAAAAAAGGAGTAAATGATGAAACTGCTAAAATATCAATTATTGGCAGGATTTTTAACTGTAGTATTAGTCTGGTCGGGGATAGGATTCAGCCAGCAAAAACTATCCGATAAATTCGAACCGCTTCGGCCATTGATTGGAAAAACCTGGCGGGGCACTTTTACCAGCTCCACCGAAGAGAAACCAATGGAAGATGTCTCTCGCTGGGAACGCACTTTGAACGGCCAGGCTATCCGGGTTATGCATTCCATCAATGACGGGGTGTATGGCGGAGAGACCATCATTTACTGGGATAAAGAAAAGCAAGACCTGGTGTATTATTACTTCACCACCGCCGGTTTTTATACCAACGGCACCATGACTATAAAAGACAGCACTTTCATCAGCCATGAATATGTAACCGGCAATGAGGAGGGAATTACTGAAGTAAAATCGACCAGCAAACTTTTACCCGACGGCCGCTTACATGCCACCTCTCAGTATTTAAAAAAGGGGGAATGGGTGAAAGGCCATGAAGTCTATTATAAAGAAGAACCCACTGCCGAGGTGGTTTTTAAATAACTTTGTTCTCATTTTCCATGAGGATTTCGTTTAGTTCGATGAAATGTTTGTCGCACAATGTCATAAATTACATTGGCATGCGATCACCAGAACATAATGTGGCGTCAATAAAAGAGGTAACAATCTCTCAGGAATTGAGAGTAGAGTCTTGAAGAAATATTTGTGTGAAATCATACGTTATATAGCTGAACGTCAATATTTCAAAAACGATACACCCTTCCGAAATCGTTACTTCTCCTTAGCTGTGATGAAGTAAAACTAATCTATTGAAGAACAATTGCTTACATAGACTCCGCCACCGCCCGTGCCTACAAATATTTCACTTTGATTACTTACTGCAAATGAGCGGATCTTTTGGTGCCTGAGCCCATTATTAACCGGAATCCATGTTTTACCATCATTTGATGAGTAGAAAATTCCCTGATCAAAGGTTCCGGCAAAGATGTCCCCCTGTCGGCTTGAGGCAAATGTAGAAATAATCATATTGTCCAGATTGGCAGATTGCCATGTTATTCCATTATCCGTGGATAGAAAAACGCCGTCATTAGTTCCCGCGAAAATTATGTTTCTTGAATTGACTATCAGACATCGAACAAATAAATTCGTTAAGCCGGCATTTACCGGCTCCCAACTTTCGCCATTGTTTGTAGAACGGATTATCCCTCGATTACTTATTCCGGCAAAAACATATCCATTCGCGTTTGCTGTTAAAGAATTTATACTCTCACCCCGGATCCCAATATCTAATTCCACCCAATTATTTCCAGCATCAGTTGATCTTAAAAGTGGGCCATGGAACGTTCCTAAAAATACATTGTCATTTCGATTAATTGTAAATGCTTGAATAAGATAGTCTGGAAAAGTTGTGTTTGCTTTTTTCCAATTTTCACCGTTGTCAATTGAGGCATAAAGACCTAATCCCCCGGCCAAAATCATTCCGTTATTCAGTTCCAATAATACATTAATCGATTCATCTCGCAAGCCGGTATATGCCCAATTGTTGCCGTCATTGATTGATCGAAACACACCATCGTTGCCACCTGCAAACAAACAATTGTTTTTGGTCATCTCCAGACTACTGACCCAGGTTATTGGTAAACCAATTTGAACCCACGATAAACTTTGTTTATTGTAGCGAAAAAGACCCTTTGCCCAAATACCAGCATAGATCGTTCCGTTTTCATCAACCGAAATTGAATAAACTCCTATAAGATTTGCATTTTGATTGAAATCTTCCCAGGTCATTCCATCGTCAGTTGAGCGGAAAATTCCCCTTCCGGTACCAACATAAATAAAGCCTGTATTTTTCTCTATCGATATTGTATAAAATATCGTGTTGGGGATTTGAAAAATCTTAATCCAATTATCGCCATTGTTTGTTGAATAAGAAATACCATCTCCGACCAAAAAAATATGCCCTTTATCATTTATAACAATATCATTTAAGAATGAGGCATTTAGGTCGTTATTGATGAGGGTCCAGGTCCTTCCATTGTCAGTTGAACGATAGATGTCTGCAAACTTTGTAAAGAAAATATGTCCACTTTGATTAAAAGCAAAGCCTTGTCCCAATAATCCTACATTTTGAAGGTTCAAATAATCCCAACTTTTTCCATTATCTGTTGAGCGATATATGCTATCTCGAATTCCGAGATAAACATGATCATGTTGATCAATTTCCAGGGAACCTATCCTGGTATTTGGCAAACCACTATTTTTTTTGACCCAACTTTCGCCGTCGTCAGATGACATGAAGATCCCCTGGTGGGCATCTCCAACAAAAATATCCCCCTTCGAATTTAAAACTACGTCCGTGATATAGACCGAAGAACGATAATTTATATTTTGCCAGATTTTTCTTTCATTCTCAAACTTCAATAAACCAACCGCTGATGCGACAACAAGCATTTCTCCAGAAGAAGTAAAATCAATTTCTTTTACTGTTCCGGCATAGGGACCGCAAGTTTGTTTCCATGTAATACCAGAACAATCCTGTTTTTGAGTAACTTTAAGGGGATGTGTATCTTTGTCACATGAAAAGATATACAATCCAATAATAATTAGTGAAAATATCTGACATATTAGATCTTTATACATAAAATTTTATTTCCGTAAGATTTTTTTTAATATTTAACACTACTATCAAAATTATGCCCGAATGTTTGGTCGACCGGTGAGATCCCTGATTAAGTAAATGCAATTCCATGATAAAAGTTAATGTTGATCCAATTTACCTTAGCATTAAAGCTTCTTGCGTGCGTGTACGGTCAGAGCAAACCTGGCTTACCGGACTCACTCATTCTACTAATTTTGGTGATGAATAACAGGTGTAGCAAACATCAGTTAACACCTTGACCATAGAATGCCTTTTTACACTCACATGAAGTTACCACAGCCAATGAAGATTTTCAAGGTTTATATTTGCAAATTCAAAAATATACAATATCAGCACTTCTGTCGGAGAGGTTCCTTTGGAAAATACCTGAGCACTCTAACACCTGAATACTGAATAAAAAAGCCCCCATATCCTATCGAATCGATATGGAGGCTAATCATTTTCGATGAACTTAACAATTAAGATTAACTGCTTTACCCCTTGGTCGCCTCAACTAAAAGCTCGTTCATCCGTTTGACAAATTCGGAAGGTGAGTTTAAATTCCCGTCTATCAGTAAAGCGCTGTCGTAAAGCTGTAATATGCACTTTCGAAGTCGCGGATCGGTACTGCTGCCCATGTTGAGTCGGGATAGATTTTTGATCAACGGATGCGAAGTGTTGATCTCCAGTATCTTCTTGGAACCGGTATAATCCTTTTGCATCATTTTCATCATTTTTTCCATTTGCGGGTCCATGCCTTCTTTTCCAACCACCAGGGTCACCGGGGAATCCACCAATCGTTTCGACTCGATCACGTCTTCCACTTTATCACCCAGCGTCTCTTTGAATGTCTCAATCAACGACTTGGATAAGTTCTCGCTAAGCCGCTCTTCACCGGTCTCTTTTTCCTCCTCAAAATCAATGTCCGCTTTTTCAATCGATTTAATGGGCTTTTTATCATACTCACCAATAGAGGGCACGATAAACACATCCACCGGTTCGTGCAACAGTAGCACCTCGATATCCCGCTTCTTGAAATATTCCAGATTGGGATTCCTCTCCAGGCTTTCGCGGTCTTCACCGGAAATGTAATAAATCTCTTTCTGATCGGAATTCATTCGGGAGACATAATCCTTCAGCGAAGTGAAGTTGCCTTTTTCCGTCACCGTCGATTCGAATCGCAACAAATCGATGATTCTATCCCGATTGTTGAAGTCACTATTTAATCCCAGCTTGAAGATGTGGTTAAAATTCTGATAAAATTTTTCATATTTTCGCGGGTCATTTTTGGTCCAGTCTTCTAAAAACCCGAGAATTTTACTGACCAGCGTATTGCGAATTTTAGCCATCACCGGACTGCTCTGGGTGACTTCCCGGGAAACATTAAGGGGGAGGTCTTCGGTGTCCACCACTCCTTTTACAAAGCGCAGATAATCCGGCAGCAATTCTTTGCAGTCATCCTGGATGAACACCTTGCTGGAGTAAAGCTGTAGCCCTTTTTCGTCTTCCGGCCGGAAGAAGGGCGGCGGTGGCGTCTCCGGAATAAAGACCAGCGCCTTGAAATTCACCGCGCCTTCGATGGAAAGATGCAAGTGCCCCAGTGGATTTTGATAATCGTTGCTGATGAACTTATAGAATTCATTCAGCTCATCTTCTTTGATTTCACTCTTCTGCCGGTGCCACAAAGCCTGAACGGTATTGACTTTTTCTTTGTTGACAAAGATGGGGAAGTCCACAAAATTGGAGTATTGTTGAATGACTTGTTTTACACGAGGCTCTTCACTGAATTCTTTAGCATCATCTTTCAGTTTAAAAGAAATTTTGGTGCCCCGGGTCGGCTTGTCAATTTCTTCAATGGTGTAGGTGCCTTCCCCGGTTGATTTCCAGCGGTATCCTTTGGAATCCTTATCAGCGTGGCGGGTTTCGATGGTCACCTCATCGGCGACCATAAAAACCGAGTAAAACCCAACCCCGAATTTCCCGATTAAATTGGCATCTAACTTGTCTTTTTGCTCTCTCATCTGCTGCAAAAATTCCACCGTTCCGGAGCTGGCAATAGTACCGATTTGCTTGATCAGATCATCGTGGCTCATTCCGATGCCCGTATCTTCGATGGAAAATGTCTGCTTTTTGGAATCCATATTGATGCGGATCTCTAAATTGGCCTCGGGATCAAGCACTTCCTTATCGGTTAACATGCGAAAACGGATTTTATTGAGCGCGTCCGAAGCATTGGAAATCAATTCACGAAGGAAGATTTCCCGATGGGTGTACAGTGAGTGAACAATCAGATTCAGTAATTGTTTTAATTCCGCCTGATATTCAAACTGTTCTACATTTTTGGTTTTTTGTTCAGCCATATCCCACTCCTCATATTTGATTAATTATCATTTTAATTCAACTTTAAAATTAAGTTTTAAAACAGCAAATCTTTTATCGAAAACGGGCTAAATATAAAATGTAATTCTACTGATTTCAAGGGATTGAATAGATAACAATTTAATCATTGGCCATTATTAATTGTAGTTTTTGAAATGTTATCACGAGGTAAGAGTGTTTTTGTTATGTTATGAATACGGAGTGTTGGAAAGTTGGAGTAATAAAGGGATGGCGTGAGGAGATGGTGGAATGCTATGAGGTTTGATTATAGGAGTGTTGGAGCTCTCACGCCTTAAAGTATTTGAGTAGTATTGTGATTGTGCCAGGTTCTGGATTGGAACGAGTAGCAAGATGATCAGGTTCAGCCGTTTGAACAAAAATCACGCAGGTTTTTCAAACGGTGGCCTACACTACACACTAAAGTGTGGAAATCAGTTTATAATATGAATAATCGATTGCCAGGCTTTAGCCTGCTGGAAGAAAAACATGGAACTTTTGGTTTGTAACGATTAAATTCTGCAAAAAGGAGAAACTTATGAGTACAGATTTGCAAGATATCCGCAGCATGTTGCCGGCTGAAAAAACAGCGCTGTTGAGCAAGGCAAATGTGGTGGCGGTTGGGATTGGGTATAAAATCGTAAAGGGAGAGCGAACTGAGGACTTGTGCGTTGTTTGTTCGGTAGAGAGCAAAAGACCGAAAGCAGAACTCGCAGCCGATGATCTTATTCCCGAATCGATTCAGGGAGTCGCTACCGATGTTTTGGAAACAGGTGTTATCAACGCTTTGCAGGACCCTACCGGAAGATTTCGTCCGGCTCCCGGAGGGGTGAGCGTGGGGCACCGCTTTATCACTGCCGGGACATTGGGATGCTGGGTCAAAAAGAACGATGAATTTCATATCCTGTCCAACAATCATGTTTTGGCTAACAGCAATGATGCCAACATCGGCGATTCGATTCTGCAACCCGGTTCACATGACAGCGGCGTTCATCCCAGGGATCAAATCGCCGAACTGACCGAATTTATCCCCATCGATTTTGATGGCGGAGACAATCTGGTCGATGCAGCCATCGCCAAAGCGGTGGAAGTGGAAAACGGGGGATCATTTTGTCCCTTTGCCGCGACAGTTGCTTCGTTTTTAAATCGGGGTGCTTCGACTATGGGAAGCAAAACCCGCATGAAACCGGTGAAAATCTCCGATATTGATGACATTGTTTTGAATGAAATTTTGAATATCGGTGTGGTGAATGAATTTCAGGAAGGCGTTCTGGGGATGGACGTTCAAAAAATGGGGCGAACCTCCGGATTAACTCAGGACACCATTTCTCAGGTTGATGTATCGGTACGGGTCAATTATGGTAATGGTCGTTCTGCCTATTTTGTAGACCAGTTGATGACCGGGGACATGAGCGATGGAGGAGACAGTGGATCCTTAGTAGTCAGTATGGATAACAAAGCGGTCGGTTTACTCTTCGCCGGTAGCGAAATTTCAACGGTAATAAATCGCATTCAGCACGTTTTTTCCGCTTTGAGTATTTCTTTCTGAACTCCTGTGACTCCTGTATTTAAACCACACGAATCACTATGAGTGATGGGGCGGGTAGTTGATTTTTTTGCCGGGCGAAACCACTTTAGGAATTTCAAAGACTTTGTGGGTCGTGGGGGGCTGCCTGTGCTGTTAACAGATGTGGGCTATCAATCAATACTGAAAAAATTCATCGTCAGCAGATTCTCCATATCGTTGTAACTTCTGAAGGCTTGAACTAAAACGACATCATCGATAACGATCCCCCTGCAGTTTGGGTTGATAATTGCGCTGTAAATATCTATCTTCGTGAGCAGTAATGGTTGCGAAGGATATCTCAGAAAAGGAGACCTCTGTGCCGAAACCAAAATTTCGTTTACAGCATCGGATAGCTGATTTTGTTAAACAATTTGATCCAGCCGAGCTAAAATCGTCCAACCTCCAACTCTATGCGTTTGGCTGGTTTATTACCTTTGCCATAATTCTATTCTCCCACAGCTCTGCTTTAGCCCAACTCGCTCTCATTGTCCACATATACTTGTGGTTTAAGTTGTATGCGAAAATTGAAAACAGAATTTATCCGATTTCCGAATTTCTGCTTATATTCTTCTTTCTAATATATTTATTCGAATATGGCCTGTTTCAGGCACTCATACCGATATCTCCTTCGCCACCTGGGTTTCAACCGGGCATATTTTTCAACATCGTACAATTGTTATTGCTTTCATTGTTAGTGCTTGCCTTTGGTACACTGATAATTCGTAATAATGACGGGAAGCCAAGCGTTGTTATCATCTTCATTCTGCTTGCCATTCTCTTTCATCTCAATTTAAGCGGCGGTAATGAAATTTTATTTTTGGTCATCCAGATAATTTTGTTTTTGCTGCTGCTCAGACGAACTACCTGGCTGGAAGAACTTAGCAAAATTGAGTGCTGGCTTTATCTGGTGGGCATATTTATTTTTTACCAGGCGTTCAATGAATTGAAGCTATTCGAGGGAATGAACAACGGGCGTTTTCAAAACGCACTGCTCTGGTATTCCATCCCTTATTATATGTTTTCCCTATTCAAATTTTATTTGCTTGCGCTGATGATAAAAATTCCGCTGGTGCTGATTTATAACCACGCTTCGCTTTCCCGAAAATTGAAAATTTCGGGTTTATTTCAATCCACTTTTCCCCAACTGATCCAGCTAATTGTTTTATTACTGATGTTCTATTTTTTCATCTCCGGCTGGCAGGCGGAGAAGCTCAGAAGTTCTTTTCAGGATTTGATTGACGATCTTCGTGCAGGAAGCTTCCGGGCGGGAATCCGGACCTATTCAATTCCGGTCCAGGGAGACCGGTTTTCTATTAAACTGGAAGACTATGAGCCCTCACCACCGCTTGACTGGACAGCAGAGCATGGCGTAGTGGCCATGCAAAAAGCGTCTTCTCGGAACGATTTTGAGCGCGACCAAATCGATTATTTTTTGTTTACAAAACTAAGTCTGGAGCAAGGTAACCGGATCTTTTTAGTCAAAGTGGATTCTTCTCTACTAGAATTATTAGGAGAAGAGCTAAACTTGCTTGCCGGCACCTCCATCTGGGCATATCCGCTAAGTCCGGGGAAGTGGTCTTCTTACATCTATCAAATGGATTTTTGGCAAACGGATCGATCACTGCAAATTTTCCCCTTTGCGATGCTGCCCGGTAGGGATGTGAATCTGTTAACCGCAACATTGCCTGATGTCAAAGCTGATACGGCTGAATCCACTGTCACTGCAAGAATTCAAATCGGAGGCCAATCCGAATTCACCATGGGCAGACTTTTTATGCCGCTCTGGTCTGCCGATCAAGAAGCCAAAGATTATCTTGCGTTTGATATCGTATTGCAGCCAAAGCCTTCATTTTTCTGGTCGGGACTGGCCCAAATCGTCTATTTTATGATCATTGCTTACTTGTTGTTAAATGCGTTTATTATCCGGCGAGTGGTCAGCCTGGGAGCCGATATCAACAAAACCATCGTGCAAAAATTCAATCAATTAAAAAGCGGAATTCAGGAGATAGCAACCGGAAATCTGAACTACAAGATCGAACTGGAAGGCGAAGATGAATTCGTGGAATTGGCCGGTCATTTCAATCAGATGGGAGATCGCTTAAATCAAACCCTGGCGGAGATGAGGGAAAAGGATCGCCTGCAATTTGAACTGCAGAATGCCCGCAACGTCCAACTCAGTTTGCTCCCCCGGCGTTTACCGGAGATTCCCGGATATAAGATTTCAGCCTCTTTAAAAACAGCCACCGAGGTTGGGGGCGATTTCTATGATAGTTTTCCACTCGCCGGAGCAAATTCAAATGGAAGTGACTCAGCGAAAACAGAGAAGCGCTTTCTTATCACCATTGGTGATGTTTCCGGTAAAGGCTCATCAGCCGCTTTCTATATGGCCCAATGTATGAGCCTGATCCGCTTTTCAAGGCAATTTACGGATGATCCGGTTGAAATTTGCCTGCGCCTGAATGACTATTTTACCTGGTCGATCATCGACCGCCAAATTTTTGTGACGGCCATTATGGGAATCCTGGATATCAATACCCACACTTTGACCCTGGTTCGTGCCGGTCATACCCAACCGATTTTTATCCCCGCGGAAAAAAACCAAAAAGTTCGTTTTCTGGATTCAAGGGGGTTAGGGATTGGGTTGACCGCTCAAAGCGAATTGTTTCGAAAAACGTTGCAGGTTTTGCCAATCAAATTTGAAGTTGGGGATAAACTGGTTTTTTATACCGATGGCGTGATTGAAGCCAGTCGCCCTGTGACCCAATCGATGGGGGACTATGCAAGCCAAAGGGAGGTGTATGATGAAGAACGATTGGAAAAGCAACTGATTAAAAATCGCGGCAAAAGTGCTGAGGAGATTAAGAATAGTCTTGATATTGACCTGGAAACATTTTATGGTAATCATCCCAAGGTTGATGATCATACACTGGTGGTAATTGAAAGAAAAGGCTTTAACTAAAAACTTTATTCTTCTAACGTATTGAGTCGTTTTTGCATGGAGTTAATTGTTTCCAATAGTACTTCTTTCGGCTCATCTCTAGATATTTGTTCTTTCAGGTTTTCCAACAATGCAGTCATTATTCTATCTAAACGGGCTTCATAATAAGCCTTTTCAAATTGAGGGTCTTTCATTTGTTCGTTAAATATTTTTTCGTAATTAGTCATTTTTGTGTCTCCTTATAAATAGCTCTCTTAAATCTTTTGCTTTCTGAATCTCTTTTCTTGGGGTTTTTTGATCTTTTTTTATAAATCCATGTGTAATGATGATTCTTAATCCTTTTTGATAGAAGTAGAGTATCCGTGCAATTTTGTGCTCTAAGGAAGTCCTTAGTTCAAAGATTTCGTCTTCTAAATGTTTTGATAAATTTTCNNGTGGCCTAACTCAATATATTCTACGGTCCAGGTCTTTTTCATACTTAGAATAATTGTTAAAAAAAGCAATTGATGCAATAATTTTTGAAAGATAAATTCACTTTTCCAGGAGAAACATATATGCAAAGTTCCCTGTTAGGACTCATTAATTTTATTCTGGATGTTCTCATCATTGGTGCTATTATTCATTGGCTGTTGGGGTTTTTCCAATCCGCCTATCAGCCGTCAATCAACGCGGCGCGAAATTTTTTGGATAGACTGTATAATCCACTTTTAGAAAGCATTCGCAGCGTCATACCACCGATTTCGCTCAGTAAAGGCAATGCGCTGGACCTTTCTCCCTTAATCTTAATCATTCTACTCATAATTGCCAAGAAACTGGCGACTTATATTTTATAATTTTATTAACTTAAAACACCGGGAGTCTATATTATGGCTATCGATGAACAACTGCGTGAAATTATTTGTTGCCCCAAGACACGTCAAAATCTGCAAGAGCTTCCCGCGAGTGAGGTTGAAAAAATCAATCAACAGGTTTCTCAAAAAACCGTCAAATATATCAACGGAACCACAGTTGACTCTCCACTTCAGAAGGCCCTGATCACCGAAGATGGCAGATTGATATATCGGGTTGATGACGGTATTCCCGTTTTGCTGATCGATAAAGGTATTGCCACGGAAAGCATTCCCGGGTTTAACTGGTCAACCTCTACGCTTTGAGTGTTAGCGGCATCCGTACCTTTGGTGCCGTGACTCCGGTAGGCGGATTATCCTTTTTGGCCGGCTGGATGCTGCTGGTTGTTGCAGCCCTAAAACATTTATGACGGAGCTTCCTTCATGATTTACGAAATTTTCATCTCTCTTATTAAACTTTTCCTCTTTCCGATCACCCTTCTCATCTGGCTATGGTTTAGACAATACAAGAGTTTATTTGATTGGCTGGTGATGATCTTACTGGTCGGTTCGGTCGTCGCTTTTCTTTATTACACCGGGGAATGGCACTGGTATGGAGTTTATCTGCGCTACGTATTGCTCGCTCTCTACGTGGCAGCGGTAGTTCGTTCATTTTGGCGCGCCAAACAAACGTCTTTCTGGATGCAAAAAACCTCCCGAGAATGGTTTGGTACGGCCATGATCTTATTCTTTACTCTCATTTTTTCATTGCTTTCGATTTGGGCATATTACGGGCAGTCTTACCATACCGAACCGATTGAACTCTCATTTCCGCTAAAAAACGGAACCTATTATGCGATTGAAGGAGGGGACAGCCCCCTAATAAATAAGCACCATTTTTATCCGGATATACCGGTCAAATTTTCGGTCGATATCACCAAATTGAATTCAGTCGGAACCCGGGCTGCCGGAATTTATCCGGGTGATTTGACCGATTACGCCGTCTTTGATGAAATGGTTTATAGCCCTTGTAACGGTTATGTTGCAGAGGTCATCGATAGCTTTCCCGATTTATCTCCCGCATATTCCGATACCGCTACCGACGAAAATCTTGGTAATCGGATCAAAATAAAAAACAAAAAGTTATGTGTAATTTTAGCACACTTAAGACAGGGACGGATGCAGGTTCAGGAAGGAGATACCATCTCTGCCGGTCAACCCGTTGGGGTGGTGGGAAATTCCGGCAATACTCCCGAACCCCATTTACACATTCATGCCTATCTGGAAGGCGAATTTCCGCCCTGGGAAGGGAAAGGCATTCCCTTATTGTTAGATGGAACATTTTTAGCCCGGAATAGCCGGATGGTGGCCGGACTCTTTTAAAGAATCGATTAAGCTCAGATTGTGTTGTTGCATATCTTCTATAAAAATCTTATATTTAGGTCGGTTAGAATGAAGAATTGAAAAGTTTTGGAGAATGCTCCCGTTTCCGCTGATCAAAAGAGTTGAAAATGTTCCATGCATAAAGAAACACCTTAACGATCCTGTCACACATTTTCCTGCTGCTTGTTTTTGCATGCCCGAACTGAAATAAAATATTTTAAGTTTTTTCAGTAACTTACCGAGACTTTTTAATTCGGTATAAAAATTGCAGTAAGTTGAATACAGAGAACGCAAAAAAAACAGATTGAATTTATGCAACGTACCTTGCTGGTTATCTTCCTCTATATCTTAATTAATTTTGGCTTTTCCCAGGATAGTATTTCCTATATTCAACAAGCAGAACGGTTGTTGGCTGACCATCAATATGCATCTGCTCAAAAAGTTTTGGAATCCGCCTTACCCACCTTAGGGCTTCAACCGACCCTGGTTTGCCCCATGATTGAGATTGTCGTAAAGCACCACTTTATGCAACAGGACTATGAAGTGTTTTATCTTCGGGATTCCACCGCAGAAGGTAAGAACACACCCGATGGGAGGGGACAAAATATCAAAACTGTGGCTTTCCACCATCCGAACCGACTTTTGAAGAAGGTCATAGAGCGCAGTCCGCAATTTGCCTGGGCTTATAAACTCATGGGAGATTATTACAATTTACAGCTTTCAGAGACCGGGAATCTCGATTTAATACCGACCTCAACTTACCTGGAATTAAGAGAAAAAGTGTTTACCAATTATCACCGGGCCGCTCAATTGGGATATTCGGATGCTGAAGTCAACCGCTGGTTGGGGCAGTATTACAGCGAGGCCAATCAACCGAAAGTGGCGAAGCAGTATTATCAAATGAATGTTAACAATAACTTAGAGGATCCCCCCACTTATTTTTATCTTGCGGAAATTTATTATTCTGAAAAGCAGTACAGCCAGGGTTATAATTATGCTGTCAAAGCCTTGCAGAATTATAAATCTTTAAACTTAGATCTGCGCTACAAGTCGACTCGCTTAGCGGCGTTATCGTTATTCCAATTGGGAGAGAGAGCCCGCTTTATGGATTATATTGTGGAATGCATTCAACTTTTCCCGGATCGGCAGGCAGCCTATCTTGATCTTCTCGAATATTATGAGGTAACTGATGATTCGGGCCACATCAGAAAGACCATTAAGCAGATGCTACTGAATAATCCCTATCAGGAAACGGGATATGAGTATCTGGAAAACTTTTGCGTCGAACATCTGGATTATCAATTTGGCGAAAAGCTCTTTGAAGAGATGATGGTCAAGTTTGAGCACTCCGATGAAGCGATGGCCAATATTTATCACTATCGCGGCAACTTGCTCTTTCACCAGGGACTAACCGACGAGGCCAAAAAGCTATGGGACATCAGCCGCAATTACTTTCGGCGATTCCTTCCCGAAGACAGTCCGCAACTCCATCGGGTTGGCGATATTAGTCGGGAGTCTTCACGAAAGTAAATTAATCTCCCCAAAATCAACTCTCCTAACGTAAAACCTCAGTCACAGGAGGGGGGGTCTGCCGTACTAGCGAGTTTTTGCTGTTCGTTCCAAGCTCCAGCTTCTATATTTTTTTTAAATTTCTCTTTGCGATTCATGCCTCCACCTGCTAGTGAGGTCTTACTTCCTACCCAAAATCACCCTTGCATATATATGTTTTTCTCTCTAATTTCGTTGGTAATACAATAAATCATCGAAATTAGGTTGCAATTCTACCAAAACAGGAGGGAATTCTTATGAAGAAAGAATTCTTACTCTTTATATTGGTATTGTTCTTTTTTACGGTCTTTGTCTTTGCAAAAGGCGACAAAGAGGATACGGCCACTCAAAACAAAATTATTCCCGACATTACCTACATGGACATTAATAGAGTTGATCTGCCACTTGAAAATGATGGCAGTACCGGTAATGATGGTCATGGTTATTACCCGAATGGCACCCAGAACATATTTCTATTTTCCGGAGGATTGGCAACCACCGGTTTGGTTGCCGGTGAGTTACGCGCTTCCTGGATGACACCTTCGGCATTGATTGAAGAATGGCAACCGGGTATTTGGGGAATGAATCCCGATGATCCTCTGGCAAAATTCTATGAAGTCTCCCGGGATGATACTGTGGGAAGTCCTGCCTTTGTTGAGTGGGTGGATGCGGTTGCCCTGGGCGCGGATTTTATCGATGTGAACGGGGATGGATTATACGATCCCAATATAGATCGACCGGGAGTGTTGGGTGATAAGATGATCTGGACACCATTCAACGACGGGACACCACTTTCTCAACGGTATCGATTGGGCACTTTGCAAATGGGATTGGAAATCCAGCAAACGGTATGGGCCTATAATCGTAGCGGTCCTCTCACTGATGCGGTGTTTTTTCATTATAAGATCATCAACAAAGACAGCGGTGCAGTGGACAGTCTAATTTTTTCCATCTGGGCTGATCCTGATCTTGGCGATCATCAAGATGACCTGGCAGGTTCCGATACGACCTTTCAGCTGGGGTATGTCTATAATGAAGGTGATGATCTGCTCTATGGGTCAAATCCGCCGGCATTCGGTTTTCAACTGTTGCAGGGCGCAACAGTCGATTCCCCCGGTGACACAGCATTTGTTTTCAAAGGCGCTGCCCGTGGCGTGGATACGCTACTTGACAAACGCAATTTACCGATGACTTCTTTTATGTATCACATCAATACGGACCCAGTTCTCGGGGACCCTGACAATGCTCAAATGGCCAGATATTATCAAATCGGCGGCCTGGGTGCAAACGGTAATCCCATTGATCCGACCGTCTGGGGCGTCGGCGGGACTCCCCTAACCAGTCCCAAATTCTTCTACAGCGGCGATCCGGTAACCGGAACCGGTTGGCGGGATGGGTTTGGTCTGGACAAACGCATGATGGTTAACAACGGCCCATTTCAGATGGCCCAGGGCGATACTCAGGATGTTGTGTGTGTTTACCTGCTTGGCCAGGGCAGTGATGCATTAAGCAGCATCTCGGTGATGCGCCAAAATGCCGGATTTATTGACGGCTTTTTCCCCTCCGGTATTTCCGTGGGGATCGATGATGAAAAACCGGTTTCCAACTTACCGCAGCAATTCCAACTGATGCAGAATTATCCCAACCCCTTCAATCCGGAAACGACTATTCGTTATCATTTACCTGAAGCGATACCGGTCAAACTATCAATTTATAATATGTTGGGGCAGAAAATCAAAACCCTGGTCGATGCAAAACAAACAGCCGGTGAGTATCGGATTCGCTGGAACGGACGGGATGAAAGCGGGCGTGAGGTTGCCAGTGGCATCTATTTGTACCGTTTGAAAGCAGGTGACTTTGTGGGTACGAAGAAGATGTTGGTGATTCCATAAGTAAGAAATTGATTAAGAACTTCGAAGAGGCATTTTAATTCATCTCAATTTATTACAAGTCCTACAAAAACAGGAGGGAATTCTGATGAAGAAAGAATTCTTACTATTTATGTTGGCTCTTTTCTTTTTTACCACAACGGGTATATTTTCAAAGGGTGAAAAGCAACAACCAACTGATCCCACCAAAATTATTTACGATATCGCTTATATGGATACCAACAATGTTGATTTACCTCTGGTGAATAATGGCAGTACAGCCAATGATGGTAATGCATTTTACCCCAATGGTACCAATTTAATTTTTCTTTTTTCAGGTGGATTGGCAACCACCGGATTTATAAGTGGTGACTTTCGGGCCTCCTGGATGGCCCCTTCGTCATTGATCGAAGAATGGCAAGCGGGTGTCTGGGGAATGGATCCCCAGGATCCACTGGCAAAATTTTATGAGGTCTCCGCAGATGATGGGCCTGGAAGTCCAGCCTATGTTGAATGGGCAGATGCGGTTGCCCTGGGAGCTGATTTTATTGATGTGAACGGAGATGGTTTATACGATCCCAATGTGGATCGTCCGGCACTTTTGGGAGATAAAACAATCTGGACGCCATTTAACGACGGGACGCCACTGTCCCAGAGAATACCTCGCCTGGGAACTCCACAAATGGGGATGGAAATCCAACAAACAGCCTGGGCCTATAATCGTGGCGGGCCTCTCGATGATGTGGTGTTTTTCCATTATAAAATCATTAACAAAGACAGCGGCGCAGTAGATAGTCTAATTTTTTCCATTTGGACTGATTCGGATATTGGTGATTTTGCAGACGATTTGGTAGGTTCTGATACGACATTGAGCCTTGGGTATAATTATAATGACGGAAGTGATCCAACTTATGGAGTTAATCCACCTGCCTTTGGTGTCCAATTTCTACAAGGGGCAACAGTCGATTCTCCCGGTGATACAGCATTTGTTTACAGAGGAGCTAATCAGGGGGTTGATACGCTACTGAATAAACGTAATTTGCCCATGACATCTTTTATGCATTATATCAATGGTGACCCAACGATTGGGGACCCAAACAATGCTCAAATTGCCAGAAATTATCAAATCGGCGGTCTGGATGCTGATGGCATTCCCATTGATCCAACTGTCTGGGGTATTGGGGGGACGTCCACAACCAATCCCAAATTTTTTTACAGTGGAGACCCGGTGGCTGGAACCGGTTGGCGAGATGATATGCCGGATGACAAACGATTTTTGGTTAACAACGGACCATTTAACCTGGCCCTGGGGGATACTCAGAATATAGTTTGTGCCTATGTGTTGGGGCAGGGAAACGATGCCTTAAGCAGCATTACGGAGATGCGTCAAAATGCGAGTTTTATTGATAATTTTTTTCCTTACGGACGCTTAGTGCGTATCGTTGCTGACAAAAGCTTCATTTCCCTCGATTCAATATTTGTTTTCACAGCAGCGCCATTTTCACTAGTTTACACAGATACACTACAATCCGCATCATGGCAATTGATAGACCAACCCCCGGGTAGCGTGGCGCAGATCGCGCCAGGCCCCGATTTTCAGGCCACCCTCGATCCCGATATCGCCGGCGACTACACGGTTCGACTGGAAGGAGTAATCGCCGGACAATCATTGGCGGATACGTTAACAGTACAGGCTGTGCAGAGCAATCCACCCCTTGCGCAGCTTTCCATCGTTCCTTCCACCTTCGTTTACGGAGATAACGCTCTGGCTGACGGCAGCGCATCTTCCGATCCCAACGGGGATCCCCTAAGTTTTAACTGGACTTTTCCCAATTGGGCGGCGACCAATTTCCTGGATTCCTCAAGGGTGGAATTTACCCCTTCCCATACCGGCAGCGGTGAAATAGAGATGAGAGTAAGCGATCCTTTCTTTACCGTTCAGAAAGCAGACAGCTTTGTAGTAACTCCGCTAATGCAGAATTTACAAACTAATCTCCATTTTCCCGGTCATACCGATGCGATTCAAATGGAATATTTCCATGGGAAAATCGTTATACTGGAATCATTCTTGCTTAATTTAAGAATTTTCGATCCCGGCGATCCGGGCAATTACTCCTCGCACATTTTTTTCGGCAATCCCCGCAAATTCACGACAGATGGCATGCGACTGGCTGCTTTTGGCGGAACGATGGATAGCCTGGAGCTATATACAGTTGACAATAATGTTAATCTCAACCTTGCCAGCAAGATCGATGTAGAAGTTCTACCGACAGCCAGTCTTCCGGCAGACGTGTATTTTAATTCAGATAATTTGTTTGTCCCAAATCTTTCTCCTAAGGAATTACAGGTCTATGATATTAGCGATCCAAATCAACCTTCCCAAGTTTCTGTATATCCCTTACCGCCATTGACCGGTGATATGGCATTTGACGGGAATGTTGCCGCTTTTTATGACCGTCATCCGGCTACTGGTGGACTGATCACCCTCAATATATTCGATCCCAATAATATTATTGCGGTGGATACCCTCGATGTGGCCATCGGTGAGCGTAATGTGGAAATGGGCGGTAATAAAATTTATCTGTTAAACGGTTTAGTTGAAGGAAGTGAAGTCCTGGTTATCGATGCATCTCAACCGGGTAACTTGCAATTAGCGGACACTATTTCGATTGATCCCGTTCTTCCGGGCGGCAGTTCGGTGCCGATTAATACCATGAATGCCCAAGGGGATCGGTTACTGCTGGGATTAAAAGATGGCGTGAAAGTGTACGACACCGCAGATCCTTACAACGTAGTCGAAATCGCCCAACGTCATTCTGGCTTTAATATTGAAGCCACCGCCTGGAATGATCCGCAGTTATTTATCGTTGAGCAGGGAGATATTGAATTTGGCGCCGGTTATTATAGCTTCGATCAGGTCGTGGGGATCGATGATGAAAAACCGGTTTC
>JABAHQ010002491.1_pt2 | contig 18394 bp, 16 predicted proteins | sample 7062091 | NCBI WGS metagenome assembly JABAHQ01 (sample SAMN14534359, study PRJNA622989) | marine sediment metagenome | biome: marine biome [ENVO:00000428]; feature: marine pelagic biome [ENVO:01000023]; material: deep marine sediment [ENVO:00002113] | place: India: Gulf of Kutch | collected...
GCGATCCCGGAGAACCTGCTGGAGTCGGAGTTCTTCGGCTACGTGAAGGGCGCCTTCACCGGCGCCGACCGGGACAAGGCCGGGCTCTTCGAGGCCGCCGACGGGGGCACCCTCTTCCTGGACGAGATCGCCGAGCTGCCCCTCCCCCTTCAGGTCAAGCTCCTCCGGGCCCTCCAGGAGGGGGAGATCCGGCGCATCGGGGGAACCGAGACCCTGAGCGTGGACGTCCGCATCATCGCGGCGACGAACCAGGACCTGGAGCAGCTCGTGAAGGACAGCGAGTTCCGGGAGGACCTCTACTATCGCCTGGCCGTGGTTCCGATCCACCTCCCGGCCCTCCGCCGCAGGACCGACGAGATCCCCGAGCTCGTGCATCATCTCCTCGAGCGCCACGGCCGGCGCCTGGGGGTCGAGGTCGACGGGATCGACCCGGACGCCATGGAGGTGCTCCTGGAGTACCCCTGGCCAGGGAACATCCGTGAGCTGGAGAACGTCCTGGAGCGGGCCCTCGTGATCTCCGAGGGAGGGCGGATCGACGCGGAGCACCTGCCCGCCCAGGTCCGGGATCCCTCGCCCGACGAGATGCCCCTCGACGTCGAAGGGGACGATCTCTCGGTGAAGCGCAGGACCGCGGAGCTCGAGCGACACCTGATCCAGCGGGCCCTCAAGCGAACCGAGGGGAACCGGACCCAGGCGGCGGAGCTCCTCGATCTGAGCCCCCGGGCGCTCCGCTACAAGATCAAGGACTACGGCCTGGACTAGGGCCCCGTCCCATCCCACCATCCCGGCGCGCCCCCGCCCGGGTCACTCCTTCGGTGAGTTCCCCGATCCGGAGGAAGCCGTGGGTCCAACCGCTCTCCTGGCCGAGTCCCGTCTCCCCCGCCGGCAGGGTCACAGCCTTCTGGAGATATCCCTGGCCCTCGCGCTCCTGGGCGCCGGGTCCTGGGCCCTGACGTCGGCGGCTCGGCGCGTCGCCGACCGCAGTGCCGTGCGGGGAGCTCGGGAGGAGGTGGCCGGTCTCCTGGCCCGGGCGCGCCGGGAGGCGATCCTCTACGGGGGCTCCGAGGTGGTCCTCACCGTGGAGCCGCCCCGGGCCAGCCTCTTTACCGACGGCTCCCGGTCGGCGAGCACGCCCGACCTCCGGGACGCGTACGGCGTGAGCCTCGATCCGGGTGGTGGGGGAGAGACGGTCCGGCTTCGGTGGGACGGCTTCGGCCTCGGCCGGATGACGAGCCGCACGGTGCGCTTTCGACGCGGCCGGGCCCGGGCCGACCTCGTGATCTCGGGCCGCGGGCGACTGCGCCGGCGGTGAAGGGGGAGGGGTTCACCCTGGCCGAGGTCGTCGCCGCCCTCCTCGTCCTCGAGGTGGGGCTCCTCGGAGCCGCGGCCCTCGTGGTGACCGCGCGCCAGACCCAGGCCGCCGCGATGGTCACGGAGCGAAGCGTCACGCTGGTCGCCGAGGTCGCAGACTCCCTGGCCGAGGCAGGCTTCGGTGGGGCGGGGGAGCGGGCCACGGGCTGGGGCGTCGTGCGCTGGGTGGACGAGGGAGGGGAGCCCCTGGCCACGATCCGGATCCTCTCGGAGGACTCGGCCCGGGGTCGGCGGCTCGAGGCGTGGACCGCGGTCCCCCGGATCGTGGACCCGGAGGCGGAGGGGTGAGGAGAGCCCGCTTCGTCGATCGCCGGGGTCGGGCGGCCTGGGGCGCCAGGGGGTTCAGCGTGGTGGAGGGCCTCACCGGCCTGCTCCTCACGGTCGTCCTCCTCCAGGTGGGGTGGGGCGTGCTCCGGGTCCACGGCCGGGCGATCTCGGAGCTCGTGGACCGGGCCGAATCCGCCGACGCGGGGGCGACGGTCCACGGGCTTCTCCGGCGGGACCTTCGTGGGGGCCTCCGGGAGCGGGACTCCGGCCCGGCCGCCGGCGACTCCATCTCCCTCCGCGCCTATCGCGGGGTCGGCCTGCCCTGCGACACCGGAGCGCGTCGGGGCCGCGGCCTTACGGTTCTCTTCCGGGGAACGAGAGCGCCGGACCCGGAGAAGGACTCGCTCCTGGTCCTCGACCGGACCGGTCGTTGGCGAAGGCTCCGGCTCCGGGCCCGCCGAGCCCTCACCGGGCTCGCTCCGGGACTCTGCGCCGCCGGAGGGTCCGGGACCGTGGAGCGCTGGAACCTCTCCCGAGGTCCGGGCGACCCGGTCCTGCTCCGCCTCTTCGAGCGGGGGAGCTATCATCTGACGGGAGGGGCGCTTCGATATCGCAGGGGCGAAGGGGGGCGCCAGCCGCTCACAGGGGAGGTTCTGGAGGACCGGGCGTCCGCCCTCGGCGGAGGAATCGGCCCCCGTGTGCGGGTGCGCCTCGGATTCCGAACGGCAGCCGGTACCGCCCCTCTGGGCAGCTGGTCCGGCACGATCTGGGCGAGGGTCCCTCGGTGAGGCGCCACTGGAGGCGTGATCCGGAAAGGGGATCGTTCGGAGTGGCCCTCCCCTTCGTCCTCCTCCTCCTTCTGGCCCTCACCGGCCTGGCTCACGGAGCGCTCGCCCTCTCCCGGGGGGGCGCCCTCCTCGCCCGGGCGCGGGCCGCGCGCCTGCGGGCGGGCCTCCTGGCCGACGGGGCGCTCCGGGTCGCCGAGTCGGAGCTGTCCGGCCTGGACCGGGGGGTGCTGCCCCCGCCGGGGGAAGCGCGGTCCCGGCCCGGCCTCTCGCCGGCTCCCGGCCTCGATAGCCGGATCGTCCACAGGCGGCTGGGCCCGGAATGGCACCTCTTGGAGGCCGCGGCCATTGCCCGGACCCCCTGGGGCCGGGCCCGGGAGGGGGCGGTCCGGGCCGCGTGGATCCTGGATCCCCTCGCGCGGATCGCCGGGGTACCGGCCGTCCTGGAGCACGGAGGTCGGCTGGAGGTGGGGGAGGGGTCCGTGGTGGACGGATCGTCCTTCGGCGAGCCCCCGGAGGGATCGCCCGCAGGGGCGTGCGCACCGTATCGCGCAGCCCTCGACGCGGTCGCAGCCCGGGGCGGGGTGCGGGGGGCCGAGCGCCTCCGGCCCGGCCCGGGCGCGGGGCGGGCTCCGCCGGGTTCCCCGGATTCCTACGCCCGGACGCCTGGGATCGGGCTCCTCTCCGGCTCGGCCGTCGCCGCCCTGCTCGAGGCTGGAGGGGGAACGGGGGGCGCGACGGCGTCCGGCGGGCTCACTCTCGACGGGGTGGAGCGGAAGGGGATCGTCGTGGTCGACGGAGACCTCTCCCTCCGGGCCGGCTCCAGCCTCAGGGGCGTCGTCCTCGTTGGCGGTGATCTGGAGCTGGCCGAGGCCTCTCGCATCCTCGGGTGGGCCAGGGTCCGGGGTGGCGTACGGCTCCGGCGGGGCACTCGGATCAGTGGGTCGGGCTGCGCCGTCGGCGTGGCCCTGGAGCGGGCGCTTCCCCGGGCGACCCCGGTCTTCCCACCCGGTGGCTCCTGGCCCGTCGTCCGCTGAAGGGGGGCCTCTCCGAACCCCTCGGACCGGTCCGGCAATCTTTACCGTATCCGGAAAACTCTGGCTTGCCGAGGGCCTCACGGGCGCCCGTTCATCGCTTCACGATTCGGCTGGAAGGTGGCACGGAACTGGTATCCTCTCCAACACGAGATCGCGCGCGATCTCCCGTCGGACGAGACTCGCGGGAATGCCTTCGGAGGATACCGTTGACCAGGAACGAACCTCGACCCGAGCCCGGCGGCTCGGTGTGGAACGGGGCGGGTCGCCGGCGGGGTCGCCGGTGGGGGGAGGACGGCTACTCCCTCACCGAGCTGACCGTCGCTGTCGTGATCCTGGCCATGGGGATCCTGGGGCTGGCCGGCACAACCGCCCTGGTCGTCCGGCAGTCGCTCCTGGCCGACGTGGTCGCCGAGCGGTCGCTGGCCCTTCAGAGCACGATCGAGGGCATCCGGGCCACCCCCTTCCACCAGATCGGCGCCGGTGAGGCCACCCGGGGTCGCTTCCATACGGCGTGGAGGGTCACCGGGAGCACGGGCGGATCCAAGACCGTGGAGATCGTCACCGTCGGGCCCGGCGACGCCCCGGGCACCTCCGCTCTCTCGCGGCAGGTGGCCGACACGTTCACCTACCGGATCGTCCGCCCGTGAGGGTCGGCGGCCGGTCCGGGTTCACCCTGGTCGAGACCCTCGTCGTGGCCGTCCTCGGCGTCTTCCTGATTCTGGCGCTCTACGGGACCGTGGTCTCGAGCAGCCGGACCTACGCCCTCCAGGAGTCCTGGGCCCGAGGGGGCCAGATGAACGAGTCGGGTGCGGCCGCGCTCTTCCGGGACCTCCGGGAGATCAGCCCCCGAGACGGCGACCTGCTCCGAATGAGGAGCCGGGGTCTCGAGATTCGGGCGGCTCGCGGACTCGCCCTCGTGTGCGAGGTGCTGGACGTCGGCACGCGGCCGAGAGTGCGGGTCCGGTCGGTGGGCGCCCCTTTGGAGGAAGGCGATTCGGTGCGGGTGCTCTTCGATCACGATCCTACGATCCCCGGCGACGACGAGTGGCACACCGGAGTGGTGGCCGACGTTGGAGGAGACCGGAGCTGCGTCGGCCCGGGCGGGGCGCGCGAGCTGGCCCTCGAGGGCTTGCCCGAGGACGCGCCCCGGACCGGGCTCGTCCCCGGGGCTCCGATCCGCTCCTTCGAGCACGTGACCTACGACCTCCGGAGCCGGGACGGCCTCGGCGAGCTGGTCCGGAGCCGGGGCGGGGGCCCAACCCGTCCGGTCCTGGGTTCACTGGAGCCCGACTCGGGGGTTCACTTCGCCTATCTCGACGCCCGGGGAAGGCCCACGGACGTGGCATCGGAGGTGGTGCAGGTGGAGGTGACCCTGCGGAGCTCGGCGTCGGGCGACAGGCGGGGTGCCGCACCGGGGATCGGTCCCGTGAGGACACGGATTCATGCCCGCAACTGAGCCGGGCCCCGCCGGGGGGCGATCCCCGCGGGGGATGAAGCCCGTCGGGGGAGGCCCCCCCACGGCCGCGGAAGGGTTCGCCCTACCCGCCGCCGTTCTCGCCCTGGTGGCGATCGGGCTCCTCGTCACCGGCGGCTTCGTCCTTGCGGAGCAGGAGGCCCGGGTGGCGCGCTCGGCCGAGGGACGGACCGTGTCACTCTATCTCGCCGAGCGCGGCGTCGCCGACGTCGTGGCGGATTGGAGCGAGGCCCATGACAGCCTCGGCCCGTGGCGCTCCGTGGAAGTGCGCGGCTCCTCCGACGGGGGCCGCTGGAGGGTCCGGGTCACGCGGATGAGTCCCGACCTCTTCTTCCTGGTCTCCGAGGGTGAGGCGGGGGAGTCCGAGGCCCGGAACCCCGGCGGCAGGAGGAGCGTGGGAATGGTCGTCCGTCGCCTGGCGGTGGCGGTCGATCCCCGCTCCGCGCTCTCGACCCGGCGCCCGCCCCCGGCCCCGGGCGGCGGCCTGCGGGTGAGCGAGGGGGATCGAGCTCCGCCCGGATGGGGGGGCGTATGCGTCCCCGACGGGGTGGAGGTGGCCTCGGTCCGGGCCGGGGCCGGGACCGGCCCCGGCGGGAACGAGGGTCGGGCCGGAGGCGATCCCGGGACGGTGGAGCGGCGCTTCCGGACGATCGAGCGACAGTGGAGTGCCCTGGCGGGGATCGCGAATCACACCGTCGAGGGGCCGATCCCGCCGGGACGGCCCGGTCCGTCGGTCCGGGACGGAGCGTGCGATCGGGACGATCCCCTCAACTGGGGCGACCCCGACGCTCCCCAGGGGCCGTGTGGCGACTACTTCCCCGCGATCCACCTCCTGAGCGACGCGGAGATCGGGCCCGGAGCGGCGGGCCAGGGGATCCTCCTCGTGGGCGGGGACCTGACCCTGGGCGACGGAGCCCGCTTCCGGGGGCTCGTCATCGTCCGGGGACGGCTGTCGACCTCGGGAGGCGCGTCCGAGATCTCCGGGGCGGTGGTCGCCGGGAGCGCCGGATCGGGAGAGGGAGTGCTCCAGCTCTCCTATTCGAGCTGTGTCCTGAGGCGTGCCGGGCTGGAGGAAGGCACTCTCGTGCGGATCCGTCCCCTGGAGCGGCGCGGATGGTTCGACTTGTCGGGGATCGAAGGTTTATTTTGAAGGTGGGCCGCCTGCCGGAATCGGGAGGCGCAAGGGCATGGAGTGAACCGGGTCCGGAGCTGGACTGATTCAAATGTTTCTGGATTCTCGGTCTCCCCTCCTTACCCATAATAATCTTGACAAGCTTGAGAAAGCGGTGGTAAGGTGGATTCAAACTTTGGGGAAAAATTTGTTCCCCTTTCTCCGACCCGAGAGGTAGATGGCCCTCTTTGGACGTAGCAAGAACTCGGTCGGTCTCGACATCGGCAGCGGCTTCGTGAAGGTGATCGAGGTGGACCACTCCGGTGACCTGCCCGAGGTGACCTCCGTGGCGATGCGACCCCTGCTTCCCGACGCGATCGTGGAGGGGGAGGTCATGGACCCCGGACTGGTCGCCGACACGATCGAGGGGCTCTTCGAGGAGAGCGGGCTGAAGCCGAAGAACGTGGTCACGGCGGTGGGCGGCCACGACGTGATCATCAAGAAGATCGAGATGGACCGGATGAAGGAGGCCGACGCCCGGGAGGTGATCCGCTGGGAGGCGGAGCAGCACGTCCCCTTCGACATCAAGAGCGTGGAGCTGGACTTCCAGATCCTCGATCCCCTCGCCGAGGGCCTGCAGATGCAGGTGCTCCTCGTGGCGGCCAAGCGGGAACTGGTGGACAACAAGGTCAACCTGCTCCTCGACTCCGGGGTCTCTCCGGGGGTCATCGACGTGGACGCCTTCGCCCTCCACAACGCGTTCGAGCACAACTATCCGGCCGCCATGTCGGGGATCGTGGGCCTGGTGAACGTCGGCCACGAGACCACGAACGTGAACATCCTCGAGGACGGCGTGCCGATCCTCACCCGTGACATTCCCTTCGGATCCCGTCGGATCCGGGAAGACCTCCAGCGGGAGAAGGGGCTCACGGCCGAGCAGGCCGAGGACGCGATCCAGGGACGGGAGGAGGTCCCGGATCTCAGCCGCTTCGTTCAGGCCAGCGCGGACGAGGTGGCCGTGGGGATCGAGCGGGCCTCCGCCTTCCTCATGACCCGTGAGGCAGGGGGAGGGCTCGGGAAGATCTTTCTGAGCGGCGGAGGCGCCCGGATCCCCGGGATGGCCGAGGTGCTGGCCCAGAGGATGGGCGTCGAGACCGAGATGGTGGACCCCTTCCAGCGGGTGAAGATGCAGCCCGATGCGGCCCGGGGTATCAACCTGGCGGGCGCCGCACCGATGCTTCTCCTGCCGCTGGGCCTGGGGCTGCGCAAGGCGTAGCGGGCCCGAAGCGACCCTCTTCAGCCGGGAGCGACGGAGCGTTGATCGAGGTCAATCTCCTACCCGGAAGCAAGAAGCGCGCCGCGGGGCAGCGAAAGTGGAAGTTCGAGCTGCCGGAGTTCGGCGGGCTTCCGACCGACCGGTGGATCCTGGGATCGGCGGTCATCACGGCCGCCGTCATCGTCGCCGTGGCCTACATGTACCTGAGCATGTCGGCCCGGATCTCCGACGTGGGGGCCCAGGTGGACGAGGCGGTCCAGGATTCCGCCCGGTACGCGGACCTGATCGAGCAGGCGGAGCAGCTCCGCGCTCGGCGCGACTCGATCGCCACCCGAGTGGCGATCATCCAGGAGATCGACCGGGAGCGCTACGTCTGGCCCCACGTCATGGACGAGGTGGCCCGGGCGCTCCCCGAGTACACCTGGCTGGAGTCGGTCGTGCAGACGGCCTCGGGCCAGGAGCTCGGATTCCGGATCGAGGGCTCGGCGGGCACGAACTTCGCCCTGACGCGGTTCATGCAGAATCTGGAAGCTTCTTCGTTCGTCCGGAGCGTCACCCTGATCAACACCCAGCTCAACGTGGTCCAGAGCGGCAACGTGGGCCGGAACGTGAACCGGTTCACCCTGGAGGCCCGGTACGAGCAGCCGCCGTTCGACGCTCTGGAGACGGTTCCCCTCTTCGGGTCGGAGACGCCGGCCCTGACCTCGAGCCCGTAACCCGCTTCCCATCCCATGGCCCTCGTCCCCGACGATCCGAAGCAGCGCAACGCCTTTCTGGTGGGGCTGGTGGCGTTGGCGGTCATGTACTTCTTCTGGGATATGTGGTACACGCCCCGGGGCGACGAGCTGGCCGAGATGGAGAGCCACCTCGAGCAGCTGGAGGACCAGAACCGCAGGGCCCAGATCCTGGCGACGCGGGGCGGAGAGCAGATGCAGGAGCGCCTGGCGCTCTACCAGCGCCACGTCACCCAGCTCGAGCAGCTGATCCCCCAGAGCGAAGAGGTTCCGCAGCTGCTCAACGACATGACGGTGGAGGCCCGCCGCGTGAACGTGGATATCGCGCTCATGCGTCCCGAGCCCCCCGAGCCCGGCGAGTTCTACACGCGCCAGAGCTACCAGCTGGAGGCCGTGGGCGAATACCACGACGTCGCTCGGTTCCTGACCGCCGTCGCGTCCCTCTCCCGCATCATCACGCCCGTGGACATGGACGTCACCCGCCTCCAGGGGAATCGGGGTCAGGTGGACGCGGAGAGTCCGGTGGTGGCCCGGTTCAGGATCCAGACCTACGTGCTCCCCGAAGGGATGGGCGGGCAGGCGGAGACCCCTTCCGGGAGCAGCGGGTGATGGCCCCGGCCGCCCGCGACCTCCGGGGCCCGGGCCTCGTTCTCCTGGCGTTCGCCCTCGTCCCCGCCGCCGGAGTGGCGGCGCAGGAGCGGAGCTCTCCGCCGGCCCAGGACCAGGACACCACGGAGCTCGTCTTCCAGCGGGAGGTCTTCACCTACCCGCAGTTCGAGCGCCGGAACCCCTTCGAGCCTCTGGTGGGGGCGGGAGACGGCGGGCCCCGGTTCGAGGAGCTGGCGCTCCTGGGGATCATCCTCTCTCCCCAGCCCCCGCTGAGCGTCGCGCTGGTGGCCACGGGGGTCCAGTTCACGGAGCGCGGGGGCGTGACGGGCCAGAATATCGAGACGTACCGGATCCGGGAGGGCGAGACTCTCGGAAACTCCCGGATCCTGGAGATCCAGCGGGACCGGGTGATCGTCGAAGTCACGGAATTCGGACTTACCGAGCAACGCGTGCTGGAGTTGCGCAGACCGGCTGAAGGAGGCTCTTCATGACGTCGCTTCTGGCCCTGTGGGCCGGCCTGGTCCTGGCGGCCGACGCTCCGGTGGAGGGAGTGAGCATCCTCCCAGCCGCGGAGCAGACCGAGATCGTCATCACGGTGCAGGGCGAGCCGAGATACCGGGCGTTCACCATGGAGGGACCCCACCGACTGGTGGTGGACTTCATGGGCGCCCGCCACGCGTTGCCCCGGGACAACTACCCCGGCATCAACCGGGGCGGGGTCCTCGGGATCCGGTCGAGCCAGTACTCGGACGAGATCGTCCGGATCGTCCTCGAGCTCGTGGACGCCCCGGACTACGCCGTGGTCCAGGGGGACGGAATGCTGCGCATCGTCCTGGAGAACCGGCGGGGACCCTTCGAGCCCTGGAGCTCCCGGGGGCTCGGCGAGAGCGCCGCGGGCCCGTCCTCCGGCGGGTCGGCGACGCCGGACAACGGCGGCTCGGCGGCGGGAAGCTCGTCCGCGTTCGCGAGCGCCGGCAGGTTGAGCGAACCCGTGGTGAACTCGAGCTTCCCGCTCCAGCAGCGAGGCCGGCGCATCACGATCTCCTTCACCTCCACCCCGATCCAGGACGTCCTCTTCACCTTCTCCGAGTACTCGGGGCGCTCGATCGTCCCCGGCGCACAGGTGTCGGGACAGGTCACCGCCGACATCCGTGACCAGCCGTGGGACGTGGCTCTCCAGGCGATCCTGGACGCCCAGGGTCTGGTGGCCCGGGAGACCCCCGAGGGGATCATCCGGGTCGACAACCTCCAGAACCTGTCGGCCCGGGACAGCGTGGTGCCCCTGGTGACTCGACCCTTCCGGATCAACTTCGCCACGGCGGAGGAGCTTCAGCAGTCGATCCAGCCCCTCCTCTCCAGCCGGGGCAGGATCTCCGTGGGCACGGGGACGAACACCCTGGTGGTCACCGATCGGCCGTCGGTGGTCGAGGAGATCGAGGCCCTGGTCGAGCAGCTCGACGTGCGGACGCCCCAGGTCCAGATCCAGGCGAAGATCATCTTCGTGAACCGGACGGACCTCAACGAGTTCGGCGTCACCTACGACCTGAAGGACTCCCAGGGGAACCAGCTGAACACGATCACGCCCGGGGCGGTGGACCAGGACGGCGACGGCCTGATCGAGCTCCCCGAAGAGCAGGTGGACGTGGGCGAGGACGTGATCTCCCTCGGCGGCTCGTCGATCGCCGCCCTGGGGAACGCGAACCAGAGGGTGGCGAGCCCCTCCCTGGTGGCTCTCACCTCCCTGGTGGTCGGCAGCCACACGCTGATCTCCTTCGTCCAGGCCCTCGAGTCCCTGAACCTCAGCGACATCCAGGCGGCCCCGTCGCTCACCGTGATGGACAACGTGGCGGCTCGCATCCAGGTGGGTGAGCGGACGCCGGTGCGGGTGATCGAGGCGGGGGGACAGGCCGCGGAAGGCGTGATCCCCCAGGCGACCGTCGACTTCCAGGAGACGGGCGTGATCCTCGAGGTCACGCCCCACGTCACGGCGGACGAGACGATCCTCCTCGAGCTCCACGCCGAGCGCTCGGCCGCCGAGCTGGCCGAGGCCGAGGCGGGCTTCATCTTCCGGACCCAGGAGGCGGACTCCCGGGTCCTGGTCCAGGACGGAGAGACCGTGGTCATCGGTGGGCTGACGACCACGGAGCAGAACGAGACCCAGACCGGGATCCCCCTCCTCATGGACCTTCCCTTGCTGGGGCGCCTCTTCCGGGTGACCAGGCATCAGACGATCCAGCAGGACCTGATCATCCTGGTCACACCCCACATCGTCCGGGAGACGACGAACTGATCGCGCGGGTTCAACCATGGACACTCATAGATCGAAGACACGGCGGTGGAGAGCGCTCGGACTCGCGGGCATCGGGCTCGCGGTCGGAGCGCTCGTGGCCTGCGACGGCCTGAACCTCTTCTCGCCGGGCGCCACGACTTTCGGGGCGCCGGAGATCCAGATCAACGAGCCGTTCGACGGAGAGGGAGTCCCTCTCAACGACTCCCTCCTCGTCGACGTGGAGATCACGGACCCCGACCTCCGCCAGGCCTCGGGGCTGACCCGCGTGCTCATCGAGGGCGTGCGCTTCGAGGGTGACGTCGAGCTCGGCACCTTCGCCGAGTTCCAGCGCTTCGCGCCCAAGGAAGTGACGTTCGAGCAGCCTCAGACGGGCACCACGGCCCTGCTGCGCTTCCTGGTGCCCCAGCCCCAGGGACCGTCGGGCTTCGCGTACATCCGCGTCACCGCCGAGGACGGCTCGGGGAACGTGTCCAAGGACTCGGTCCAGGTGGAGATGGGCGCGCCCCGGGTCCGGATCGAGACGCCGATCGACGGCGAGCAGGTCCGGCAGGGAGGCCAGATGATCGTCCGGGCCTCGGCCACCGACCCCCGCGGCGTGGTCTCGATTGAGATCACCTCCCCCGCCGGGCTGCCGATCGTCGAGCTCCCGGTGAGCCAGGCCTTCGATCCGGCCCAGGACAGCGTGACGATCGAACAGGTCGTGGCGCTCCCGGCCCAGACCGGGACGGTGGAGATCGCCGCGTCGGCGGTGAACAGCGACGGGATCGAGGGTCGCTTCGGGCCGATCACCGTCGAGGTCACCTCCCAGCAGCTCGCCGACGACGTGCCCCCGCAGCTCCGCGTGCGGCACGTCCCCGGCGGCGCGCCCAGCGACCCCCGTCGGGTGGAGCTCACCGATACCCTCGAGTTCCCGGTCGAGGGCCGGGACAACATCGGCGGATCCGGGGTGGCCCAGGTGGGCGTGACGCTCCAGGCGACCCCCCAGCGTGATCCGACGACGACCACGGTGGTCCCGATCGCGACCCGGACCCTGAGCCCGCCGCGGACCGGCACCTTCACCGAGGTCTTCAAGGTCGGCGTGGACGAGCTCCAGACCCTGGGTGTCCTGGACCTCCTCCAGGCGCCGGACACGATCGACCTCTCGTTCCACGCCTTCATGGTGGACGCCCAGGGCAACTGCGCCGCGGCCGTGAGCTCGGAGAGCTTCCAGAGCCTCACCTGCGGCAGCCTCCCGTCCGGCGAGACGATCGCGGCCGCCACCCCCGGCCAGTCGGACTTCGTCGTGGGCGTGATCGGCCAGACGGTCCAGCTCCCGGCGGGCGGCAGCATCGCCGACGCGGTGGTGGACACGGTCCGGGGTCAGCTGCTCCTCTCCAACTTCCAGCTCGGCCAGCTCGAGGTCTTCGACCTCGGCACCCGCAGCTTCGGCACTCCGGTCTTCGTCGGGTCGGAGCCGTGGGGCCTGACCTTCCACCGGACCGGACCGGATACCCTCTTCGTGGCGAACTCCGGGGGAACCAACATCTCCCACGTGGACGTGGCCGCGAACCGGGAGGTCCTGGGGCGGCGGATCCGGACGCCCAACACCGTGCTCTGGCAGGTGGACGAGTCGGAGGACGAGGACGGAGGGACGATCTTCTCGGTGCCGATCTTCTTCGACTTCAGCGACCGGCCTCAGTTCGTGGCCCAGGACCGCAACAACCACCTGGTGTACTCGACCCGGCCCACCCCGGCCGCGGAGCCGGGCACGATCCGCCTCGGCCTTCGGGACCTCGGTCCCGACACCGAGGTGATCCTCTATACCGGCCACGCGGGCTTCGTGCCGGCCGACCGGACCCACTCCTTCGGGAACGTGGACGACGTGACGGTGATCGGCGACGCCGACATCAGCACCGATCCGGTGGGATCGCCCTCCGACGACGCGATCCAGATCACCGACCACCCGGTGGGCGACGAGAGCACGATCCTCCAGACCGCGTTCATCGACGGGGTCACGGGCGAGTCCTTCACCGCGGCCCAGACCGTGTCCGCCATGTTCGGGCTGCCCAACGCCTTCAACAGCGGGACCGCCAGCGGGGCGTGGGACATCGCCGGGGTGGGCCTCTCCGACACGACCTTCGTGGCGTCGTCGGGGAACGGGGCCATGGTCGCCATCGGCGAGGGCGGTGGACCCAATCCGGGTCGGGTCATCATCTACCAGGCGCCGGCCGCGCCGGTGGACCCCGACGACCACGTGGGATCGGTGAGCTCCGTGATCGACGTCGTCGACCTCTTCAACAACGCGTCCGAGCGGGTCCTGGGCGTGGCCCTGAACGAGGACGCGACCTTCGGCGTCGCCCGGGGGGAGGCGGTGGTCTCCTTCTTCACCCCCGAAGACCTCAGGCTCGAGGGAACCGTCCCGGTCGCCGAAGGCGGCGCCGGCGTGGCCCTCCATCCGCTCCACTCCGGGGACCCGGTCACCACCGACCCGAACGTGAGCATGTCCTTCGTGTCCACGGGCGATCGGTCGATCGAGGTCTTCGACACCCGCTTCTTCAGCCGGATCGGCCGGGTGCACATTCGCCAGACGGTGGTGGGCCAGATCCGGGCGACCCTGCCCTTCCCGGGCGACAACGCCGGGCTCACCTGTCCGACGACGGTCGTGGCGGGCAAGAACGTGGTCCGGGTCTTCTCCGACGCCGACGGCCTGGTGATCAATACGGGCGTCGACCGCGCGTGCACGGTCCTGAAGCTGGCGGCCGTGACCGACGACGGCGGCGTGTTGGTGGCGAACGTGACGGTGGAGGATATCGTCCGGAACCACCCGGACAACTGATCGCCTGACGCCCGCCGAAGCAGCGTGGGCCCCGCCGCCCGGCCTGGACACGTTCCGGGCCGGGCGGCAGCTTTTCGTGGCGAGCATTCCGGCGCGCCACCACACCAGATGGGGAGCCTCCGCGCAGAGCGATGTTGAGACGCATCTCCTTCCGAACCGCAGGCGAGTCCCACGGACGGGGGCTCGCCGCGATCCTCGAGGGCATCCCCGCCGGGCTCTCCCTGCGCATGGACCGGGACGTGGACCCGGAGCTGAAGCGTCGCCAGGGGGGCTACGGGCGGGGTCGGCGGATGGAGATCGAGTCCGACCGGGCCGATCTCCTCTCCGGCGTGCGCCTGGGAGAGACCCTGGGCTCGCCGATCGCCATGCTCGTCTGGAACCGGGACTGGGAGAACTGGGAGACCGCCATGTCGCCCCTCCCGCCCGACCCGGAGGGCAATCCCAAGGCCCTCCGGCCCCACTACCTTCCCAGGCCCGGACACGCCGACCTGGTCGGGGTGCTCAAGTACGACCGCCGGGACACCCGGGACGTCCTGGAGCGGGCCAGCGCCCGGGAGACCGCCGCCCGCATGGCGTGCGGCGCCGTCGCCAAGAAGCTCCTCGCCGAGTTCGGGATCCGGATCGGAAGCCACGTGCTCTCGATCGGTCCCGTGGAGGCCCGGGTCCCCGACGAGCTTCCCCGGGACCTGAACGGGGCGGCCGACGCCTCGCCGGTGCGGACCCTGGACGGGGAGGCGGGCGAGCGGATGATCGAGGCGATCGACCGGGCCGACGAGGAGGGGGACACCCTGGGCGGGATCTTCGAGGTCGTGGCCACGGGCGTGCCGGTGGGCCTCGGCAGCTACGCCTCATGGGACCGGAAGCTCGACGGCCGCCTCGCCCAGGCCTTCATGTGCATCCAGGCGATCAAGGCCGTGGAGATCGGTCCCGGCTACGCCAACGCCAAGAAGTTCGGGTCCCAGGTCCACGACGCCATCGTTCCCGCCGAGGAGAGGGAGCGCTCCGGGGGGTTCGGCCGGACGTCGAACCGGGCCGGGGGCCTGGAGGGGGGCGCCACCACCGGCCAGCCCCTGGTCGTCCGGGGAGCGATGAAGCCGATCTCCACGCTGAGGAAACGCCTTCCCTCGGTGGATCTCCGGGACGGCTCGGTGGACGACGCGGCGGTGGAGCGGAGCGACGTGTGCGCGGTGCCCGCCGCCGCCGTGGTCGGCGAGGCGATGATGGCCCTGGTCGTGGCCGACGCGCTCCTGGAGAAGTTCGGGGGCGACGCCCTCTCCGAGGTCCGCCGGAACTTCGACGGATACGTCGCGTACCTGAGCGACCGAGGTCATGGAGAGCGCTGATCCGGGATCCGTGCGGCGGGTCCTCCTCGTGGGGTTCATGGGGTCGGGGAAGACCTCGGTGGGCCGTCGCCTCGCCCGGCTCCTGGGCTGGGCGTTCCACGACTTCGACGCCCGGGTCGAGTCCGTGGCCGGAGGGAGCGTGTCGGAGATCTTCCGCCGCCACGGCGAGGCCCGATTCCGGGAGCTGGAGGCCGAGGTGGGGCGTCGGCTCCTCACGGCGGAGCGAGCGGTCCTGGCCTCGGGAGGCGGCTGGCCCGCCCGGGAAGGGAGGATGGAGAGCCTTCCCGAGGGGACCCTGTCGGTGTGGCTGTGGGTGTCTCCCGAGGAGGCGGTCCGGCGAGCCCGGGCCGAGGGAGCCACCCGCCCGCTCCTGGCCTCCGAGGACGCGGTGGAGCGGGCCCGAAAGCTCCTGGAAGAGCGCCTTCCCCACTACCGGAAGGCCTCCCTCGTTCTCGACTCCGAGTCCGCGCCCCCGGAAGGCCTGGCCCGGACGATCCACGAATCGATGAGTGTGGGCACCGCCCGCCACGAGATCCTGCCCTCCTGACCACGCGCCAGATGCCACCAAGGCAGACGAACGGCAAGAACCTGGTCATCGTCGAGTCTCCGGCGAAGGCCCGGACGATCGAGCGGTACCTCGGCGACGATTTCGAGGTGGCCGCGTCGGTGGGCCACGTGCGCGATCTCCCGAAGAAGGAGCTCGGGGTCGACGTGGAGCGCGGCTTCGAGCCGAAGTACGTGACGATCCGCGGGAAGGGGAAGGTCCTCAAGGAGCTCAGGAAGCGGGCGAGGGACGCCGACGCGATCTACCTGGCCACGGACCCGGACCGGGAGGGGGAGGCGATCGCGTTCCACGTGGCCGATCAACTCGGGCTCGAGGGCGACGGCGGCGAGCGCTTCCGCCGGATCACCTTCCGGGAGATCACGCGCCAGGCGGTTCAGGACGCGATGGAGTCCCCGGGCCCCATCGACATGCGGAAGGTCGAGGCCCAGCAGGCCCGGCGCATCCTCGACCGGCTGGTGGGCTACCAGGTGAGCCCCCTCCTCTGGAAGCCGATCCGTCCGGGCCTCTCGGCGGGTCGGGTGCAGACCGTGGCGCTCCGCCTGATCTGCGAGCGGGAAGAGGAGATCCGGGCGTTCGAGCCGGAGGAGTACTGGTCGATCACCGCCCACCTGCTCCGGGACGATCAGCCCTTCGACGCGAAGCTGCACAAGATCGACCGGAAGGCGTTCACCCTCGGCTCCGAGTCGGACGCGACGGCGGTCCTCGAGGACGTGAAGGGGCTCGAGTTCCGGGCCGCCGAGGTCAAGCGGAGGGAGCGCCGGAAGAATCCCTTTCCGCCCTTCACCACCTCGACCCTCCAGCAGGAGGCGGCCAAGCGGCTGCGCTTCTCGGCGAAGCGGACCATGACCCTGGCCCAGCGGCTCTACGAGGGCGTGGAGCTGGGCGAGGAGGGCAGCGTGGGCCTGATCACCTACATGCGCACGGATTCGACCCGCGTCAGCGGGGGGGGCCGTCGGGGCGGCCAGGAGCTGGGTGGAGAGGGAGTTCGGGGAGAAGTACCTGCCGAGCTCGCCTCGTCTCTACGGGGGAAAGCAGCAGAAGGCGGCTCAGGAGGCCCACGAGGCGATCCGGCCTACGGACCCCACCCTTCACCCCGACGACGTCCGCAAGCACGTGGACTCGGCCCTGGCGAGGCTCTACGAGCTGATCTGGCTGCGCTTCGTCGCCAGCCAGATGTCGCCGGCGGTCTACGACACCACCACGGTGGACTTCGACCTCACGGGCCGGGAGACCGGCCGCCGGTATACCTTCCGGGCCACGGGCTCGGTGGTGAAGTTCGACGGGTTCACGCGCCTCTACCAGGAGGCGAGCGAGGTGGGCGACCACCGCCGCCTCGACGACCTGGAGCCCCTCCCGCTCCTGGAGAAGGGCGACGTGAGCGAGCTGAAGGAGCTGGAGCCGAAGCAGCACTTCACCCAGCCGCCACCCCGCTTCAGCGAGGCCAGCCTGGTCCGGGAGCTGGAGAAGCTGGGGATCGGACGGCCCTCCACCTACGCCCAGATCATCTCCACGATCCAGGACCGGAGATACGTGGAGCTGGAGAGCCGCCGCTTCAACCCCACCGAGCTCGGGGAGGTCGTCTCCAAGCTCCTCGTGCGGATCTTCCCCGACCTCTTCGACGTGGACTTCACCAGCCGGATGGAGACCGCCCTGGACCGCGTAGAGGAGGGCGAGGAAGACTGGAGATCCCTGCTGGAAGGATTCTATCCGCCCTTCCGCAAGCGGCTCGACGAGGGCGAGGAGCGCTCCGACGAGATCATCAAGGAGATCCTCGCCGCCGAGGGCGAGACGTGCGACGAGTGCGGGCGCCCGATGCTGGTGCGCTGGAACAAGTACGGCCGGTTCCTCGGATGCTCGGGCTACCCGGAGTGCGAGAACACCCGGTCCCTGGACGAGGCCGAGCGGGAGGAGCGGACCTTGGGCGAGGATCCGGAGACGGGCAAGCCCGTATACGCGAAGACGGGCCCCTACGGCCCCTACGTGCAGCTCGGGGAGGGAGAGAACGGGAAGAAGCCGAAGCGGGTTTCGATCCCCGATGGAAAGACGCTGGAGCAGGTGGACCTGGAGTACGCCCTCCGGCTCCTCTCCCTCCCACGGACGATCGGCACAGACCCCGACACCGGCGAGGAGGTGGTGTCGGGCCTGGGCCGCTACGGCCCCTTCGTGCGGCGCGGGGACACCTTCGCGAGCCTCCGCAACGCCGAGCAGATGTTCACCGTGGAGCTCGACGAGGCGATGGAGAGGATTCGGGCCAAGGAGAAGGGACAGAAGCCCGTCCTCAAGGAGCTGGGCGCCCACCCCGAGTCCGGAAAGGACCTGGTGGTCCTGGACGGCCGTTACGGACCCTACGTCACCGACGGGGAGACGAACGCGAGCCTCCCCAAGGGGATGGACCCGGAGGAGGTCACCTACCGTGGACGAGGCGGTGGAGCTCCTGGAGGAGCGGAAGAAGAAGCGGAAGAAGGGTGGAGGCGGGCGTCGTCGCCGGGGCGGCCGCAAGAAGAGGAAGAAGTGAACGCCGCCGAATCGCGACCGGTGAGTGGTGGGGACGGGTCCCCCGGGGAGGGCACCGTCATCGTCGTGGGCGGAGGCCTGGCCGGGTGCGAAGCCGCCCTCCAGCTCGCCCGGCGGGGCCGGCGGGTGCGCCTCCACGAGATGCGGCCGGCCCGCTCGACCCCGGCCCACAGGACCGAGATGCTGGGCGAGCTCGTCTGCAC
>JABAHQ010003935.1_pt1 | contig 18337 bp, 12 predicted proteins | sample 7062091 | NCBI WGS metagenome assembly JABAHQ01 (sample SAMN14534359, study PRJNA622989) | marine sediment metagenome | biome: marine biome [ENVO:00000428]; feature: marine pelagic biome [ENVO:01000023]; material: deep marine sediment [ENVO:00002113] | place: India: Gulf of Kutch | collected...
TCTACCATGCCCCAAACCCAGCAATTTGTTGATATCACGCCAACCGCCGCGGAAGAGGTCAAAAAACTGATCGCCGCTGAAAATAAGGAGGGAATCGGTCTCCGCCTGGGCGTTAAGGGAGGCGGCTGTTCCGGGCTTTCCTATGACCTGGGCTTTACCACTCAAGAAGACAAGGACACTGTAGTTGACTTTGAAGGATTCCGGGTGTACATGGATCCCAAAAGCCTGATCTACCTGAAAGGAATGCAGTTGGATTATCAGGGCGGCCTGCAGGGCAAGGGATTTGTATTCGTCAATCCCAACGCCAAATCCACCTGCGGTTGCGGTGAATCGTTTTCTTTAACTTGACCAGCGGGCCGCCAGACCCGGCGAGGCAAAGCATAACGGCACGATGGGTCAATGGCTTGCCTCTCAAGGCTATGAAGTTTCGTCCGGGCGTTGCCCGGTCAGCGCATCCGGCGAATTTGCGGATGCGCTTTTTTATTGGATACCTCCCTTTATGACATCTGCCACGTTGACAAAAGAGTACCGTCATGCCCGCGAGGGTTGCGTCTGGTTTCCGCTGGAGGATTGGTGTCTGGTTGAAGCCACGGGGGCGGATATATTTTCATTCCTGCAAACGCAGACCACCAACGACGTCCTCAACCTGGAAACGGGAAGCGGTATCGCCAACGCCCTGGTCGACCGCAAGGCGCGGCTGCTGTCTCATTTTTCTATCCATAAAACGTCTGACACCTCGGCGTTGATTCTGATTGAAACCCATCAACGGGATTCCATGCTGCAACATCTTGAAGAATTCCATTTCCGGGAAGACATCGCCTGGAACACCGCTGTGCCTTATGAATTTCTGGTGGCGTTGCAGGGCCCCAAAAGCCCGGTGGTGCTGGAAACCCTGACGGGGTCCGGGGTGAGCCTGCACCGTCCTCACGATACGTTTCAAATTAAGGTGGCGGGGGTGGACGTTCAGGTCATCTGGAAAAACCTGACCGGCGAACAAGGCTATGTGCTGGCCGGCCCGCAAGCGGATCAGGAGCGATTACGGCACGCATTGGAAACGGCGGGGGAAGAGTCCGGGCTGGTCGCCATCGGACCGGAAACCCGGGAGGTGCTCCGGATTGAAGCGGGCCTTCCGGTTTACGGAAAGGATATGGATAAAACCCAGATCCTGCCGGAAACCGGCCTGGAACATTCCGCGGTCAGTTACCACAAGGGTTGTTACATCGGACAGGAAGTGATCGCCCGAATCAAAACCTACGGCTCCCCGGCGTTCGCGCTGATGGGAATCCTCCTGGACGAAGAAACCCCGCCCCCGATGGATGCCACCATCAAATTAAACAACAAGAAAATCGGGACGGTCAAAAGTTCCACTTACTCCCCTTATCTGGAAAAGAACATCGCCCTGGCCTACATCCAGAAGGATTTCCGCAGTCCGGGCCAGACCTATCAGGTCACCCTGAACGACCGGCCGTATACCCTCACCACCGCGCTGTTGCCTTTTTATCAAACGGAAGGCAACACGAAACGGGCGGAGGTTCTGCACGCGGAAGCGCTGGCCCTGTATAAAAACGAGAGCGATCTGGACCGTCCCATTTCCCTGCTTCGGGAAGCGATCGCGCTGGACCCCCGGTTTGCCCCGGGATATGAGGCGCTGGGCGTGATGCTATCCCGGCAAAACAAACTCGACGAGGCGATTTCTTTGATGAAACGACTGGCGGAAATCGATCCGCAGGAAATCATGGCGCATACCAATCTCTCCATTTACTACATGCAGCAGGGCCGCATTGAGGAGGCGGAACAGGAAAAGGCGGAAGCCACGGCCATTCAGTTTGAGAAAATGGTGGAGGAAAACCAGGCGAAAAAAGCGCGGGAAAAATCCGCTCAGCAGGATCAGGAAGAACGCGAACGGCAAATGGCGATGTTTAAGGAGGTCCTGGAGATCGACCCGGTCGACCAGGTGGCCAATTTTGGATTGGGCACCCTTTATCTCGATACCGGCCGATATGAGGAAGCGCTGACCCCTCTTCGGACGGTGGTGGAGCATTATCCCGACCTTTCCGCGGCCTACCTGGCCCTCGGCAAAACCCTGGAACATCTCTCCCAAAAGGAAGAAGCCGCGGACATTTACAAAAAAGGCATCGAAGCCGCCTCCAAAAAGGGCGACCTGATGCCGTTACGGGATATGCAAAACCGGTTGAATCAGATCTTGCAAACCTGACCCGGCTCCTTAATGTAAGCCCACAAATCGTAGCCGGGATTCAGAATTTCTTTTTGTACCATCCCCTGAGTAACGGAAATCCCGTAATCCATCAAAAACCAGCAGCGCAACAGGAATTTTTCTTCCGCGGTGGTGCAGGTGTCTTCCCACTGCGTCACGGAAGCATGCCGGGCCAAATCATCCATAAGGGAGTCCGGCAGGTGAAGGCGCCTTTTTTTCACGTAAGTGTTAAACGCCTCGATGATCATGGGTTGAAAATCTTTCCGGCTGATTTTAATCAACTCCGAAACACTGGGCAGCTTATCCCGGTGATACTGAAAGAACTTCAGCTTGAAATACTGGTGAACGGTCTCGAGCCGGAAGTAACAGTGCAGGTCCACAACCTCCTCTCCATAAACCCGGATCAGATAATCGCGAATCAACTGCTTGCCGTTTTGCAGGAGTAATTTGTTCAGGCGCCCCCGGTCGAACAAATGGATGCGGACGGTGCTCAAATGCTGCAGGCATTGTTCCTCGATATCCCTTTTCAACTGTTCGTTTTGCGGAGGCACCCGGTACCAGTAAATTTCCTGGCGTGCCACCTCAAGAGCCCGTTCATAGGATTCCGCGATCTGATGATTGTTGGCTTTTTTCGCCTGGCGGGCGATCTGATAGGCGTTTTGCTCGTCAAAGCCCAGCTCAATCAACCGGTCCTGAAATTTCTTCCGGGAACCCATCAGGAACCCCCCTCTTTCCTTGATATGGTCCTTGGCCTTTTGCACGCCGCGCAGAGCCAGACTGACATCCCGGGGGGTGAGGTTCAAGTTCAGGCCGCGGGCATATTCGTAAATTTCGTGGAGGGTTTTATAATTCAGCTTGTCGATATACAAAAACTTCTGAATATTTTTTTCCTGAAAACCGCACTTCTCAAACAGCTGGATTTTTTTGAGCTTCACTTCCTCCCAGTATTTGCGCGTTCCTTCCTTCTTCTTGAATTGGCCTTCAATTTCCGACCGGGCTTTGAAAAAATAACTGCGAAGGAGATACCATTTGGACTTGAGAGTGGATTCAATGATCCAGCGGTATTTGGGGGTCAGAAGGGTTAACTTGGGATCCTCCAGCAATTCGATTTCTCCGGTCACCAGAATATGATCGAGCAACTCCAGATGCCGTTCCAACAGAATCGGATTAATCGTGTCTATGAACTTCCGGTAAACCGTGTTCCACCGTTCCTCATCGAAGGGCTGGCTTCCGCCGTTGTGGGAATGGCTCGCCAGCTCGTTTTTGATAACCCGAATGCCGCTTTTCTCGATTTTCCTGAACAGTTCGTCCCGTGCGCCGATATCCCGGATTTTGATCTGCTTGAGGCGGCTGACGATGGAATGGGTCTGCGCGGTTATTTCCCTGTCAAATTCCGCATAGGTGCGGCAGGCAGAAAAATAAACCGAGGCGAGAACATCGTCGATTTTGTCCAGCGAAACGGCGGGTTTCCGCGAAAGGGTTTTGTACTGATCAAAATCGAGGGTTTTGATTCCGGTCTGGCAGGATCGGATATCATTCAGGTAGGTCCGCGCCCGAGCGAGATCCTCGGACTGGACATAGGGATCGTTGATGACTTTCAGAAACAGGGTTTCGGCTTTTTGCAATTCCCTATTCGCCAGAAGTTCCAGGCCCTGGGTCAAAGGATCAAAAACAAACATAAGGCGAACCTGAGCCTTATTTTTGATTTTCTTCCATCCGGATTTGATTCTAACGTTCTACCACTCTTTAAACCATAAGCTGACAGGCACGCAACGGAATGGAATCCTGTGCATGCGGCTAAAAATAAATCCAAGGCGGTGAATCCCGCCATATATATCCAGAAGAAATTATAAAATAAGGCTATCCAAGCCTTCGGCCGTGACCGGAGGCTGAGTTTACAATAAAATCATGGCGGTATAAGATGCCGCTATGGTTAAGATGCGGTTTTTGCCGGACGGATTTTAAGAAAATCCAACCGGGCCGGCAAAACCCCGGACTGGCCTTTATAACTGATTGTAATTAAGGGATTTACCTGGAAGAGGAGGCTCCGGAGCCGAGGCTTAAAATCGCAATTCGTGAAAGACGGTCACCGCCTTCTGGCCGTTTCGCTCCTTGTTGTTGCCATTCCAGATGGCAAACGCGACGGGGGTTGCTTTTCCGGTAAATTGAGTGTCGTTGGGATCCTTCGTTTTAAGCCGCCGCTTAAAAACCACGACCCAGCGGTTGTTGTTCCAGTTGCCGGCCCCGTCCACATCCTGCTGGGCCTGCGTGGTCAGCGACCCGAACCCTTCGGCATTCAGGTCTTCCACGGGAGACCGGCGCAGGGTATTGTCGGACAGAATATTTCCGGTGGCGCGGCCGGGGTTGAACACCCCTTCGTTTTTACCCATACCCGGGTCAATAAACGTTCCGCGCTCCGTCAACTTCTTTTCCGGATCGGGAGACGGCACCAGATTGCCGCCGGGTTCATAAATATAGTAACTGCCGGACCCCATGGCCATATGATCGTATTGATCTTCGATATCCTGCATCGCGGAATTGTCGTTGGTACCGGCCCCTTCCTTATCCCAGGTCGCTTTCCATTGCCAGATATTGACGCGTTGCCCTTCCGCTCCCATGGTAAACGGAGGCACTTCCTCCGATGGATTGACGGGGAACATCACCGCCGCCTGGTCCTTGTATTGCTGGGATTGCACCATGATGTCATTCCGGGTGGAATCGATCCATTCCAGCCGCAGAGCGATTTCTTTCTCACTCACCACCGCCTGAACGGTAACATGTTTGGTCGCCGGGGAAGGCCACATGGGATTGGCCATCATCTGGGCCTGAAGTTCGATCACCATCTGCTTGTCCCTGGTAGGTCCGTAGTTCGACCAGAACACGTCGGTGGGGTTAATGGGAATGGGACCTTGGACCCGGGCCGCCTGAATGACCTCGGCAAAACCGGGGGAAGGGACACTCAGTCCCAGCAGGGTTAGAAAAACCGCAATAATGGTTTTGCCGTCAGTCACAATCCCGGTCCAAGTGTGGCGAGATGCCTGATCTAAAGAAGAAGGGCAGGTTATTTGATCGGTTCGCATTCCGCCGGAGCGTTCGCGATCAGATCGTTTTCCATACTGTAGGAGAGAGACCGGTATTCCGGCTCTTCCACCTTAATGGGTTTCACATCCAGCAAAGCGCATTCATTTTGGACCATCAGCGCCAGGATATCGACCAGGTCCTTGTACAATCCCCGCTCCGCCTTGCGCGCCGTGAAGATACAGAATAGCGGCGTCCAGCGACCGATGTGATTCCGGATAAATTTTTTCATGCTGGAGCGAACGACGGCGATTTTCTTTTCATCATGACCGTTGGTAATTCCGTACGCCTCTCTGAAACAGAGGTACGACATAAACGCCAGCTCGACAGACAAGTGATCGACCCGTTCCTTACCGCGGCTTTTGGGAAATTCAAATCCAAAGGTTTCATAAAAACCGCCCAGCTGAATCAGCACGTCGGTTTGCGACTGGATACCGCCTTCGGTTCCGTATTGCATTTCGTAGGGGGGGCATTCCTGGGAGACCGCGTGTCCGAAAACGCGGATGTATTCCTGCTGCACCTGTTTCAATGCCATCTTGGGGAGATACTTGCTGAACCGTCCGATCATTTCCTTGGCGCGAAGCCAGTCCTCTTCATCCAGAAGCGCCACATCCATGGGCTCCAGCATGGACTTCGGGCGGAAAAACTTTCGGTTCCACGGATAGCTGAACGCGTTGGACAAAATGTCATAAATCCGGCCGCGCGCCAATTGCAGGGAAATCCTCTGCTCTTTACATTCTTCCAGCGACCCCGTTTCACCAAATTTCGCCAGTATCGGATCTTGTTCTTTCGTTTCACTCACTTCGGACATGGGACTCTCCCTCATAATGGGTCGGACCATCCTTGGGCCCAAACGTCGTTTAAAACCTTTATAGAGCTTTCCGCATCTTCTCCAACGTGCTCACCAGGCGAAGACCTAATTTTAAATTAAAAAGACGCCGAAAGGAAATCCTAAAACCACAAACAAAGTAACCTTTTTATTTTCAAGAAGTTCCCGCTCTCAATTCATATACTTCTATACACCGGTCACAGGCTCCGTCCTTGCTTTCCCAATCCGGGAAGTCAATCTGAATGGCCTCGATGACCATCTCATCGCAGACACTTTCAGGGTCGTCCACCCAGTTGTAGGTCGGAAATTTGCACAACGGACAGGGGGAGCCCTGCAAATGAATATATTCGCGATCTTCCTCGGTGAACTCCTCGGAGTAATCGATATAGGTGCTGATCAGGGTCTCCAGATCGGTAGCCATGGAAAGCAATTCTTCGTGAGTCTGCTTTTCCGTATTCCAGAGCCCCTCAAAAATACCCCGCCTCTGTTTCTCGGGTATTTTCCGATAATAGTTGTCGAACTCACGATACCGGGCTTCTTTGGTCATCACGGAACGGATTTTTTTCCGGGCCAGGCGGGAATCAACGTAAATATTCCACAGCAGACGGAACCGGGCGGTGATCAGGTTCTTCATCGACGGGTTGCCGGGAATAAAGGCATCCTCATAATCGAATTCCGGATCCATCATATCCCGGGCGTGCATGAACTCGTGAATCAGAAAAGAGCCCAGCTCTTCCACTTCCTCAGGATTGGCGAAGCGGCTGGCCAGAACGCGCATTTCGATCACCGGCAAACCGGAAACCCGGTTGAGAACATTGGACCCTTCGTCCACTTTGTTGATCGCCCGCTTGATGGTGATTTCCTTGATTTTCTCTTCAAAGGTACGGTCTTCTTCCTCGTATAAAATTTCACCGCTGTTTTCATCGACCGGGGCCGAAGTGTCCTCCAGGGTCTCCACCAGCTCGGATTCTTCTGAAGGATCGTCGGATTCCGAAGCCGTTTCGGAAGATTCCGATTCCTCATCCCCTTCCGCCACGGCGACGGATTCGCCCGTGGCGTTTTCAGACGCCGCCGGAATGGCCTGACGCGGGGTTTTCTGTCTTTTCGGGATCAAACCACAGGCCTCCAGGGCACTGAGGACATGGTCGTCCAGCCCCAGCTTCTCCCTGAAAAAAAGTTCATTCACTTTGGCAAAGGCTTCTTCCCGGTCATCCTCCGGCAATTCATAAATTGGATCGGCCAACGAATGATATTCGTCATAATCCGCCCGCAATCCGCTGCGCTCCAGATGATTCAGGTGGCGGAAAACCGCTTCTTCCATAAGTTGTGGACTATAATTCGTTTTCATATCAATTCATTTATTTCAAAACGTTGTTAAAACGGAAAACGGTCTGTTTAAACCAGGTTACTTGGAAATTTATATAATCATCCCGTTCTTGTCAAGGACGAGGCGCTGTTTACAACCTGTGAATAAAATGTGAACAACGGCTCACCACCGGTGTCCCTGGAGGCGCCGTTCGCGCGCCGGCGGCGGCTCCCTCTCCCAATTAAAAGTCTCTTTAAAATCAATTATTTATATAACTCCGCTCATGCCGGGGAGTTTTTGACTCCATATCCCGAAAAAGCCATTCGGATTTAAATTTTGTCAATTTTTTCCACCAACTTGCGCATTTCTTCAATGGAATTGACCAGTTTTTCGGGATTGCCCAGCAACTGCGCGATTTCTTCCGCCTGGTCCAGATAGCTTTCGCACTCTTCTTTCCGGGACTCCGCCAGGTTCATCCGCGCCACAGTCATGAACAACTGCACCAGGTTGACAAAGTTCTTCTTTTCCTGAAAAAGGTCGGCGGCTTTTTTAAACAGCTCTTCCGCCTCATCGTAGGCTTTGCCCCGGAATTTGAGGTTGCCGAGAAACGTGTAATCCTTGGCCGCCCCCGTCGGGTCATTCACCTCCAGAGTGTAGTCCAGGGCCTTCCGGTAATACTCTTCCGCTTTTACAGGGTCGCTACGGCGGAAAAAGTAATTGCCGAGATGACGGTAATCTTCAGCCATTTCCTCTTTGTCTCCCAGCTTTTCGGAGAGTTCCATCGCTTCCATGAAGTTTTTTTCCGCTTTCTCGGTATAACCCTTTTCGAAATATAAATTGCCCAGATTTCGAAGGTCGACGCAGATTTCCCGCGCATCCCCCAGTTTTCGCGACCGCTCCAGCGCCTTCAGGTACAAAGGTTCGACCTGGGACCGGTCTTTCTTTTCGTTATACAGCTTGGCCAGGCTGCGGAGGTCCTGGCAGGCGTTGCGCACATCCTGCAATTCCTCTGCGATATCGAGTGCTTTCTGGCAGTATTTTTCCGCCTCGTTCCAATTCTCGTTCTGCATGTACAGGGTGAACAGGTTCCGGTGGTCCTCCGCCATTTCCCACTTGTTGTTGCCTTTGGTGTTGAGGTCCAGGGATTTTTTGTAAAACTGTTCCGCCGAGGCCCAATCTCTTTTTTGCAGGCTGAGGTTGCCCAGAAGCCGGTAGTCGCTGATCATCCCCCGGCCGCTCCCGGCCTTCTCGTTGATCTTGAGGGACTTCCTCACCAGTTTTTCAGCCACATCCAGCTTGTTCAGCCGGATCAGCACATTCGCCCGGCTGCTGTACAGCTCCAACAGCGGGCCCTTGTCCGAACTCAGCTCTTCCCGCAGTTCGATGGCTTTTTCATAATAGCCGTCCGAGGCCTGCCAGTCTTCTTTTTCCGCCATGATGCTACCCATATTGCCGTAGGTGGAACTCATCCCGCCCTTGTCGCCGGCTTCCTCCTGGATTTTCAGAACTTTCTCCAGAGCCCCTTTCGCCTCGTCAAACCGGCTGCCCAGGAAAAATACGTTGCTCAATTCATTCAACAGGGAAGTCTTTTGGGCGGTGTCCCGGTCCACTTCAGGTTTCTGAAGGTCGGCTTCAATTCGCTCTTTCTGTTTTTTCAAGGTTTCAGGATGGCTGATGATGTAGAGCAGTTTGTCCTGCACAATCTGGACGCTCTGCGGATCTTTCAGCGCCTCGTACATGGCGTTGGCTTTTTGAAAGTAATCCTCCGCCTTCTCCAGATCCTCCTTCTGCAGGTACACTTCTCCCAGCGCTTCATTCTGCTGGGCCAGTCCGGGACGGTTCTGCAGTTTTTCCATCAACTCGAGGGATTTCTGATACTGCCCTTCCGCGGCGTCCAGGTTTTCCTTGAGCATTTCGATCTTACCCAGGTTGGCGTAACTGCGCGCTTCGCCCAACTCGTCGCCCATCCCTTTCATGATATCGAGCGAACGGTTGTAATAATCGTAGGAACGGTCGAAGTCTTTCTTGTGAAGATACAGGATGCCCAGATTGCCCAGCAGGTAAGCCTGGCGGCGCTGGTCGTTCTGCTTCTCGACATATTCCAGCGCTTTCAGGAACTTTTCTTCCGCCTGCTCCAGCAGTTCCGGATGGCCCGCCAGCCCCTCCTGCAACAGGGTGCTTCCCAGGTTGGCGTGACAGATGGCGACCGACGCGGCGTCGTTCATTTCTTCCAGCACGCCGATGATGCTCTTGTTGATCTCGATCACCTTGTCGAAGCGCCGCGCCTCATAGTACATCTCCTCCATGTCCTGATATTTTTGCACCACCTCGGCGTGTTTCTTATCCCGGGCCAAACGGTCGATTTCCGCCTGCATCTGTTTTTCGTGCGCTTCCAGGTACTCGGGGAGTTTTTTGATGGATTTCAGTTTCGCTTCCACCGCCGTGATGCGTTCCGCATCTTCTTTCTCGGACATCAGGAAGGTGCGGACCTTCTCAAAATATTTTTCCGCGGAATGGAAATCTTTTTTCTGAAGAGCGATGTTGCCCAGGTTCTCGCTGTACTGGATCTGCCGCTGGAGATTATTGGATTGCTCGACCAGTTTGAGGGCCTCGGCGTATTTTTCCTGAGCCTGATCCAGCTCGCCCTTGTAAAAGCTGACGTTCCCCAGGTTCCCCAGCGAATTTTCGATACCGCTGGCATCCTTCAGCTTTTCCATCAGTTCGAGGGATTTCTGATAGTAATCGCGGGCCTGATCCCAATTCCGCCGCTGAAAGGAGATATTCCCCAGATTCCCCAGGGTGTACGCCTGACCCGTCTCATCCCCCGAGTCTTCCATATGTTTGAGGGCGGTCAGAAAATGACCCTCGGCTTCCTTGAAATTCTTACTTTGAAGGCTGGTATAAGCCATCTGCTCATACTTGCGGCCTTCGTCACTGGCACTTCCGGTCGACTGTTTTTCCATGGACTTGTCTCTCTAATACAATGAGGGTATAACCACCTGAAAGGATGGGCCTAATGTTGGCACTAAATTCTCCTAACAAACTGATTTTTCATAGGATTTTCTGTGGATTATAGGGTTCGGCGCGGCCACTGTCAACCTAAGGTTCATTTGACACCGCCCGCCCCGCTCCCTATAATCCCCACTTCGCTCCAATTATACGTTTTTCAAGGGATTTGCATTGATGGACAATAACCGGCTGATCACGGCCCTGACGCGTGAAGGGAACCTGATTTTCGACACCAACCGGCGCATGGCGGAGGTCCTCAAGGAACCGCTGACTGCCCTCAAATCGGAGACCCGGGAAGGGTCCACCCTCTGGTTCGAAGGCGACAAACCCACCCCCGCCAATATCCGCATCAAGGTCTACCCCACCGGCCATATCGTGTTCTACAACACCTACGGCCGCCGGTTCCTGATGACCGATCCCGAAGGCAACCCGCTCCACGAAGCGGAATGGGGAGCCGATGAGGCGACGCACGAAATCAAACTCAAGCAGGCCCGGTGCCAGCTCGACTGCAAGCAGTGGGTCGGCATCAAACCCCGCGCCAAAAAGTTCTCGACGCATATCAACATCAAGGGCCAGCCGGGATGGGAGCAGATGACTATCAACCAACTGCGCCAGGGCGCGGCGCAGGCCTGGCAGGTGCCGCACTCGGAAGTGGAATACTTCTATAAGGATGAAAATTTCGTATCCACCGCCGAGGGGGAATACGATGTGAACCTCTACAAGGACGGCCTGTACGTTCTGCCCGGCGGCACGTTCGAAACGCCGGTGTTCGTCAGCTTCATGTTCTGCGTACAGTGGGAAAAGCTGGACCTCATCCCGGTGGTCGAGCTGTTTCAGTCGACCCTGCCGGGAAGCGGCGGAGCGGTGTTCGAGTTCATCTGGGGCCTGTTCGAGGATCAGTCGCGGGAAACACCCCTCGGCCCCCTGCGCTACCGGGGACTGCCCACCTACCCGTCGAAGGAAGCGTTCAATATTTTCTCGGCGTTCTTCACGCCGAAAGGACCGCAGGGCGAGGACCTCATGGAGGTGTTCATGAACACCGACCGCTCGCACGAGATCGAGTGGACCCCGCGGCCCGACCCGCCGTGGCGCTATTTCAGCGAGGTGCAGTCGATGAGCCTCACCGTGCAGGACGGCTTTCTCTATAAATTGACGGTGTACGACGACCCGCTGGGCATCCCCTACATCAACACCGCGCGCGGCGGCTACGGCTCCTGCCAGCGGTACATGTCGGTGACCGACAGCGGCATCACTCTCCACGACGGGGACGAACAGCAAAACCTGCCCATTTCAGAACAATGGCAGGTGACGGACCGCTCCCCCGCCCAGGCTCCTCCCGCGGCGCCGTTCGGCTGGCAGCACTTCTTCGGCGGCAACCCGCCGGAGACCGATCCGGTCAAAATCCTGTTCACCGTGCCCTTCTACCCGGAAGGCGAAGCGCCCATCGACGAAGCGTCGCTGATGCCGATGGTGCTCGACCAGATCTTCGAATACATGGAACGCCACGACGACATGCCGGACCGGCTGGAGAAAGTCGAGTCGGTGCTGGTGCATACCTTCGACAGTGTCATCTCCGGTTGCGTCGACTGCACGCACGACCGGGACGTCACCGTGCTGTACAGCGATCCCGAATTCGCCGTCAAGAACGCCCAGCTGTTATGGAACTTCGCCGCCGGCCAGCAGAAACTCGACAATCTGAAACGCGTGAAATTTTTAAGCGAAGCGGAACACGTCGACGACGCCTACCAGAAGACTTACGACCTGATCTATAAATGGATTCCGTTCGTGTTTCACCAGAACCGGGAAGCGTGCGAGGGCATGTTGCGATCACTGGTCGACGCGCTGAAACCGGGCGGGATGCTGTTCCTGTGCGGACCGGGACCCATCCGCGGACTGTTCGATCATTACGGGCTGAACGATCTTAACCATGATCCCGTCATCGACATGCCGTTTTTTAATCAACACCGCAAAATGTGCCCCGAAAACCAGGTCCACCCCGAAATCACCGTCTTCCTCGCTCTAAAGAAGTAGCGGCGCACCGCCGCAAGTAATCCTTCCCAAGTAAAACTTGTCCTGAGCCTGTCGAAGGGAGACAAAAGCGACTCACCACAGAGGTCACAGAATACGCTGAGAAATTAGTTAGGCAAATCTATGCAAAAAGCAACTGAGCCCTCAAATTTCTGAATTCCGTTGACTTTCATGCGTTTCGCGTATTCCACTCGAAAAAAAGGCCGTACTGGAAAACCTCGGGTGGTAAACGTTTCCGCAAAAGGGCCTTCAACGCGTAGGATTTTACTGCAGGGGTCAATCAGATTTTGCAGGTTAGTTTTCGCTTTAGAATACATAACTCCTCTTTTCTTATACTGGTTTTTTGATCAAGGCAGTCTAGGCCATATTAACCAAGTTTCGGAATTTGTTAAGGATATGAAAAGGAAGGTTCAAAGGAGGGGATCTAAAATAGATCAACTTCTTTCTTTATTTTATCCCAAAATGGAATTGGTGCAACGGTCAAATAACGTCCAACCAATTACCCGCCCACGTTGTGGGCTCACATCATGGCGGGGAAGGCTTCTTCGTGCTGGGATTCGGGGTGGTTTTTAACGTAGAGTTGCGGCGAAACCTTGGAAACAAAGACTCCGTTCCCCTCTTCAACCGCGGCGAATCCCTCTCTGGTGAGGAAGAAAATTATTAAACTTGCAAACGGGCCATGATTCCAGTAAGTTGATGGGCTGTTTTTTCATTGTTTACTTCTGTTTATGACCGGCAAATTTACCAGAACACACCATTGCGGGGAATTGACCGACGGGCAGGTGGGCGAAACGGTCACCCTGTGCGGCTGGGTGCATACCCGGCGCGACCACGGCGGGCTGATCTTCATCGACCTGTGGGACAAGCACGGCCTCACCCAGGTGGTGCTGAATCCGCAGATCGACCAGCTGGCGCATCAGGAAGCGCAGGCCCTGCGCAATAATTTCGTGATCGCGGTGCAGGGCAAGGTCCGCGCGCGGCCCGACGACATGATCAATACGAAACTCGCCACCGGCAAAATCGAAGTCTACGTGGACGAGCTGGAAATCCTCAACAAATCCGAAACCCCGCCGTTTCAGGGGTGGGACGATCAGGACGTCTCGGAGGTCCTGCGCCTCAGGCACCGTTACCTGGACCTGCGTCACGAACGGTTACTGCGCAATCTGCAACTGCGCGACCGGATCACCCGCACCGCCCGAAGCGTGTTGCACGAGCAGGGATTCACCGAGGTGGAAACGCCGATCCTCACCAAAAGCACGCCGGAGGGCGCGCGCGATTACCTGGTGCCGAGCCGCCTCAACCCGGGCAAATTCTACGCCCTGCCGCAGTCGCCGCAGTTGTTCAAACAGATTCTGATGGTCGCCGGACTCGACCGCTATTTCCAGATCGTCAAATGTTTCCGCGACGAGGACCTGCGGCAGGACCGCCAGCCGGAGTTCAGCCAGATCGACATGGAAATGTCGTTCATCGACGAGGAGCAATTGTTCGCGCTGGTGGAGAGCATGATGGCCGCCATTTACCAGGACACGCTGGGCATTACCATCGAGACGCCGTTTCCGATTCTCAAGTATCAGGACGCCATCGACCGTTTCGGAATCGACAAGCCGGACCTGCGCTTCGGCTGCGAAATCGTCGACCTGGCGGAGACGGTGGCGGGCACCGGGTTCAAGGTGTTCGCCGAGGTGCTGAAAAGCGGCGGGCAGATTCGCGCCCTCAACGCCAAGCAGAGCGGCGAAATCCTGTCGCGCAAGGCGCTCGACGACATGACGGAGCTGGCCAAAACCTACGGCGCCAAGGGCATGGCCTGGATCAAGGTCAACGCCGACGGGTTGCAGTCGCCGATCACCAAATTCTTCCAGCAGGACATGCTGGACGCGATGATGAAAAAGATGGACGCCGAGGTGGGCGATACCCTCGTCTTCATCGCCGACACGCCGAAGGTGGTGGCGGACGCGCTGGCGCATCTGCGGCTCGATATCGGCAAACGGCTGAACCTGATCGACGACAAGAAAATCCGCCTGGCGTGGGTGACGGAATTCCCCCTGCTGGAATACGACGACGAGGAACAACGCTACGTCGCCATGCACCATCCCTTCACCGCCCCCATGGCGGAGGACCTCGACAAGCTGGAGAACGATCCGGGCGGCCTGCGCGCGCGGGCCTACGACCTGGTGCTGAACGGCAACGAGATCGCCGGCGGCAGTATCCGTATCCACCGCAACGACGTTCAGCAGAAAATGTTCAAGCTGTTGGGTATCGATAAAGAGGAAGCCGAAGCCAAGTTCGGTTTTCTGCTGGAAGCGCTGCAGTACGGCGCGCCGCCGCACGGCGGGATCGCCTTCGGCCTGGACCGCATCGCCATGCTGTTGACCGGATCGGAGTCGATCCGCGACGTCATCGCCTTCCCGAAGACCCAGAAAGCGACCTGCCTGATGACCCAGGCCCCCTCCGGAGTCGACCCAAAACAACTCAGGGAACTGAAACTGAAATTCGATTTGAGTTAGGGGCGGTTGTTATCGGACCAGAATGGCGCCGCCGCATTCGTAGGCGTAGTTCAGATATACCGCGAACAGGATCAGGAAAGAAATTTTCAGGTGTCCGGTTTTCTTCCAGAACACCAGGCCCGCCAGGGTGCCCGCCAGACCGAAGACCAGTCCCGGAAGCACGGTAATCGGAAGAATGCCGGCCGTCAACGGACTCCAGTGTAAATGGACCGAACCGAAAATTAGAAGAAGCAGTTCCGGGATCGCCGCCAGCATGAAATAAATATTGGCCTCCTTTTCCAGGGAGGTCAGACGCCCGAAGGCCTGCCAGGATTCCCGCAACCAAAGAACGGCATATTGCATTCCCCCGGCGAAGCTGACGGACGGCTCACCGCCTGCGCTCTTCGACTTCGAACCACAAAACACCTCCCAGCATTGACCCATCCAGCGGAGCAGGTATTTGAGTCCACCGGAGAAGCTGGTCTGCCGCTGAACCGATGCGTTGACCCGCGCGGCGGTTTCCGCCTCTTCCACAATATCGCGCGTGGAATTTTTTCTCTTTCTCCAAAATGCGGTCAATACCCCTATGACGAGTAAAACAGATAACACACCGCTCCAGTTCGCTGTCTGAAGGGTTGTAAAGCTCAACCAGATCCGCCAGAGAATAACCGGAAAACCGAAGACGAACGAGGAAATGAGCAGGACCAGAGCTATACGGGGAAGAATGAACGGGAGAGAATAATCCTCTAACTCAATTTCCCCCTCCATTTCTGCCTCACTTGGGGTATCTATTGTGGGCATAAATTCCTCCTCCCGCTCGACTGTCATCAATCCCTCTACCAGTTCTAGAGTATTCTTATTATAAGGCGGAAGGGCGGAATAAGAAGGGGTATTTATACGATTTTATTAAGAAAAAGGGGTAAAGGTAACTCTGGTTTTGGGCTCAGAGGTAAACCTATTCAATCATTTGGTTGAAAAAACCTTCATTACAGGCAGGAGTCAATTTTGAACGGGGATAACCCAAAACCCTTTTTGACAGGATAAAGGAGGAATCCCCCAGGCCCCTTTCCAAGGGAGACCTTTGCATAAATCACTCCCCTCCTTCCAAGGGAGGGGTTGGGGCCGGGCAAACACCGATCGTCGGGCGCAATTAATAGTTTTGAAATTTGCCGCGGGCCACGCCCGCCCCTCCTTTCAAAGGAGGGGCTGGGGGTGGTTGATGCTCTCATCCTTATTCTGTCGTTGCCTGATTCATCAGGCGGTGTTGAAAGGAGCCTCATGAATGAGTCAACACCAAAATTCGTAAAAGAATATCCGGACTCTTCCGGGTTAGGCAAAGCTCTCCTTTTAAATGAGGGGGAGCAGAACCTTGCTCCTTTTCTCCCTGCTCCGGGTGGCGATCCGCCACAGGAAATATAAAAACTCTGAATGGCGCCCAGGGAGTAACGGTGGGCGGGTAGCGGTCAGCAAATTGCTTCCCCCTCCGGGAAGGAGGCCGAAGTAGACCGATAAGCCGGGTTCTGTTCCTCCGGGGAGGCGGCAGTCATCAATCTAGGCCTGCCGTTGCCGGCAGGCTCAAGCGATCAACCCGAAAGCATCGGACGGGCCGCCCTCAAGCACTTTCCTATTTGATCTTGCTCCGGATAGGGTTTACCAAGCTACCCCCGTCGCCGGGGGTACTGGTGGGCTCTTACCCCACCTTTTCACCTTTGCCGCCGGAGAAGCGGACTTCTCCGGGTAGGCTGTGTCTTTTCTGTGGCACTTTCCTTAGGGTCACCCCCACTCCGCGTTACGGAGTATCCTGCCCTGTGGAGCCCGGACTTTCCTCTCTCCCGGCCCGCAGGCCGGAACAGCGACTGCCTGGTCTACTTCGGCACAGCCGACTCTGTTTGGGTTTCCGATTCGGGAACGAAATACAGGTAACGGTCGCAGGATTGGCATTGATGAAGTTTTTCACCCATCCGGACTTCCAGCGCCACCTGCGGCTGAAGATTCTGAAAACATCCCTGGCAGGTTTCGCCTTTGATTTCCACCACCGCCAGGTTTTCCCGCGCTTTTCGGACTTTATCGTAGTAGCTGACAAACTGGGGTTCGATCAATTGCGCCAGTTCCCCCCGCCGGTTTTTCACTTCCTCCAGTTCGCCGGTCAACCGTTCCCGTTCCGATTCCTTCTTCTGTTTGTACTGGCGGAATTGTTCTTCCTCCCCCTTGAATTCCGACTCGAGTCCGGGGATCTCCTGCTCCCTGGCGTCCAGCAGTTCCATGATCTCCAGCTCACCATCCTCAATGGAGCTGATTTTTTCCTTGATCGCGTCAATCTCCGTCAGAAGGGCGCTGTACTCTTTATTGGTTTTGACGGTGGGGAGCTTGGTTTTGGTTTTAGCCATGTGATCGGCTTCCGCCTTGGCGTCCTGTTCCAGTTGGCTCCGTTTTTTCTTGAGCCCTTCGATTTCCGCCAGGAGCCCGTTCAATTTTCCCTTCTTGCCCTCAAGCTCATTTTCACCGGACGCGATCTGTCCGGGAATTCTTTGCAGAGACTCCTCAAGCTCTTTGATTTCATTGTCTTTTTGTTGGAGTTCAATGAGATATTTGAGCTGAGCCTGCTCTTTTTCCCGTTTTTCGGTGTCTTCGTTCATAACCTTCCAAATTATTAATTTTAAGGGTTTATTTCAGCGAATGTATCACGCACGGCGGGATTTTTGCAACTTTAATAAGCAACACCTTTGGACAGGATAACAGGATCAAACCGGAAAAACCCGAGCAGGGAAGAGAACAAGTTCCCTGGGGTTCAGGCCTTGCTTTCCACTGTGTGCCCCGTGAACTCTGTGGCGATCATTCCTGTTATCGGGTCAGGCGCGTTTCGGTTTGGAGCGGGACTCCCAATAGACCAGAAAAACGCTGGCGATAAAGATGGAGGAATAAGTACCGATCGCAACCCCGACCAGCAGGGCAAAGGCAAAATCGTGGATGATTTCTCCGCCCAGGAAATAGAGGGCGACCACCACCAGCAACGTGGTGCCGGAAGTCAGCAGGGTCCGGCTCAGGGTCTGGTTGATACTGGTGTTGATACTGGTGCTGAGCGATTCCTTGCTCCGCCGCCGGGTATTTTCCCGGATACGGTCGAACACCACGATGGTATCGTTCAGCGAATAACCGATGATGGTCAGAAACGCCGCGACCACCACCAGGGTAAACTCCAGATTGAGAAGGGAGAAAGCGCCCATGGTGATCAGCACATCATGAATCAGCGCGATGATGGCGGCGATCGCGTATTGAAGCTCGAACCGCCACGAAATATAAATAACGATCCCGATAATCGCGTAAATGATCGACAGCACCGCCTTCTCCCGCAAATCCTTGCCCACCTTGGGCCCCACCATCTCGACCCG
>JABAHQ010005341.1_pt2 | contig 18333 bp, 9 predicted proteins | sample 7062091 | NCBI WGS metagenome assembly JABAHQ01 (sample SAMN14534359, study PRJNA622989) | marine sediment metagenome | biome: marine biome [ENVO:00000428]; feature: marine pelagic biome [ENVO:01000023]; material: deep marine sediment [ENVO:00002113] | place: India: Gulf of Kutch | collected...
AACGTCGCTTGTCGGCAGTTGGATTTTTTTATTGGGGTTTTTTTTAAGTAAGCAAGGATGCCGAGCTTAAAGGCAAAAAAATAAATATCTAAGTACCATCCGACAAGAGCAACCCGTACCGAGAGGGCGGGGCGCAGAGCCATTGACCCGAGACGCGCTGAGTTGATTAAGTAGCGGCGCGGAGGGTTTGGAGGGCCGCCGAAGTGGTTAACGCGCATGCAGTGCCTCGTAAGTACGTGCTGCATGGGTATTGTAAATCCAACGTCGCTTGTCGGCAGTTGGATTTTTTTGTAACGAGTGCGGATGAACAAGGCAGAAGTAAATACCAGACCCAACCGGACCCTGACAAGCGAGCGGCTTGCAGGCGGCATGGCCTTTTGCCGCTGTGGAAAACCGATCTTTTCCTTTAAATCAACAGGGGTTATGGAGTATAATGGTGTAATTTGGAGTAATAGGGCCGGATTTTGGCGGTACGAAAAAAAAGGATTAAAAATTATAGGGATAGCTTTTTTGGGCGTACTCAATCTTATTTACCTCTACTCGCGTATCGATAACCATCGCCAATGGCAGTGGTACATGCGTGCCAAGGGGTTTGTTCGCTTCACTTACAGGGGTGCCTGTGCTTAATGGTCTTTACAGGATGGCGAAGGGCCTTGGGGCGAGATTCGCACTCGTTGCGTTTGTAATCCTTGTTACCTCCGGGCTTGCCCTTGCCTGGTCTTGGCCCGCCGATAGCGACTGGAACCACTTTTTCATGTCCGACGGCACAACCCCGCTCTGGGACGTAGAGGGCGACAGTGCCGGCTCAAGGGATATCGTCGGCGGCGACGACGGCACAAGCACCGACCTGCCCGCCGCCTATACATTCAACGACGGCGAGTTCCTCTACTACCGCATACGCCTTGACGCCGACCCAAGCAAGTCAGGCTACCTCGAGCCGTTTGGCTGGGGCTTTCTCATAGATACAGATGGTGATTTTCTCGACTACGAGTGGATGATAATGATCGACGGAATCTCCGATGAGATATACCTTGCCGAGAATACCAGCAAGACCGGCGTCGGCGACCCGTCGGATACCGCGGAGGTGGTGGTGTGGAGCGAGTCGCTCCGCAACGCAGGCGATGGAGACGAGAACTTCCGTGTAGTAGATACCTCTACTACGTCCTCGTCCTCGAACTTCGAAGGAAACGCCGATTACTTCCTCGACTTCCGCATCCCGCTTGCTACCTTTACCTCGAATACCGGCATAAGCGAGGACGACCCGATAAACGTATTCGCCGGCAGCTCAAACAGCGCCCAGACCCTTGCAACAGACCTTGTCGCAGGGAGCATGACCAACAAAGACGTCATAATCGACGACGGAATAAGCGACGATACCACGCCATCCGGCACGCAGCCGACAGACGGCACGGTCGGCTTTGTATCGGATGCAAGCGGCTCCGGCTCGGACGTAAGCGAGGCATACCCGGGTGATACCATCTACGTCCAGGTCGACGACCTCGACGTCAACATCGCCTCGAGCGAGACTGAGACGATAAGCGTCACCGTGACTACAGGTAGCGGCGATAGCGAGACCGTCACCTTAACCGAGACCGGCACTGATACCGGAGTATTCACCGGTTCTGTGGCGACGAGCTATGGGGCGTATACCACGGAAAACGGCACACTCGAGCTCGACCCGATTGAGACCGTCACCGTCACATACATAGACGCAGTAGACGGCTCTCTAAACATCGACCAGACGAGGACCGACTCGCTTACGGCAAAACCGAGCGCGGACGTGGAGGTGAGCAAGGTAGTAAGCAACAACACCCCGAACCAGGACGACGTCATAACCTACACGATAACCGCCACCAATAACGGACCTGGTTCGGTATCCGGCGTAGAGGTCACAGACAATCTGCCCTCACTTGAATCTTCCGGCAAGGTGGAGTACGTAAGCGACGACAGCTCGGGCGATCCGGAGCAGAGCTATAACAGCGTTACCGGCATCTGGTCGATTACCTCTCTTGCACCGGGAGCAAGCGAGACGATAAATATAGACGCGAAGGTCCTTACCGGCACCATCGGCGAGTCGGTGGTAAATACCGCAACCAAGACCGCGCCAGCCTCAACCTACGACCCGGACTCATCCAACGACAGCGCGAGCGCTACGATAACCATAAACGGCTCGGATCTCGTTTTAACCAAGAGCGTCGATAACGATACCGCGTCCACAGGCGAGAGCATTACATACACGATAACGGTGACAAACGCCGGTTCGAACACCGCAAGCTCGGTGGAGGTGAGCGATACGCTCCCTGCCCCTGCACTCTTGAGCTACGACGGCGACGACGGGGGTGCTTCGACGACCCACGACGGGGTCGATACCATTACCTGGACCATCGGCACTATGGCCGACGGCGATAGCGCCACTCTCGAGGTCTACGGCACGGTGCTCGGAGGAGCTACCCTTACGAATACCGCTACCGTTACGACCTCTGGGGCAGACCCCGACTCATCAAACGATACCGACACGGCACTCATATACGTCGACGGCGCAGACCTCTCGGTAGCAAAGAGTGTTGATGACGCGACCCCCAACGAGGGCGATACCGTCACATACACAATAAGCGTTACCAACACCGGCTCGAACACGGCAAGTGGCGTAGAGGTTACAGACGACATCGCAACTCTTGCCGGAGAGATAGATTACGTCCCCGGCAGCGCAAGCCCCGACCAGGGCTCCTACGACGACGCAACAGGCGTCTGGAGCGTTGGGACGATAGGCGTGGGGGTTACGCTCAACATGACGCTCGAGGGCGACGTCCAGGCCGGCACTGCCGCAAGCACGCTTGTAAACTCTGCCTCTGTTACTGCGAGCGACCAGAGCGACCCTGAGACAAGCAATGACTCGGATACCGCTTCTGTTACCGTCAAGAGCGCGGACCTCTCGGTAGAAAAGAGCGTAGACGAGCCTGCCCCGAACGAGGGCGATATAATCACGTACACGATAACCGTCACCAACAGCGGCCCGGATACCGCAACGGGCGTTGAGGTAACAGACACACTGCCGTCGCTTGCCGGCGAGGTAAACTACGTCGGTGCAAGCGCAAGCCCGAGCCAGGGCACTTACGACGACGCCACAGGCATCTGGAGTGTAGGCACTATAAGCCCCTCCGGCACCGCCACGCTCACCCTCGACGGAGAGGTTCAGAGTGGTACGGCCCTTACAACCATAACCAACTCCGCGAGCGTGACTGCCTCGGATGTTGCAGACCCGGACTCCTCGGATGACTCGGATACCGCCTCGATAGAGGTCGGAGGAGCCGACCTCGAGGTCACAAAGACAGTAGACGATACGGCCCCGAACGTCGGAGCGACGATTGTCTATACGATAACCGTCGTAAACAACGGCCCAAACGATGCCACAGACATAGAGATAACCGACGCACTCCCCTCCGGGCTTACCTACGTAAGCGACACCCCGAGCCAGGGCACTTACCAGAGGGCCCAGGACAAGTGGGTGCTCGGCGACATCGCGTATACGGGCGACCCGGCTGTCGATAAGGCTACGCTTACCATAACACTTACCGTAAGCGGCTCATCCGGGCAGACCGTCGTAAACACCGCAAGGGTCGGCTCTCTTACAGAGGCCGATTACGATGATACAAACGACGTGGACTCAGCAACGCTTGTAATCGGCAGCACCGACGTAACGGTCGATAAATCGGCAAACGACCCGACCCCGACCGTCGGCGATACAGTCACCTACACGATAACGGTCACAAACACCGGCTCTAACACGGCAAGTGGGGTCGATGTGACCGAAGACCTCCCGACGCTTAGCAGTAAGCTTGCTTACGTCGCCGCAAGCGCAAGTGCGAGCCAGGGCTCCTACGATGACGCAACCGGCATATGGAGTGTAGGCACTATAAGCCCATCTGGCACCGCCACGCTCACCCTCGACGCCGAGGTCCAGAGCGGCACCTGCGGCGAGACCATAACCAATACCGCGACAAAGACGGCTATGAACGAGGGCGACCCCGATAGCGGTAACGACACTGCGACAAGCTCGGTTACAGTACGCTGCGCCGACCTCATGATAACCAAGAGCTGTGACAACGCCACTCCAAACGAGGGCGAGACGATAACCTACACGCTCACGGTAACAAACACGNNCGCAAGTGGTGTTAGCGTCGTCGATACCTTGCCGGACCCGACGACCGAGTTCGTCGATTACCTCGCAAACGACGGCGGCGCCACGCACGACGGCGACAGGACGCTTACCTGGAGTGTCGGTACGCTTGCAAAGAACGCATCTGCCACGCTCGAGGTCTACGTCCAGCCGCAACCTGGCTCCGGCGGGCTTACCATAACCAACTCTGCGACCGTATCGGCAACCGACCCATACGACGACACGCCCGCAAACGACACGGCCACCTATGATATTTCACCCACGGTATTTCCAAACCTGATTGTCATGAAGACGGCGCAGACCGTCTGGGACCCGTACAACGAAGACGACGCCGACTCGACCAAGCCGAAGGCCATCCCGGGGGCATACGTGGATTATACGATAAGGGTCGATAACGACGGCGCAGGGGCGGTCGATGACTCGACGATAGTCATAACAGACGCGATACCCGCAAATACGGAACTCTTTGTCGGAGACCTCGGCGCAGGAGAGCCCGTTCTCCTTATCGACAACACGCCGCCGAGCGGGCTAACCATAGCTTCAATCGAGTACGACGACGGCAGCGGATACGGCTACGACCCATCGGCTGACGCTGACGCAGACGGCTTCAACCCAAACGTCACCGATATAAGAGTAACCATAGGCGGCATAATGGACGGCNNATAAAGTTCAGAGTAAGGGTGGAGTGATGTTTTTTTCATCCAGTGCGAAGAGAGAGCGCGAATAAACGCAGGCACGGGCATAAAGTTCAGAGTAAGGGTGGAGTGATGTCTATATTATACGAAACAGTTATGGAATTCTTTAGCCGTTTTATCGATAGATGCAGGGAGCACCCTCGGGGTGAGCCGCTGCCCATGCGTTGCCTTGGTCCGCCTAAGTCGGTTGGGCCGCCGCGACGACGAAGCAGTCAAAGAACCGATTACATGAGGTTGAATCTTTTATTATACGGAGGGAGGAAGACATTGAAACGTTTAATAACCATAATAACGACGGTAGTTATCGGCATGGCCGTTTTTTCCGGGGCCGCGCTTGCCGGTGGTACTGCTCCGGGGGTCGATATAACCAACGAGGCAAAGGCCAATTACACGGTAGGTGCCACGCCATATGAGGTGACCGACACGGCAACGGTCACGGTCGACGAGCTTCTGGATATGACCGTTACGTGGCAGGACGCCGCAAGCGTGGTAGCGATGCCTGGCGAGGTAGAGAAGGTGCTTACCTTCCTTGTCACAAATACCGGCAACGGGACCGACACCTACTCGATCGCCATAGATAACGCAATAGCGGGCGACGACTTCGACCCCGTTGCAAGTGGCGCAAGCAGCGGACTGTACTTGGATGCCAACGGCAATAGCACCTATGACAGCGGCGTGGATACAGAGTACACGGGCGCAGGCGACAACTTCAGCCTCGGCTCTGACTCTGCGCTCACGGTATTCCTCGTCAACGACATACCCGCAGCCGCAGCCGACGGAGACACAGGAGATAGCGAGCTTACCGTGACCAGTACCGCCGGAACGGGTGCCGCCGGAACGGTCATCGCCGGCGGCGGAGACGGCGGAGTCGACGCGGTCATAGGCGCCTCTCTCGGCGAGACCGCCATAAGCGGCACTTATCTCGTAAGCGATACCACGGTAGCGGTGACAAAGACGGCCTCGGTCACAGACCAGTTCGGCGGAACGAGTCCGATACCCGGGGCGACGATAACCTATACGATACTTGTCGAGGTAACGGGCTCGGGGACCGCTAGCGCGGTCACCATAACGGATACGATACCGGCTGAGACCGACTACACAGCCGATTCGCTTATGTTAAACGCCGCCGCCCTGACCGACGCAGACGACGGAGACGCGGGCAAGGTCGTAGGGGGCGTGGTAACGGTCGAGCTTGGCGATATAAACGGGGGAGACCCGGATAACACCATAACGTTCGACGTAACGATAAAGTGAGGTGGAGGATGAATGGAAAGAAAGTTCTTGTCGGCATTATGCTTCTCTTCTTGCCTCTTATCACGGTTTCGGCGTGGGCTGAGGATAAGCCCGCCATAACGTTGAAAAACGTCGCAGAGGTCGAGGTAACGATAACCAACGACGAGGGGGAAGAGGAGGTAAGGCTCGTCGATGCCTCCGAGACCAAGGTGGTCCCGGATATGGAGGTCGTCTATACGAGCACGTACAGCAATAACGGCGCCGACGTTGCCGAGAACGTGACNNCCGAGCACATGCTCTATGTCGAGGGTTCCGCAAGCGGCGAGGGCACCGATATCGTCTTCTCAATCGACGGCGGAGCCACATTCGATAAGCCAAATAAGCTGACGGTAATCGAAGAGGACGGCACGGCACGACTTGCAAAAGCAAGCGAGTATACCCACATAAGATGGGTGCTCAAAGAAGACCTCAAGCCCGGCAAGGAGGGTAGCGTCAGGTTCCGGGCAAAGTTGGAATAAATGGCAAGGGCGTATTAATTAAAGAAGTGACAGCATAAACAATGGAGGTCGTATGGAAGTTGAACGCGGGTGGTTGCCGAAAGCGGCGTTACCCATTTGGAGTTTAAGAGGCTTTGAGAGAAGAAAGCAATAAGAACCATAAGGAGAATGTTAGAGATGAAGTCAAGGGAAACAAACAACGAAAAAGACAGGCAAGTTCAAACTAAAGAAGGAAGGAAAAAGGAGGAGAAGATGAAGAAGAAGACTAACATGGCTGGCGTGCTTGCAGCACTCCTCGTAGGGCTTCTGGTCATCTGGATGCCGGGCGAGGCTGTTGCAGCAAACACCGAGGCCGGGACCGACATAACCAACTCGGCCACCCTGGACTACAACGTGGGAGGAGTGGACCAGACGGACATAATAAGCTCTCCGGATGGTCTTACCCCCACGGGAGTCACGACCGACTTCAAGGTCGACAGGAAGATACTCGTTACCGTGGCCGACCAGGAGACGACCTACGCTCTGGTAAGCCCCGGGGCTACCGACCAGCCGCTCCAGTTCACGGTAACAAACAGCGGCAACGACACGCAGGACTTCAGTCTCTCGCATGCCGTTAACGGCTCGGATCCCTACGGAGGCACGGAAAACTTCGACGCCACCTACGTCGGCATCTACATAGATGACGGCGACGATACCTGGGAGGGGACTGGCACCGAGACGGCGAGCACCTGTATAAACGACCTCGCCTCGGGCGAGTACAGGACGATATACATAGTCAACGACATAGGCGGGGCCCAGAGCGACGGTGATATATCGGCGCATACGCTAACAGCGACCGCCTACCAGCAGGGAGGCGGCTCGTGCGCGTCGATATCCGTCGAGAACCCGACCGATACAGACGACCCGACGCTCGTGGACGTGGTCTTTGGTGACGTAGCAGGCGACACCGACGCGGCAGTCGACGGAAAGCACTCGGATTCGAGCGCCTACAAGGTCTCGTCGGCGCAGGTGAGCGTGGCCAAGACGGCTACCACCGTATGGGACCCGTTCAACTACCAGGTCGACGGAACCACAGACCCCAAGGCAATACCGGGTGCGATAATCGAGTACACGATAACGATAAGCAACGCAAGTGGTGCGGCAGCATCGGCGGTCCTGAATACCATCCAGGACGCAGTGCCGGCGAACACCACGCTCGTTACCGACCAGAAGGTCATTGCCGAGAGCGCAGGGCCGCTCGGTACGACCGGTTACTGCATAAGGGTGACCGACAGCGGGACAAACGCCAGGGTTACGACCACTACCTGGGACATAAGCTGCGATAACGGAGACGCCGATACCGACGGCGGGTCCTTTGACGGAACCACCCTCCAGGTCGAGTTCGCAGGTAACGGCGCGGTACCGGCAGGCACGGGTCCTCTGAACCAGGAGGGCTCGCACAGTGCAGGCGAGCTGAAAGCGGACGAGACGGTGACGATAAAGTTCCAGGTCACGGTCGACTAAGGCGGTAGTGAGGATAAGGGGAGCTTATAGTGCGTAAGCATACTCAAATATCGGTGGCAGGCGGGTACCTTGAGCGCGGCCTTGAGGCCGTGATCGAGGCGCTCCTCTGCGCCGTTTTTGCGCTTGCGTATGCGACTCTGCCCTTGTATGCCTCAGTGTATGCCAAAGCTGCGGCGCGGCAAAGGGGTAAATCAACTCTCTTTGCCCGTCGCTTTGAGGCTGTCTGCGCACAGACCACGGCGTTTGTCCGCGGTAGCTTCAAAGCGGCGATTGCCGTAATAGCACTAACACTCTCGCTCCTTGCGCCTTCAGCTCCGAGCGAGGCCTCAACTATGCCTGGTACGATAATAGCGAACAAGGCGAGCGCTGATTATCTTATTGGTGCTGAGGCGCGAAGTATCGACTCCAACACGGTCGAGACCGAGGTGGTAGTACAAAGGACCGATTCAACGATCGAGCTCTTCAAGTACGTCCCAGGTGGCTCCGAGTTAGTACCGATGATGGTCTCTACTACCGAGTACAGCACAAGCGGAGACCCGGGCGGGCCGTTTGTCGACATCCCGGCACCGAAGGCTTTTGGCGCGAGCACCCCGCTCGACCTGACCAACCCGCTCGATGTCTATGCCACCGACCTCTTCCACTCGGGCGAGGCGATATTTATAAGGCTGACCGATGGCGACCAGAACCTTGACCCAGGCTTGAGCGAGAACATCGTTTTAAGAATTACTATCGACGCAATCGGCGAGAGCGAGTTGCTTCGCTTTACCGAGACCGGCCCCGACACGGGCGAATTCACCGGCTATATTCAGACCACCGAGGCAGCGGTAAAAGTGGACGACGGGGTGCTGAGCGTGGCAAACGACGCAGAGATAATGGTCAGCTATACAGACCCGTCCGACGGTACCGACACCTTTGCAGCCGCCGCGCTCGTTGACCCATACGGCGTTGTCTTTGATTCGAAGACCGGCGCCCCAATAGACGGGGTGACGGTTACTCTTATAGATGCCTCGACCGGGGAGCCGGCGGATGTCTTGGGAGACGACGGGATAAGCACGTTCCCTGCGACGGTAGTGACCGGAGGCGTGGTAACGGACTCAAGCGGCAAGGTCTATAACTTGCCTCCCGGCTCTTATCGTTTCCCGTTTGTAACGCCCGGCGCCTACCGCTTAGAGGTTACGCCGGTTGCCGGGTATGCCGCGCCCTCGGTCGTACCGACGGCAGAGCTTCAGGCACTGCCTGGCGCGCCCTTTGCCATTGTGCTCGGATCGAGGGCCGAGGAGTTTACGGTAAACCCCGGGCCCGCGCTACGTATAGACATCCCCCTCGACCCGGTAAACGTATCACTCTATGTAAGAAAGTTCGCCTCCAAGGACGTTGTGGCAGCAGGCGACTTTCTCCGCTACAGAATAAGCATAGAGAACTTCGGCACCTCTGCGATAGCCGGAGTAGGCGTAACCGACATCCTTCCGCTTGGTATGCGTTATGAGGAGGGCTCTGCAAGGCTCGACGGGGCAATCGTTGCCGAGCCGTCGATTTCAGACGACGGCACAAGCCTCGACTTTACAATCGGCACTATCGGCGCCGGCGAGACGGTTAATCTCACCTTCGTNNTACCGCAGGAGTAGGTACAGGCGAGGTCACCAACCGTGCATTTGCCAAGAGTGGTGCGAATAACTCGAACCTTGCAAAGGCCAGGGTCAAGGTAGTCGAAGACCTCTTTAGAAGCAAGAGCATAATAGTCGGCAGGGTCATTGCCGGCGATTGCGATGCGCCGGAAGAGGAGCAAGAGGGCCTTGAAGGGGTGAGGTTGTACATGGAGGACGGCACCTATGTTGTGACCGATTCCCGCGGAATGTACCACTTCGAGGGCGTTGAGCCCGGAAGCCACGTCGTCCAGCTCGACACAGAGACCCTGCCGATGCACTACGAGGTGGCCCNNGGGACCCCCTACTCTCAGTTCGTGGACCTCAAGGGAGGTGCGCTCTGGAGGGCCGACTTCCACGTAAGGCTCCTGCCCGAGGTTACCGGCGCAGCCGGCATAGGGCTAAAGAGCAAGCTTCGTGGTTCGCTCGTCGAGTACAAGGTCCCTGTTGAAGTGGGCACCATACCTCTAAGGAAGATGCTCCTTACACTGCTCTTGCCAGAGGGCGCAAAGTACGTGGAGGGCTCGAGCAGAAAAGGCGGCGAGCCGATAGAGGACCCGCCGGTGATGGAGAATATAATCACCTACCGGCTTGGTGACTCAAGCGACGACTGGAGCGAAGAGATAACCTTCCTTGCCGATATAGAGGGCACCGAACACGCCGGGGAGTTAGAGACGAGGGCCGTTTTGACCTTCGACAGTCCGTCGATGGAGAGACAACGCACCCCGATGGTCGATAACGTCCTGAGCGTAATAAGCGAACAGGAGCGAGAGAGGCTTCCGGCATTCGTCGTGCGTCCTCACTTCCCACTCCTTGGCGTCGAGCTCTCGGATACTGACAAGGCCGAGATAGACAAGCTCGTAGAGAAGCTCAAAGAGCTGGATATAATACATCTCTACGTGACCGGACACACCTGCACCACCCCTATTAAGCCCGAGAACAGGGCGAAGTACAAAAATAACTACATTCTTTCTCACGCAAGGGCTAAGAGTGTAGCCGATTACATCTCCGAGAGGCTCGGCATAGACTCATCAAAGGTCTCGCTCCTTGGCATGGGATACGACGACCCGGTTGCAAGCAATGCCACAAGCCAGGGGCGCGCGCTCAACCGCCGCGTTGAGGTAAGGGCGCTTACCGAGAAGGTCTTAAAGAGGTTCTACGTAAAGAACAAGAAGGAAGACAGCGGAATAAAGAAGGTCGTGACAAAGGGGCGCAGGGGCGGCTACCTGTGGGACGACGGGGGCCAAGGCGGGCCAAAGGATAAAGAAGAGAAGAAGGACCTCCTTGCAATCTACAAAAAGAAGATGCCTATTGGCGATATACCTGGCTTTGAGTGGCACTGGCCCCCCGAGGACTTCTACCCGCCGATACCGAGCTATAACGCCTCTATCAAGCATGAACCGGGGCGCGTGGTAAAGCTTTTCCACGACGGCGTCGAGGTGAGCGCGTTGAACTACGACGGCCGTGATGTGAACGACTCGAAGACGGCTATTGTAAGCCGTTGGCGCGGCATAGGGCTTCATGAGGGCGACAACGTCTTTACGGCCGTGGAGGTCGACGGCGAGGGCAGAGAGCTTGGGCGCATCAAGCGCGTGGTGCACTACTCGAGCTCCCCTGTGATGATAGAGTTTATCGAGGAGGAGTCGGTCCTTATAGCAGACGGCAAGACGCCGCCTGTCATAGCGCTGCGGCTTACAGACAAGGACGGGCATCCGGCAAGGAAGGGCCTTGTCGGCGAGTTCTCTATAGAGGAGCCGTATACGGCGCTCGATAAGAGCGAGGCCATCGATAAGATGCCAATCGGTAGTGCTAACGAAGAGATGAGCCGTTACACCGTCGGCGAGAACGGACGCGTGCTCCTTGAGCTTACCCCGAGCACTACCTCTGGCGAGGCGGTGGTGCATATAAATCTGGCCAACGGCGAGCACGAGGTAAGGGCCTACCTCGAGCCTGTTGGAAGAGACTGGGTGCTCGTCGGTATAGCAGAGGGTACCGCGGCCTATGACACGATAAGCGGCAACATGGTCACCGCCGAGAGCCTCGGCGCTGAGGAGGATTTGCACGAGGACGGACGCGTGGCCTTCTTTGCAAAGGGTAGGATAAAGGGCGAGTGGCTCGTAACGGCAGCCCTCGACACAGAGGGCGGCACAAGCGAGGATGAAAGAAGGCTTCACGGCATAATAGACCCCGGCACTTATTACACGCTCTACGGCGACTCTACCGAGCAGGGCTATGAGGCGGCAAGCTCCGAAAAACTCTACTTGAAGATAGAGAGAGGCAAGTTCTACGCCCTCTTTGGCGACTACACGACCGGGCTTACGGTAACCGAGCTATCGAAGTACAACAGAAGCCTTACGGGCCTTAAGGCCGAGGCCCACGGAGCAAATTACGACATAAAGGCCTTTGCAAGCGAGACCCACCAGGCGTTTGTAAAGGACGAGTTGCGCGGCGACGGCACCTCGGGGCTATATTCGCTATCGCGTAGTGATATCGTCATGAACTCGGAGAAGGTCACCATAGAGACCAGGGACCGCTTCAGGAGCGAGCATGTAGTGGCGACGAGNNACTACGACAACTCGACGATATACTTCAAGGAGCCAGTCGAGAGCAGGGATGAGAACTTCAACCCAGTATACATTGTCGTCGATTACGAGTCCTACGACCCCACTGACGAGAGCTACGTCTACGGCGGCAGGGGCGCTTATAAGACAAAAGACAATAGAGTCGAGGTGGGCTCGACATACGTACACGAGGGTAGAATCGGCGGCGAGGGTGACCTTTACGGCGTTGACGCGAGATTCGACATCACCAAACACGTATCGGTGAGGGCCGAGGCGGCGGCGACCGATACCGAGTTCAACAACGTCGAGGAGAGCGGCAATACGTACCTCGTCGAGCTTGAGCAGGACACAAAGGACCTTGACTGGAAGCTCTTTTTGCGCCAGGAGGATGAGGGCTTCGGGCTTGGACAGCAAAACGGCACCGAGGCAGAGACGCGAAAGTACGGCGCGCAAGCCTCGTACTACAAAACCGATAAGCTCTCGTTCAATGCGCTGGCATTCAAGCATGAGAACCTCGCAAGCGGAGCCGAGAGGTCGATGCTCGAGGGGAGGGCAAACTTGAGCAAGGCCCAATACTCGGCATTTGCCGGGCTAAGGCGCGCAGAAGACGCATTCACAAACGGCGACGATATGGTCTCAAACCAGCTTACGCTCGGCGGCGCGGTAAGGCTCATGGAGAACCGTCTCGAGTTGAAGCTCACCCACGACCACTCGCTCTTTGGCGCCGGCGAGAACGTCGATTACCCGACGCGCACGACACTCGGGGCCGACTACAGGATAAACGACCAGGTAACCCTCTTCGGCGTCCAGGAGCTTACCTACGGCGACAAAGAGGATACAAACAGCTCGCGCATTGGGCTCAAGGCCACGCCGTGGAACGGCGGAGAAATTTCGAGTACGCTAAACAGGCAGTTCACCGAGAACGGGGCGAGGATTTTTTCAAACCTCGGGCTAAGACAAAGGCTCAAGCTCACCGATAAGTGGAGCGTAGACGGCGGCGTTGAGCGCAGCTATACGATAAAGGACCCCGGAGCCACACCCTTTAACACCAACGTNNACGTCCCCAAGGCCTCCGGCGACCCAGCGGACTTTACCGCCGTAACGCTCGGTGCGACATACAAGGAAGAGAAGTGGGCATGGAATGCGAGGGCCGAGTACAGGGAGTCAAAGACCGAACTCAAGAGAGGTCTCTTTACCGGTGTCCACGGAGAGCTCGGAGAAGGGCTCGGGCTATCTCTTGGCATAGCCGGCCACAAGGTCGATAGGTCCGCCGGAGAGGATACTACGAGCGGGGACGTAAGGCTCGGGATGGTCTACCGGGTGCCCGGCAGCAGGTGGACTATCCTAGACAGGCTCGATTACTACTTTGATGAGGTCGCCGGAGCAGAGGCGGACTACGACCAGAGGAAGATAGTAAACAACCTCAACGCCAACTACAAATTCGAGAAGGCCCAACTCTCGGTGCAGTACGGTGCCAAGTACGTAGAAGACTATATAGACGGCGAGAGTTACGACGGATACACGGACTTGATAGGTCTAGAGGCCCGTTACGACGTAACGAGCAAGTGGGACGTCGGGGCCAGGACGAGCGTTCTCAGGTCGCTTGAGCACGGCAGGGAGGATTACGGCGCCGGGGTCTCGGTTGGGCACAGCTTCGCCAAAAACTTCTGGGTAAGCGTTGGCTATAACTTCATGGGCTTTGTCGACGAGGACTTCTCGAGGGCCGAGTTCACAAGCGAGGGGCCGTTTGTAAAGATGAGGGTCAAGTTCGACCAGGAGTCGGTCAAGGATGCCGTAAAGTGGCTAAGCGGCCAGTAGCCATAACCCGTGTCTTCTTACGGCAGGGGCGTGCCATCACCTTCTTAATGTAGACACAGAGACGGTTGTCTTTAGCATCTCATTTAGTTCCAAGGCTTTTTTAATAACACCGGGGCTTGCCAAGTCCCTTCATTGCATGTATATATTATGTATGTGTCTTATCGCACGAGCTGAAACCTGGAGGTGTGGATGCGTCTTAAGTGGATAGCGGCGGCGCTTGCCGCTCTTATTATCGTCGTAGTGGTCGTCCTTGTCATAGTCATCTCCAGCTACGACTTCAACAAGCTAAAGCCCCAGATATCAGAGGCTGCATACCAGGCCACCGGCAGAAGGCTCGACCTTATAGGAGATATATCCCTAAAGCTCGGCTTTACCCCGGTACTCAAGGTATCAAAGGTAAGTTTTGAAAACGCCCCGTGGGGCTCGAGGCCATCGCTTGCAGAGATAAAGAGCTTCGAGTTGGAGGTAGCACTGCTGCCGCTTATAGGCGGCAACGTGTTTGTAAAGCGACTTGTTCTCGTTGAGCCGGATATACTCGTGGAGGTGAACGCCAGGGGCAAATCGAACCTTGAGTTTGAGCCGCCTCAACCTGCAGACGAGGGCGATAAGGCAGGTAAAGAGCCTAAAGAGGAAGGGCTCGCCCTTGGCTCGCTCGCCTTCGATAAGGTCGTCATAGTGGACGGCACCTTCGGCTACAGTAACTCAAGTAGCGGGGCCTTGTATGAGGTAGGTATAAAGAAGCTTACTGCCAAGGCCCCGGGCTTCGATAAGCCGGTAAGGCTCGCACTCGAGGGCTCCTATAACCGGAGCGACTTTGCCTTATCCGGCGAGCTTGGCTCTATAAGGGCCCTTGCAGAGGCCAAACAAAAGTGGCCGCTTGATGTAAATGCAAGTGTTGTCGGCCTCGAGGTGATGGCAAAAGGCTCCATTACCGACCCAATGAACCTGACCGGGCTCGACCTTGAGTTTGCAGGTAAGACAAAGAACGTCAAAGCGCTCGGCAAGCTTATAGGCTCCTCTGTACCAATAGACGGACCGCTTGAGCTATCCGGCAAGTTAAACGACCCGGAGAGTGGCACTTACAAGGTCTCTGGGTTAAGTCTCGAGTACTTCGGAAGCGACCTTTCTGGGGAGGTTGAGCTAAGCACCACTGGCAAGCGTCCGCGCGTAAGCGCAGAGCTTGACTCAAGGCTTCTTGACCTAAGGCCCATACTCGCGGGCAAGGAAAAGGAGAGCAAAGACCAACCCGCCGGCGGGCATAAAAAGGCCGCGGATGTAAACCAGGGAGAGGGCAAGAGGCTTATCCCGGATGTGCCGCTGCCGCTTGAGACACTTAAGTCCGTTGACGCAAGTCTTAGGATAAAGGTAAAAGAACTCATCCATCCGAGGGCGAGGCTTGGGGATGTAACGCTTATGCTCACCCTCGCAGACGGCAACCTCGCGGTAAAGAGGCTAAAGACCAGGGCCGCGGGAGGCAGCGTAAGCGGCACTGCAAGGCTTGGAAGCAGCGGCAGCCTCAAGGCAAACTTAAAGGCCGAGAAGCTCGATATAGGGGTGCTCCTCGAAGACGCCGGCATAGGGAGGGTCGTAAGCGCTCAGGCCGATTTTTCGACGAATTTAAGCTCAAAGGGGGCCTCTGTGGCCTCGATGCTGGCGTCGCTGAGCGGCTCTACGGAGTTGACCGTCGGAAGCGGTGTCATTGACAACGACTACATAAATAAGCTTAAAAAGGGTAATGCAGTCAACCTCCTTAGGCTCATAAACCCCGCAACCGATGCCGGCGATTTTACAACGCTCAATTGTCTGGTAAACAGCCTTGTTATAAAGGACGGCTTGGCAAGCACCAAATTTTTAGTCTTTGATACGGCCCTTATGAGTGTTTCCGGCAAAGGCTACGTTGACTTGAAAGACGAGAGTATCGAGGTCTCGCTTAGGCCGGTCCCAAAGGAGCGGCTTGGGGCCGGGAAGTACGCCATGGCTTTTGGCGAGCTTGCAAGGCCTCTTCGCCTTGGCGGCACGCTCGCGCACCCAAAACTTGAGCTCGACACAGAGGAAGCGATAAAGACCATAGGAAAGGCCCTTATTGGTGGGGCAGTACACGGCTACGACGCAGAGGGTATAGCAAGCTCGCTTGCCGCAGGCGCCAAGGAAGGCGCTGAAAATCCATGCGTCGCTGCCATGGAAAGCTCACCTGCTCGCGACTCTAAAGAGAGAGAGCCAGTAGAGTCGGATGAGTCCCAACCGGTCGAAGAGATTCAAAAGACCATAGAAAAGGGAATAGACGAGGGGCTTAAAAAGCTCTTTGGAAGGTAGGTGGAAGTCAGCTCGAGTAATAACAGATCAAAACCTCGCTGCCAACCAATAATGACACTCCGCAATTTACCGATTCGATGAAGATAATCACCGTAGACGCCTTTGTCTCTGAAGATTTTTCGGGCAACCCGGCCGCAGTCTGCATACTCGAAGATAAAGCCCTCTTTGTCGATGAGAAGTGGATGCAGTCGGTTGCCGCAAGGACCGGGCTCTCGGAGACGGCCTTCCTCTATAATGATGGTGAGGGGGAGAGCTTTTCTTTGAGGTGGTTTACGCCTGCTATTGAGGTCGAGCTCTGCGGCCATGCAACGCTTGCCGCAGCGCACGTGCTCTGGGTCTTGGGTATCGTAGCCTCAGACGCTGCGTGCCGCTTTAATACCAAGAGCGGCACGCTTATTGCCAAAAAGACAGGCAGTATTATTGAGATGGATTTTCCCGCGGTTGCCGTAAGAGGTTTTGAGTGTGGTGATGAGCAACTCTGCGAGCTTGCCTCTGCGATTTCGTCTGGGCTTGAGCCAATCGGTATGGCAGGGGAGGACGTATTTTCCAGGGCGAGCTCTGAGGGCGCGTTATGCGCGATAGATGCGAATTTTCGCGCACTTTCTCGCGCCTTGTCGCGCATTGGCGCGCGCGGCGCGATTGTTANNGTGTTACGAGCCTCCCGGACGACAAGGACGCAAGTTATGATTTTGTCTCAAGATTCTTTGCCCCTGCGATAGGTATCGACGAGGACCCGGTCACAGGGAGCGCGCATTGTGCGCTTGGACCATTCTGGGCCGATGTGCTTTCAAAGAGGTCTCTAATAGGTTACCAGGCCTCTGAGCAAGGCGGTATCGTCAAGGTAGTAGTAAGTGGCGATAGCGTTATTATAGGCGGTGAGGCAGCGATTGTTGCCGAGTATGACCTGTAGTGAACCTGCCGCTTGCCTTGGCCCGTCATATGGGTTAGACTCTCATAGCCTTAACCCTTTAACCTAAGCGCAGTGGTTATTTAGTGGGGACTATTGGATATGAAAAAGACATTAAGCCTTGTCGCAATCGCAATAAATTTGACCCTGGTAATGTTGCTTGCAGGCTCTTTTGCTGTGGCTTTTGCCGAGCCGGAACCCAAGGCAGGTGAGGAGGCTGAAAAAGGCGCCCTCAAAGACCAGTGGATGCCTTTGCTTAAAATTGGCGAGTATGAGAAGGCGCGCAAACTCTGCGAGGGCTGGCTTGAGATGAGTGAGCTTGTTCCAAGAGTCGAGGCGCACAAGTGCCTTGCAAACGTCGAGCTCGGTGAGGCCATGCGTCCCGGGGACCCCACCGGAGAGAAAGGTGCGGCAGTCAAACCGAGCTTTGCCCCGGAGAAGGTCGACAAGGCTCTATGGCACTTAAACCAGGCCATAGAGCTTTCACCGAAGGAGCTTGGCATACACCAGGGCCGCATAGCGCTTTTAAAGGAGACCGGGCGGCTGGACTCGATAAAGGACTATCTAAGGAGCAGTATAAAGACCTACGGAGAAGACGACCCCGAGGCCGTCGATACGTGGCTTGCAAGCCTCTACTCGCTCTTTGAAGAAAAAGAGTACGAGGCCGCGCTTGAGAATTTTCTTATCCTCGAGGAGTACTACCCCGACTCTCATAAGGTTCTCGCCAACATAGGCGCGCTTCACTCAATCTTCAATAGAGACGAGGAGGCGGAGCCTTACCTTAAAAGGGCAGTAGAGCTCTCGCCCGAGGACCCTATAAACAACTGGAACCTCGCGCGCATCTACGAGCTGCGGGGCAGCTACACCCTTGCGGAGCAGTATTACCTCAAAGCACTCGAGTTTGAGCCAAACAGCGAAAAAAGGATGGGGCTAAGCTGCTTTGTAGCCAAGTTCTATGAAAACAGGCTCGGCGACGTAGAGCGGGG
>JABAHQ010019205.1_pt3 | contig 18306 bp, 16 predicted proteins | sample 7062091 | NCBI WGS metagenome assembly JABAHQ01 (sample SAMN14534359, study PRJNA622989) | marine sediment metagenome | biome: marine biome [ENVO:00000428]; feature: marine pelagic biome [ENVO:01000023]; material: deep marine sediment [ENVO:00002113] | place: India: Gulf of Kutch | collected...
ACCACGATCGTTTGTCTTTGGCGTAGGTTTCCCCAGTTTTCTCCAGCCTGATTTTGGAGAACTCTTACTTCCCCTTATCCGGACCTTGGAAAAAGAGGTTGTCGCCCTTATTAATGGGGGCTTCGTCGATGTGGCTGTCGAAGGGTTCGTAGTTGGGGTGGAGCTTCCCTGGGATGCCAGTCATGTGTTGGCCGTCCCGGACACCACGACGCGCTTTCACGAGGTGATCGCGTTTTTGCAGGCTATGGTCAAGAACATCTCCACATTCTTTCTGGAAGAGCAAGATATCACGGTTAAGGTCTTAACTCTTCGGTTCGAAAATGACACAGATAAACCTGCTTATGATATTCACATTGAATACGATAGGTTGGTAACAGATGCGGATCCTGATCGCAACACCTGGACATGTAATGTTGACGGCGCAATAGTGAAATGTGAAACCAGGGATGACGCAGTAGCACCATGGAACTCTAATCTTATGAGAGGAGGCAGACTATCCATAGGAGCGGCCTTTATAGGAGAAGCGGGGAGCTACGATAGATGTTGGTGGACTGGAGCCGACGGGGGCAAAATTTCTTTACGTTGTTGAGCCTACTGCAGAGATCGGGAACCCGCTCGCATCGGGTGTGCTGTAGCATATTAGGAGTTTCACGAATTGTTATCTGGCACCTCTATAGAGAGATGTTGCACGAGAAGGACAAGAAGTCTGAGCGGTCAGACCTTCACTTTTGACCTCCTCTACTCTCTCGCATAAGGTACCGAGGGCATTGGAGGCGTGTCCTGCAATCCGATATGAGCATCCAGTCAACTCCAGCGGTTCGCTGAATGAGTCCAAGGTGTGTTACTATCCGCACGAAGGGTGGTCGCATGACTGGAACTACTGAGTACGGACAGTCTTTAGAGGAGCTGACCTCGCTCCTGCTTCACCTTACATCGTGGGAAGAGGAGATCGAGACCCCACCAGCCGATGTGACTAGCTGATCAACTGCTTGATCTTGGCAATTATGTTCTCGAACTCTTTGGGCACTTCATGTAAAGCTATGGCCTTTTTAATCAATGTTTTGGGACCCAGATCATCTATTCCAAGCTCCTTCGTAACCCAATCGAGCTTTTGTTTGCCTCTACCTTTTGCTCTTTGCAGAACCATCTCTACTTCTTCTTCAGTCTTCGAGGATATGTCAGCTAGTGCCCGCGGCAAGAGCAAGTACTCCTCAATTTCCTTGTCAGGCCAGACAAAAAACTCGCCATCGCGGAAGCCCTTTCTTCTTAGGAGATCTACCTTCTCTTCATGGTCTGAGTCTGAGTCGAGCAAGATGAAGACATTCGATGAGAACTTGAACTTCTCGAGAGCACGCTTCAGCGCTGCAGCATGCTCCACAATCTCTTGCCAGTTCCCCCCGTCAGGCCTAACGGGTAGAACGCGGTCTCTGAGGTCGTTATTGTCCCATAACGGCTCGAAGGCTTTGATCTCAGTCCGGCCCTCCATGATTACAATTACATTCCCTCTCCGGCCCAGAATATAACCAAGTTTAGAACGCTCTATGCCGAGGTTATCCCAGATGACATTTATGTCTTCGAGCTCATCCAAATGTCGCGCCCCGGTCCTGTGATTATCCATGGATATGAAAAAGACATCGCTTGAATCTATCAACTGATCCAGAATCACGTCAGCGTGTGAGGTGACAATGAGCTGCTTGTTCTCATCCTCCGTAACCTCCTTTATAAGCTCAACCAGAGCCATCTGTGCCTCGGCATGCAGATGATTCTCCGGCTCTTCCAAAAGCACGATGCTGTAAGGCGGAGATCCCAAGATATTGAGAACCATGAACAGGAGTTCCTGAGTGCCACTTGAGAGCTGTTCTAGGGAAAAGGCCCCATCCAGATCCTCAAAAATGACTGACACCGTAGTTTCGTCTGAACCTTCCAAGATAGGTGAGTTTATCTCCTTGATTTTTGGAACAATCCGCATAAGTCGGCGTTCATACTGCCGGAACTTCGACCTGCCGCCTGTCAAGAGCTGATGTACATGCAGAGCTAGATCTGTCCCACCCTCGTCAGGGTAGATCCTTCCTCTTATGCTATGAGATGGTCGATAGCTGCGGAATGCACTAGCACGATAGCACCTTTCAAATGTCTCACGGATACTTCCCATGATGCTTACTTCAGCGGTAAAATCCTGGCCAAGGGCTTGGCTTAGTTCCTGCGGCAAACCATGTAGCTCTCGCAAGCGAACTGATTTTGTGCCGTTAAGTCTTGCAGTTGCAGTGCCATCCTCATATTGTATTGATATCGAGCTTTGAGGACCCTCGATGACTTCTTCTATTACCGGTCGAAATGTCACCCTAAGCTGGTAATTTACGCCTTGCCCGCTTTCAACATCTCTGAAGGCTAGCTTAATCAATATGGGCTCATCAACATTACCGAAGGAGACTACCTTTCTGTAATCTCCCCTTTTGCTCAAAGCCTGTGTAAGTCCTCCTATAATCCAGTCTCGCACAAATGATAGGACGTCCACGATGTTCGATTTCCCCGTAGCATTGGCACCTATCAGAAGAGTTATGCTGGAACCAAAGTCCAACTCGAAATTCCTCAGGCTCTTGAAGTTCTCCGCGCTCATACGCTCCAATTTAAGTCGCATATTACATTATTAATTCTAGAGCCAGCCACTGAGTTTGTCAACCGGCAAATTAGCTTCCCAAAGATTCGATCGACATCGAATCGCTCCCTCAGCTAACAGATGTACTCAACGCACAGGGGATATTTGTGTCCTTATCTCTCGCAGCGTCATGCCGATAGCCAGACAGTAGCAAACGCTGTCTAGAATTGGATTCTCCGATGTGAAGCACGGCTCATCTGCTTGGATGGGTTCGGGCAAGCGCGTGGCTCATGGGGTCCGCAGGTCTCACGTGGGACGCTGCTTGGCTCTGAAATGCCGCCCCCGCCATCTCTTCCATCCGGGGGACGTCCACCGGAATGGTGCCGAGTGTCCAAGATTCAAACTCACATTTCAGCGGCAAGGAGAATGCCCTTAATGCCGCATGCCATCAACAATGGTGCAGGGGTTCTACCAAGCGCCGAAAGGATTGATAACTTGACGGGCAATACAGCATCTGACTCCAATACGCCCTAATACGGTGGGCTGAAGGTGCGTATGGAATATGGGAATCCCGATTACCAGGTTATCGAAGCGCTAAAGGCCAATTTCCTAGATACATTCTGGGCTGTCTGTCTTGTCGCAAGCCGTGTCGCGAGTATGTCGCAAGTTATGTCGCGAGTCTGTCGAAAGTGTTACCTACTCTCTTCTACTAGGCGATAATAGAGTAGATTGGTAGCCCCCTCACGCACCAAGATCCCCTTGTCCATCATGCTCTTGAGTTCTCTTTGCAGTGTTCTACGGCTTACATCGGGGCATAGCTCCTCAAAATCCCGAATCGTCACTCCTCCGTGTTCTAGTGCGTACCCCAGAGCAATTTTCTGGCGGTCTGAAAGGCGGTGTTCCTGGGCAAGAACATCCCGGCGGATGGCCTGTTCGCCACGCTCTTGAACTTCTCTCATTTGGGTGGCAAGCCCCTCGGTGAAATACTCCAGCCATGTGGTGAGATCCATGTCGCTTTCACGTACGCTCTGGAGTGCCCTGTAATAAGCTGGACGGTTGCGGTCGTAGTACTCGCTGATTGTGAATAGCCGCTTGAAGTCATATCCGCTTCTGTACAGGCAAAGAGTTGATAGCAACCGTGCTGTTCGTCCGTTGGGTCCCACGGGGTCAGAGCTTCACTCTTGACATTTGATCCTGTGAAACCAAGACTCAAGTTGCCTCATCTGCTCTCCATTAACTGCACGACCCTAGACTGCCTGGCTCAACAAGTATGCTGAGAGGGCCGGCATTCCCAGGGAGAACCGGCAGTTCCGCTCTAAGGAGCGGCAGTTGCCCTATGCCTTTACGAGATAATTCCCGTCGCGGTCACCTTCCCACTCCAGGTGAAACCGGTTTGGCTATTGGTAACGGTTACATCGTAATCGGGGAAGGGGACCACCGGATAGCCGACCTCGATCTGCCAACTCCCCTGGGTATAGCGGATGGTCTCGTAGCCCACCAACTCCTCCGGGGTAACCCTTTGGGGGTCCCAGATTGCCTCTCGTGGCAAGCCTGAGTCAGGATTCTGCCCAAGCAGGAAATCGATCGCCCGATCGCGCGCCCCATAAGGGGTTAACACATAGGGCTGCCCGATGACCCAGAACTCGGCCAACTGGTGGAGGATTAAGTCATTGATCGTCTGACCGCCGGTGTCGGGGACCTCCTGGTCGTTAATCCAGTATCTAACTGCCTGGAGCATCTCCTCCTCGGAGATCCTCCGATCCCAATCGGCATCGATCGCCTCGGGAATGGAGAGGATGCGGTTGAATTTGATCAACAGGTCTTCGGTNNGACGTGGGCGGTGGTCTCCTTGGCGTAGTACTCCAAAAACCGGCCGGTCCCCATAGCATAGAGGAAGACGTATTTTCCGTCAAACTGGGGCAATTCGTGCCTGTAGCGGACCTTGATCTCGAACTCGTCGGGCACCGGATCGACGTCCCACCTGATCATCCGGTAATCGCCGACCGCGGTGGGGTAGGTAGTGGAAAACTCGCACTTGCAGGTGACATAGCCCCAGCTTAGTTCCTCCCCGTCGAGCCAGACCCTGATTCCCGCCGCATCCGGCGGAAGGGGGTAATACATCTTCGCCTCTTCCACTTCCACATTTGCGAAGGGATAAACCCCTTCGACGAGGGCAGAAAGCCTTCCGCCCTCGGCGTAAACCAGGGCATCGATGTACTCCTCGGGCATGAGCAGCGTGGGAACGGGGATGGGGTTACCGGCCGACTGAAAGACTCCCCCACCCGTCAAGAACACCAGCACTAGTGCCGAAATTGCGACCGCTCTCCAACGGATCATCGTCCACCTCCTGCAGTTGGCATGATAGGGCCTCTCCGCGTCTCAGTTCAATCGCTCTGCCATCCCCCGCAGCGTTGCTGCTAAAGACCTGTGCCGATAGGGACGCATTTTGGGACAGAGCTAAGAGCGATAGTCGGGGAAGCTCAGCAGGGCCAAAACGGCGATCAGCGTCTTGGCATCCTCCAGCTCATGTCGGCGGAGCATTTCTTCTAGCTCATCCAACGTGAACTGGCCCAATTCGATAAACTCCCCTTCCTCAGGGCTGTACTGTCCTTGCTCCAGGCCCCGGGCGAGGAAGAGGGCCAGCCGCTCGTCGCAAAACCCGGGCGTGGTGTAGTACGCGGCGAGCTTATCCCAGCGCTTGGCCCGATAGCCGGTCTCCTCCTCCAGTTCGCGTTTGGCACACTCCAGGGGGTCTTCTCCCGGCTTGAGCGTCCCCGCGGGAATTTCCCAGATCTCTTTCTCCAAGGGAGGACGATATTGCCTGACCAGGATAATCTTCCTGCCTTGCTCACCCTCCAACAATGGGAGGACTGCCACCGCCCCGGGATGCCGGACGATCTCCCGCGGCCGCGTCCGGCCATCGGGTCCCCTGACCTGGAGCTGCTCCAGCCGAAGCAGCCGGCCGGTATAGACAATCTTGGTGGAGATGGTGCGCGGCTCCGCCATGGGGCTACTTCAACATCCCCTGGAGCTTTTGGAACTCCTCCTCGGGGATGTTGTAGAGGTGCTCCTGTTGAGGAAACCGCCCGGCCCGGACATCGGCGATGAACTGGCCGAACGCCTCCACCATCTGTTCGCCCAAATTCACGTACCGCTTGACGAACTTGGGGGTGAATTTCTCAAACAGCCCGAGCATGTCGTGGACGATCATCATCTGCCCGTCGCCCGCCGGCCCCGAGCCGAGGCTCAGGGCCAGGATGTCCAGCTTTTGGTGGATGACCTGGGCGACCCTGGCCGGAATGCACTCCAGCAGGATGGAAAACGCGCCGGCCTCCTGGATGGCCAGCGCATCATCGATGAGGTTCTTCGCCGTGGCCGCATCCCGTCCCTGGGCGCGGAAGCCGCCCAGTTGGCTGAAATACTGCGGGGTGAGCCCGATGTGGCCCATCACCGGAATACCGGCTTGGACAATCGCCTCGACCCTGTCGGCCATCCGCCTTCCGCCCTCTAGCTTAACGGCGTCGGTGCCGCACTCGGCCATGAACCGCCCGGCGTTGTAGATCGCCTCCTCGGGCGTGATCTGGTAAGTCATGTAGGGCATATCGCCGATGACAAACGCCCGGTTCGCCGCCCGGGTGACCGCCTTGGTGAAGACGATCATCTCCTCCATCGTAACCGGCAGGGTCGTATCATAACCTAACACGGTCATCGCCAAGGAGTCCCCCACCAGTACCATCTCGATCCCCGCTTTGTCCTCCAACAGTGCCATAGGGTAGTCGTAGGCGGTGAGGAACGTAATTTTTTCTCCGCGATCGCGCATCGCGTAGAGGTCGGGTATCCGGATTTTTTTCGCTTTTTCAGCCATCTTGCCTCCTAATTCGCGTTAACGCGTTCTCAACATATCAACGCGCCAACGCGTTCAGTCGCTCCCATTCCGCATCGACCGTCTCTTGAACAAGTTGGATATCTTCGGGCTTCAGATGTCGGAATCGGCCTTGCAATTTTAAATACTGCTCTACGGGCACCCCCTGTGGCTGCAGGTTGATCCGCCATCTCCGGCCTTCCTCCACCTCGTACAACGGGAAAACCTTCGTCTGGACGGCCAGGCGGGCCAGTTTAATCGACAGTTCCGAAGCCGTCTTCCACCCCGGGGGGCAGGGGCTGAGGATGTGGATGAACTTTGTGCCACGGACGGCCTTTGCCTTCCGCATCTTCCTCACCAGATCCTCGGGGTAAGCCGGGGAAGCGGTCGCCGCATAGGGGATACGGTGGGCGGCCATGATCGCCATCATGTCCTTCTTCGGCCGGTCCTTGGGATGCTTCGTCGGGGTGGTGGTGGTCCACCCGCCCCAGGGGGTGGCCGAGCTGCGCTGGATCCCGGTGTTCATGTAGGCTTCGTTGTCATAACAGACGTAGATAATATCGTCATTGCGCTCCGCTGCCCCGGATAGGGCCTGCAATCCAATGTCGAATGTCCCCCCATCCCCGGCCCAGGCCAAAACGGTCACCTCCTCCTGGCCGAGCACCTCTAGCCCCGCCTTGATCCCCGCAGCGGCGGAGGCCGCCGTCTCAAAGGCCGTGTGGAAGAGGGGCACCTTCAGTGCGGAATAGGGGAAGGCCCCGGCGATGATCGTCCAGCAGCAGGCGGGGATGACAGCGATCGTCTCCTCCCCCAAAGCTTTCAGCGCATAGCGCATGGCCAACGGCGCGCCGCACCCCTGGCAGGCCAGATGGCCGGGCAGCATCAGCTCCTGGCGGGGCAGGGACTCGCGTAGCGGATAGGGACTGGTCTCCCGCCGCAGGTCGTTCATCATCGTTTCACCCCCATCCAGATGATCTCCCCCTCGGGACGGTCGTGGTCGAAGGCGTACTGCACGATCTCCTTGATCAGCTCGGGAGTGATATCCCGCCCGCCGAGCCCGGCGACGAAGCCGAACAGCGGCGGCCGCGGCCCGCCGTCCAGGCCGTAGTTGTAGAGCGCCGATTTGATCTCCTGGGCGAAGATCCCCCCATATCCGAAGGAGATGTTGCGGTCGATCACCGCGACCTTCTCCACGGCGGAGAGGTGCTCCCGGACTTCCCCGATGGGGAAGGGGCGGAACAGCCTTATCTTCAGCATCCCCACCGGCACCCCCTGCTCCCGCAGTTCTTTGATTGCTAAACGCGAGGTGGAGCTCACCGTCGCCGAGGTGACCAGGGCCACCTCGGCATCCTCAAGCATGTAAGGCTCAACCAAGCCGTAGCTCCGCCCAAACAGCTCCTGGAACTGCTGATCGGCCTCCCGGGCCGCCCGGAGGGATTGCTCCATCGCCTCCTGCATCTTGTAACGGAGTTCCATGTATTCTCCGGGCATGGCGATCCCGCCGAAAGCCCGGGGGTCGTCGATGTCCAGTTTAAATTGAGGCTGATAGGGCGGAAGGTATCGATCCACCAGATCTTGCTCGGGCACCTCGACCGCCTCGCTGGTATGGGAGAGGAAGAAGGCGTCAAGCACCACCATCACCGGGAGGTGAACCCGCTCGGCGACCTTGAAGGCCTGAATGACCGTATCCAGAGTCTCCTGGTTCGACTCGCAGTAATATTGGAGCCAGCCGGTGTCCCGCTGAGCAAGCGAATCATTCTGGTCGGTCCAGATCGACCAGGGGGAAGCCATGGCTCGATTGACCTCGGCTAAGACGACCGGCAGCCGCGCCCCGGCGGCCCAGTGGAGCAGCTCGTGCATCAGCGCCAGCCCCTGGGCGCTGGTGGCGGTGAAGGCCCGCGCCCCGACGGCGGAGGCCCCGATACAGGCGGCCATCGCTGAATGTTCTGATTCCACCTTGATGAACTTGGCGTCCAAGATTCCCTCAGCGCAGAAATCGGCCAACAGCTCTACGATCGCCGTCTGCGGCGTGATGGGATAGGCCGCGATCACCTGGGCGCGGGAGAGGGCTGCCCCGTAGGAGACGGCGTAGTTCCCGGTGATGACCTTCCGGCCAGCCTCGATTCCTCCATTCACCTCGGTGGCCATTATTCCTCCTCCTCGATCAGGCTGATCACCCAACGGGGGCACTCCTGGGCGCAGATTCCACAGCCCTTGCAATAATCGTAATCGACCGAATATTCCTCGCCCTGGCGAAAAATGGCCACATCGGGGCAATAGACGAGGCAGTTATCGCACTGGTTGCAGACGCCACAGGAGAAGCAGCGTTCTGCTTCCAGCGGTCCTTGCTCCCCGGAAAGGCCCCGTTCGACCTCCTCGAGGTTCGCCACCCTTTCCGCGACCTGGAGGACCGCGCCGGTGACCCGCGCTTGATGCTCGAAGTAATCCAAATTGATTCGCTCAAAGGGAACAATTGCTGGCTCTTGCGGTTGGGGCTCAGGGAGGCCCCGGAGGCGGCGATCGATCGCCTCGGCCGCCTGGCGGCCGGAGGCAATCGCGTCCACGACCGTCCCCGCGCCGGTGGCGGCATCGCCTCCGGCAAAGATCTCCAGGCCCGACTCGACCAGCACCGGGTCGTTGATCAATCCCTCCGCTTTCAACTGGACGCTGGCAGGCAAAAATGATAAATCCGGCTCCTCGCCGATGGCCAGGATCAGGTTATCCAGCTCCAGCTCGAACTCCGAGCCGGGGATGGGGACCGGGCGCCGCCGGCCCGATTCGTCCGGCTCGCCGAGCTCCATCTTAATAAATTTTGCTCCTTCGATCTTTCCCTTCGAGGTCAAAACCTCTACCGGTGAAGCAAGGAATTGAAAATCGACGCCCTCCTCCTCGGCTGCTTCGATCTCCTCGGGGATCGCGGGCATCTCCGCCCGCGTCCGGCGGTAGATCACCGAAGGCTTCGCCCCCAATCGGAGGGCACACCTAGCGGCATCCATCGCTGTATTGCCCCCGCCGATGATCGCCACCGTCTGACCCAACTCCACCCGCTCACCCCGGTTCATTCTTTTGAGGAAATCCAGACCGTGAAGGACACCCCGAGCCTCGATTCCGGGAACCTTCAGCGGGCGACTCTTCGTCGCTCCAACGGCGATGAAGGTTGCCCCAAACTCAGCTAACTCCTCCAGAGGGAGATCCTCGCCGACCCTGACCCCTGTTTCTATTTCCACGCCAAGCCGTTTTACCAGCTCAATCTCCCGGTCGAGCACCTCCCGGGGGAGGCGGTAATCGGGGATGCCCAAGCGGAGCATCCCGCCGGGCTCCCTCTCCGCCTCGAAGACTGTCACCCCATACCCTCGAAGCGCCAGGAAATAGGCACAGGAAAGGCCCGCCGGACCGGAGCCGACGATCGCCACCCGCTCCATGCCGCTGGTCGGGCGCGGCGACCCCAGGTCCTCCTTGTACCCCTCATCCGCTGCCAGCCGCTCCAGCAGGCGGATGCTGATCGGCTCATCGAACTGCCGCCGGTTGCAGTCCAGCTCGCAGGGATGATGGCAAACCCGCCCGCAGATAGCGGGGAAAGGATTCGTCCGGCGGAGCAACTCCCAGGCTTCATAGAACCTCTCCTTGGTGATCAAGGCGATGAATCCCTGGATGTCGTTTCCCGCGGGGCAGGCCTGGCTACAGGGCGGTCTCCTCGGGTCGTAGATCGGGCGGAGGTACCTCCAACTACCGGTCTTATTCGCCAGGCTGGCCGCCACGGAGACGGCCAGCGGCGGCATCTCCTGCTCGGAGTGGAAGGTTATCCCTTCATCCGGCTTGGCCTGCTCTTTGACGCTCAAGCGCTTGTACCTCCCCGTAGGCCTCCTCCGCGGCCGCGGCGTTCTCCTCCTTCTTCAGGGGCACCGCCTCGCGCACCGCCTCCAGCAATGGCTCAAGCCGGACCAGCCGGCTGATCCGGGCGAAGGCCCCCAAGATGGCCGTATTGACGATGGGATTGGTCGGAGTCCCCAATTTATGCCGGATGGCAATCCGGTCGGCATCGACTGTGGCCAGGCGAAAATCGGGGGGGAGTTGAACTTCCCCGGGCTTTCGATCGCTGTTGATCAGCACCCAGCCGCCCCGTTCCAGCCCCTCCGTCACTTGAACTACGGTGATCAGCGTCGGATCGAGGACCACCACGTGGTTCGGATGGTAGATCTCGGAGCGAAGCAGGATCGGCTCCTCGTCCACCCGGATGAAGGCGGTCACCGGAGCGCCCCGCCGCTCCACCCCGAAAGCAGGGAATGATTGGACATATTTGCCTTCCCTAAACAGAGCCCCGGCCAGGATCTCCGAGGCGACCACCGCTCCCTGACCACCGCGTCCGTGGAAGCGAATCTCGATCATTTCTTCCTCTTTTGCGGCGGGAGACTGCGGGCGAGATGGCTCTGCCCCATCTGGCTCAAGACGCGCCGGGCTGCCCCGATCCAGTCCCGGAGGGTCTCTTCTCGCTGGGTGGGCTTCAGTCGGCCACGCCGTTTCAGGTGGGCGAGGAGCTCGCCGTTCCTCCGTTCCAACGCCAGTCGGACCTCCTCGACCTCCCGGGAGAAATGGGCCTCCTCCAGCTCCTCCGCGGTCAGTCGCTTCAGGGAGAGATTGGGCTTCCCTTCGGCATTCTCCCCGATGACTTTGACCATAACCTTCTCGCCCGTCACGAGGTAACTTGCTATATCGCTCACGTACTCTTCGGCGACCTCGGAGATATGGACCATCCCGATCTCGCCGTTCGGCAGTTCCACAAAAGCCCCATAAGATTTAATAGAGACGACCTCTCCCTGAAGGATGTCGCCTATGTTATGCTCCATTATTGAGCCACCTTGTGGACGTAGGATACCAAACCTCAATCTACCGTTGCAACCCGAGCAGCTCACCCAGGGGCGTCGGATTAAAGCCGCAGCCGGCTTCGAACATCCGATACCCGGCTACGTTGTTCGCCCCGATTAAGTGGCCCTCCACAAACGGGGTGGAAAGCCTCCACTGGCGGAGGAGCCTCACCAGGGAGCGGAGGGGCCGCCGGGGAAGGCGGATGATCGGTTTGCTGACCCCGTGCTGGACCATGATTAGCCGGGTCAGCTCCTCCAGGGTAAGGATTTCCGGGCCGCCCAACCGAACCAGCTTGCCAGAGAGCCCTTCATTGTCCAGCGCAAGCAAGATACACCTGACCAGGTCACCGACCCACAGTGGCTGAAACTGCGTCCTGCTCCGCGGCAGCAAGACGAAGGGCCAGTTCCGGACCATCCTTATCAGACCGGCGGTAAAGGGATCTCCGGAGCCGATCAGGACCGAAGGGCGAAAGATGGCAAATTGAAGGCCGCTGCGGCGGACCTCCCGTTCCCCAAGCCAGATGGAGTAAGCGTAGGGGAACTTGGGGTTGGGCCCCGCGCCCAGGCTGCTGAGATAGATAAATCTTCGCCCACCAGCGGCCCGCACCGCCTCCAGGAGGCGGGCCGTACCGCGATAGTTCACCTCCAACAACTCCTCAGGGCTCCCCTCCAGGACCCCCACCAGATGGATAGCGATATCAATGCCTCCGGTGGCCCGGGCGACCTCCTGCGGTCGTAGGTAGCGGACGTCGCCCGGGACCAGCTCGAATCCCAGCCCGCCCAATTGCTGGACCTCCGGTCGCGCCAGCGGAGGGCGGACAAAAGCTTTGGGTCTATACCCTCTGGCCTCCGCCCAGGCTACCAAATGGGGAGCTAGCCTCCGCCCCAGGAAGCCCGTCCCGCCGGTGAGCAGGATCGTCCCCGACATGGGCCAACTTTACTCGCTTTGCAGCTTGGGCTACAATCGCAGATTGAAGGAGGGATCATCGATGAAGGAAGTTTTGACTACCTGCCCATATTGCGCCGTCGGTTGCAATTTTTCCCTCAAAGTTGAGGATGGGCGCGTCAGCGGCCTCCATCCCCAGAAGGAGCACCCGGTGAACCGGGGAACGCTCTGCCCCAAGGGGGCGACTGCCTGGCAAGTCGTCCACCATCCCGACCGGTTGGAGAAGCCGTTGATCAAGCGCGGAGGAAAATTTGAGCAGGCCAACTGGGAGGAGGCCTACACCCTGATCGCCTCCAAATTTTCTAAGTTAAAGGACCGCTATGGCGGAGGGAGCCTGGGGGTGATCTCCTCCACCCGGGGGACCAACGAGGAGAACTACCTGGCGCAGAAGTTCGCCCGGGCAGCCTTGGGGACAAACAACATCGACCAGTGCGCGCGGATCTGTCACTCGGCCACGGTCCAAGGGCTCTACCGCGCATTCGGCAGCGGGGCGATGACCAATTCCATCGGAGAAATCCCCGGAGCAAAGGCCATTTTCCTCATCGGATCAAATCCTACGGAGGCCCATCCGATCATCGGCAACTGGATCAAGGAGGCCCTCCGGGGGGGGACGAGGCTGGCCGTCGCCGATCCGCGGCAAATTGAGCTGGCCAAAGCGGCCGAAGTCCATCTCCCCTTGAGGCCCGGGACGGATATCCCCTTGCTTAATGGGATGATGCACCACATCATCTCCCAAGGGCTTCACGATGAGCGCTTCATTGAGGAGCGAACCGAGGGTTTCCAGAGCCTGTGGGAGGCAGTCCAGGATTATCCCCCAGAGCGGGCCGGGGAGTTCTGCGGTGTCCCCGCGGAGGCGATCAGGAGAGCAGCCGAGCTCTACGCCTCATCGGACCCGGCGGCGATCATCTACTGCCTCGGGGTCACCGAGCATCGCAACGGGACGGCCAACGTGATGTCGGTGGCCAACCTGGCCATGATCACCGGCCACGTGGGTAAGCGGTCATCCGGCGTCAACCCCCTGCGGGGGCAGAACAACGTTCAGGGGGCCTGCGACATGGGCGCCGAGCCGGAGTTCCTTCCAGGCTATCAATCGATCGACGACGGGGAGGCCCGCCGCAAGTTCGCCGAGGCCTGGGGGGCGGGGCTCCCCGAGCCAGGGGAGGAGCTGATCTTCTGCTCGCGGATGTGGGACCGGGCACTGGAAGGTGAAATTAAGGGCCTGTATATCATCGGGGAGGACGTGGCCCTGACCGAGGCGAACCTTACCAAGGTTCGTCGAGCTTTGGAGAGCCTGGAATTCCTGGTGGTGCAAGATCTTTTCCTGAACACGACGTCGGAGTACGCCGACGTGGTCCTCCCGGCGGCGAGCTTTGCGGAGAAGGACGGGACCTTTACCAGCACCGAGCGGCGGGTCCAGCGGATCCGCAAGGCCATCGAGCCGCTGGGCCAGTCCAAGCCCGATTGGTTGATCCTCCAGGAGCTCGCCGGACAGATGGGCTATCAGATGGGCTATCGCGCCCCGGGGGAGATCATGGCGGAGATCGCCGCGCTGGCCCCGATCTACGGAGGAATCAGCTACGCTCGCTTGGAGCAGGGCTTTGGGCTCCAATGGCCCTGTCCGACGCCGGACCATCCCGGAACGGGTTTCCTGCACCGGGGAAAGTTCACCCGCGGAAAAGGAATATTAAGAGGGATTGCCCATCAGCCCCCGGCGGAGGAGCCCGATGACGATTTTCCCCTCCTGCTTACCACGGGCCGGTTGTTCCTCCAGTACTGTTCGGGCAGCATGACCCGCCGCTCGCCCCAACTGGAGCGCGGCGCCCCGGAGGCCTTCATTCAGCTAAATCCCGGAGATGCGGAGAAGCTAGGGATTGAAGCCGGGGAGGAAGTCCGGGTAACCAGCCGCCGAGGCTCGATCAGGACGAGGGCCAAACTCGGGGGAATCGCGCAAGGCGTCGCCTGGATGCCCTTCCACTTCAAGGAGGCCCCGGCCAACCTCCTGACCAACGATGCCCTGGACCCCATCTGCGGGATCTCCGAGGTAAAGGCCTGCGCCGTTCGGGTAGAGCCGCTCAGCCTATGAAGGCCGGGCTCAAGGCGGGAGGAGCAACAGGAGGGCGGCGGCAAGGGCCGCTCCGGGGGCGAGCCAGTCCCTAGGAGAGAAATGATCGGAATTGAGGCTGCTTCGGGGGCAGTTTTCACTGTAGCAGCGGGCTTCCATCGCTTCCGCCAGCCGCTCGGCGCGCCGCAGGGAGTTGAGCAACAGGGGAACGAGGACGGCCAGGAGCCTGCGCCCCCGCCTCCACAACGAGCCAGCGATGGGCGCCCCGCGAGCCGCCTGCGCCCGGGCGATGTTCCCCGCCTCGCGCTGAAGCTCGGGGACGAAACGCAGGGCGATCCCGATCACCAGGGCCACCCGGCGGATGGGCAGGCCCAGCCGGGCCAGCGGCTGGAGAATCCCCTCGATCCCCTGGGCCAATTCCAGCGGTGAGGCCACCGCCCCGAGGAGGGCGCTCAGGGCGGCGAGGAGGATCAGCCTCCCCGCGAGGATCGACCCCATTCGCAGCCCCATATCGCTGATTTTGAACGGCCCCCACTCGACCAACGTCTCCCCTGGGGCCAGGAGGAGCTGGAGGAGGAAGCTTAATAAAATGAGGGTCACCAGCGTCCCGATCCCCCGGAGAAGCACCCGCAGCGGAACTCGGGCCAGGAGGATCAGAATGAGGAGGGCCGCTGACAGGGCGAGGAACTGCCACCCCGCTCGGAGGAAGAGTGTCGCCAGCATGAGAATTCCGATACCAGCGAGCCTCGCCCGGGGGTGCAGCGCGACCACCCACGATGCGCAATTCAGCGTGCCGCCGGCGATCATCAGGCTCCAATGATAGCCGAGCCCCAGGGTCAGGACAAACCTTGCTCTCCGCTCCGGAGGCTGTTAGGATGGAGCGCAGTGGTCAGGAGAGTGCTCGTCGCGCCGATAGTCCTTTACCAGCGATTTATCTCACCGTTGCTTCCGCAGAGCTGTCGTTTCTATCCCCCGTGCTCGGAATATTCCCGCCAGGCTATTCTAAGGCATGGCTTTATCAAAGGGGGTTGGCTGGCCCTCAAGCGGATCGCGCGCTGCCATCCGCTGAGCAAGGGGGGCTATGATCCGCCAACTAGTTGACCGTGGCTTTCAGCGCCAAGGAGAAGAGGAGCGGCGAGGCTCGAGGATCCTCGGTGCGGAAGTAGATCCGGACGCGAGCATATCGCGCCCGGCCCAGGTCGCGGAGATCATAGCTGACCTGCCCGCTGCGCAGGGCGAAGCGGCGAGCCCGTTTGAGGGTGGCAAACCGATCGTCGGAGGTCTCAACCCTGGCCAGGAGTTCCCCCCGATGGAGTTGGGCATCCGTTTCCAGAGTTCGCAACCTTGCCCACCCGCCGAACGAGTGCAGCGATGAGATGTAGCTACCCTTGGGGAGGTAGCCGTCGGAGTATTTCAGCACATGGTAGTCGCCGAGCGATGTCCCGGCGACAATTACATTTTCTTTTGAGTCGGTCGCCACTCCATAGGCAACGTCCTCTCGGGAGGAGTCATAGCTCACCTCCCAGAGGAGCTTCCCTTGGGGATCGTATTTCGCGGTTAAATAGTCTTTATTCCCTTCCCGGGCGGTCGTCCCGGTGACGATTATGTTGTCGGAAGGGTCAATGGCGACTCCCAGGGCGAGGTCCCTGTTGCCCTTATCCAGTCGCCTGGCCCAGAGCTTCCGCCCCGCGGGGGCCAGCTTGACGGTGTAGTAATCGTAATCTCCGTTACGCTGCGAGTAGCCGGTAATGACAATCCTGTTTTGAGAGTCGATCGCCACTCCCCAGGCCGCGTCGCTCCCGAAACCGTCATAGTCCCATTCCCAAAGTACATCTCCTTTAGGGGTAAGTTTGAGGATGTAGTAATCAATGTCGTCCGCACTCTGTCGGATTCGATTGGAACTCCCAGCGATGACGATGTCCCCCTGGGAATCGACGGCTACCGAGGCGGCCTCCTCCGTCCCGCCGCCGTCCAGCCGCCTGGACCAGAGAAGCCGCCCCTCGGGGCTGTATTTCCGGGTATAAAAATCGGAGTTAGAAACGCCAGTGACGACGATGTTGTCCTGAAGATCGACGGCTACCGCGCAGGCCCGGCCAAACTCTCCGCCGCTGTAAATACGGCTCCAAAGCTCCCTCCCGTGGGAGTCATATTTGATCAGGTGGTAGATGTAACCCCCGGAGACCGAATATCCGACCACGATTATGTTGTCCTGGGAATCGACCGCAACCCCGCTCCCCCGCTCCGTGGTCCCGGTCCCGTATGTCCTGGTCCAGAGAACCTGACCATTGCGGTCGTACTTGACCGTGCAATAGGAATCCCGTCCCCGACGGCACCGACCAGTAACGATTATGTTGTCCCCTGAATCGGCGGCCAGCGCGGTGGCGACGTCCCTTCCACCGCTGTCGTACCGGGCTTTCCCCAGGAGATGCAGCCCCTTCTCCAGCCGCAGCGCGCCTGGATTGGAGAAGGAGGTCGTATTGATGAAAGTCCCCCCGCTCCAGCCGCGCGCCCCGCCCAGCGTCCAGTCCACCTCGGCCGACTCAGAGGGGGCGGGAAGAACTGAGGACAAGAGGATAATTAGGGCACAGCAAGATATCCGGAACGCTGCTCCGCGAGCCATGGCACCTCCTGCAACACCGAGGCTCTGTCTCTAGCTCTACATAGCGCTAATTCATCTGAAATCCCCTCCTCCGAATTACCCCGGGCGCGGCAGTCGGTCACCTGGAATTCCGCAATCGATCACCGCTGGCTTCTTGAGGCCGTGCAGGCCGGCTGTTATAATCGGTTGGGATGAAATTCCAATTGGAATCGGAGTTCGGCCCGCAGGGGGACCAGCCGAAGGCCATCGCGGAGTTGGTCGGGGGACTTAAGGCCGGGATGAGGCATCAGACGTTGCTCGGGGTCACCGGCTCGGGCAAGACCTTCACCATGGCCAACGTCATCGCCCAGGTGCAGCGGCCGACCCTGGTGATCGCCCACAACAAGACCCTCGCCGCCCAACTGTGCAATGAGTTTCGGGAGTTTTTTCCCCACAATGCCGTCCACTACTTCGTCAGCTACTACGACTACTATCAGCCGGAGGCCTACATCCCCCAGACCGACACCTACATCGAGAAGGACGCCTCGATCAACGAGGAGATCGACCGCCTGCGCCACGCCGCGACCGCGGCCCTCTTCGAGCGCCGGGACGTGATCATCGTGGCATCGGTCTCCTGCATCTACAGCCTGGGAACGCCGGAGGACTACCAGGCGATGACCCTCACTTTGCGACGGGGGGAGGAGCGCGACCGCGAGGCGATCTTGAGGAAGTTGATCAATCTTCAGTATGAACGAAACGATGTTGGCTTCGCCCGGGGGAGCTTCCGGGTGCGCGGGGACACCATCGAGGTCATCCCGATCTACGAGGAGCGGATCGTCCGCCTTGAGCTGTTCGGAGATGAGGTCGAGCGGATCGTCGAGCTAGATCCGCTCACCGCCCGAAGGGTCGAGGAGCGCGAAACTATAACTGTCTATCCCGCCTCGCACTTCATCACCCCCAGGGAGAAGCTGGAGCGGGCGCTCTACGGGATCGAGGCGGAGCTGGAGGAGCGGCTAGGCTATTTCCAAAAGTGCGGGAAGCTTCTCGAAGCCCAGAGGCTCCAGATGCGCACCCGCTATGACCTGGAGATGATCGGGGAGCTGGGGTATTGCTCGGGGATCGAGAATTACTCCAGACACCTGGACGGCCGGTCCCCCGGCCAGCCCCCGGCGACCCTGCTCGATTATTTCCCCGGGGATTTCCTGCTGATCGTTGATGAGTCGCACCAGACGATCCCCCAGATTCGGGGAATGTATCATGGCGATCGCGCCCGGAAGGAGACCTTGGTCGAGCACGGCTTCCGCCTGCCCTCGGCACTGGACAACCGGCCGCTGAAGTTCGAGGAATTTGAACAGAGGAATGGTCAGGTAATCTAAACCTCGGCTACGCCCGGCCCCTAC
>JABAHQ010005562.1_pt2 | contig 18303 bp, 18 predicted proteins | sample 7062091 | NCBI WGS metagenome assembly JABAHQ01 (sample SAMN14534359, study PRJNA622989) | marine sediment metagenome | biome: marine biome [ENVO:00000428]; feature: marine pelagic biome [ENVO:01000023]; material: deep marine sediment [ENVO:00002113] | place: India: Gulf of Kutch | collected...
AAGAAATAGCTTTCTTAGCTTCCGGGAAGGAACAATGAGAATTGCTGGGCGGCATTAAGATCAATTTGGGGACGATGAGGCTTAATATTCATATTCACGATTTGGCTTAATCGCCACCTCGAATGCTGCCCCATCAATCTTGATCCGTTTACGCCTATCCCATTCGCCGGTACTCTTTGTCAACAAAGCGTCAGCCAGAGTTTCAACTCGAACATAATCCTCAAATATAGCCAGAGCCGTCGCCACAGTGGCGTCTTCAGTGAAGACGCCAGCGACAATGCGATCATCCAAGCGATAGTCGGCCTCTTTGCGCAAGGTCTGGATGTGGCGGACGATTTCGCGGGCCAGACCCTCCTGGGCCAGTTCCTTGGTCAGGTGAAGATCCAACACCACAACCAGATCAGCTTTGGTTTCGCAGGCATAGCCGGGTTTGGCCTGGTAGTGAATGTCGATGGCCTCCCCATCTAAAATCCAGGCCTCGTTCCCGGCAACTTTGACCTGATCATCGGGTAACATTTCAAAATGGCCCTCTTTAATCGCTTTGATAATTAGAGAGGTGGCCCGGCCAAATTTCGGTCCGATAAGATTCCCTTGCGGTTTGACGATGAGATCAGCGTATTGAGAAACATCGTCTAACACTTCAACTTCTTTGACATTCAATTCATCTTTTAACAAGGCCACCGCTGCTTCGTCAAGGGCTTGATTCGTCTTTACACTGACCTTGCCCAAGGGTTGCCGTACCTTGACCTGCGCTTTGGCTCGCGCCGCCAACCCTAATGAGGCAATTTGCCGGACCAGAGCCATCTTCTGATTAAGGTCGGCGTCAATGAGAGAGCAGTCTGGTGCAGGCCAATTCTCCAGATGAACCGACTCCTTTCCGGTCAGATTTTTGAAGATGACCTCGGTCATAAAGGGAGTTAGTGGGGCCGCCACCTGGCATAGCAAAACCAAAACTTCATATAGCGTCTCATAAGCCGCAGCCTTGTCATCATCCTGGATTGATTTCCAGAAACGCTCGCGGGAACGGCGGATGTACCAGTTATTCAAATCATCCACAAAATCCAAAAGCAACTGGACAGCGCCGCGTAAGTTGTAAGCTCGCAAGGTGTCACCCATCTGATAAGTCAGCGCATAGGTACGCGAACGGATCCAGCGATCCAAATCGGTACCAGGGTGGCGTTCACCAGCTGTAGGGCGCCAGTCATCGATGTCTGCATAACGGGTGAAGAAACTGAAAGCATTCCAGACAGGAATGACAAAACGACGTAGCATTTCGGCGATGCCCTGGCCCTCGATACGGCTATCGTTGCCGTCCATGACGGGATGGCCCATCAAATAGAATCGTAAAGCATCGGCCCCAGATTCGCTGAGAACCTGTGATACTTCAGGGAAATTGCCTAAACGCTTGCTCATCTTCCGTCCATCTTCGCCCAACAAAACACCGTGCGCAAGAGCGTTCTGGAAAGGTGGTTCATCAAACAGAGCTGTACTGAGCACGATTAAGGTGTAGAACCACCCTCGAGTCTGGCCGATATACTCGACGATGAAATCAGCCGGAAAATTCTCTTTGAACCAAGCCTCGTTCTCAAAAGGATAATGAACCTGGGCATAAGGCATGCTACCCGNNAACCTGAGCGTAAGGCATGCTACCCGACTCGAACCAGCAATCAAGGACCTCGGGCACGCGCTTCATCACATCCTGGCATTGAGGACAAGCAATTTCGACGTCATCAATAAAGTGACGATGGATGTCGGTCAGTTCATCCAGACCAGCGGCCGCTTTAAGTTCGGCGATGCTACCAAAGACCAAGGCATGGTCGCAGGCCTGACATCGCCAGACCGGGATGGGTGCACCCCAGTAGCGATTGCGAGAGATGGCCCAATCGCGCGCGTTTTCCAGCCACTTGCCAAAAGCCCCATCCCTGACATGGCTCGGATACCAATTGATTTGAGCATTATTCGCTAACATCCGCTCTTTGATGGCGCTGACATTGACGTACCAGGAGGGAATGGCCCGATAGATGAGTGGGGTATCAGTCCGCCAATCGTGCGGATAATTATGGGTGATCGTTTTATGCGAGAAGAGCTTGTTTTGCCCTTTCAAGTGGCGGATGATGTTGGGATTGGCTTCAAAGACATTCTGTCCAACGAAATCAGCCACCTCTGGAGTGAATTCCCCGGCGTCATCCACCGGGTTGACCAGCGGTATTCCCTCCGCTTTCGCCACAAAAAAATCGTCCTCACCAAAGGCCGGGGCGATATGGACCACACCGGTCCCATCTTCGGCAGAGACAAAGTCTCCGCCAACGATCTTGAAAGCACTATCACACTTCTTATCGGCGAAATAAGGAAATAAGGGTCGGTATGTTTGACCAATCAACACTTGCCCTTCAAACTCAGAAACCACCTCATAAGAGCCTTCGTCAAAATGTTGGCTAACCAAATCTTTAGCCAGGACGTATGTCTCTCCATCGCCGTTAGTCAACTTACAGTAGGTCAGGTCAGGGCGGACGACCAGGGCCATATTCGAGGGTAGGGTCCAAGGGGTAGTGGTCCAGGCTAAGAGGTCCGTATCCTCGTCATCCAGCTTAAATTTTACGACTACTGAGGGATCTTGTCGCTCCCGGTAAGCATCGTCAAGGGTGGCTTCAAAGTTAGAATAGGGGGTCGAAAGTCGCCAGGAGTAATGAACCACTTTATAGTCCTCGTAAATCAGACCCTTGTCCCATAAGGTCTTGAAAACCCACCAAACACTCTCCATGTAGGGAAGATTCATCGTTTTGTAGTCGTTGCGAAAATCAACCCAGCGTCCCACCCGGGAAATGATAGCTTCCCACTCTTTGGTATAGCGCAAGACGATACTGCGGCAAGCCTCGTTGAAGTTAGCAATGCCCATAGCCTCGATATCGGCTCGCCCCTCGATGCCTATTTCCTTTTCCAATTCGAATTCGACCGGCACGCCATGGCAGTCCCAGCCAAAGCGACGTTCTACCCGCATGCCATTCATAGTGAAGAAACGCGGAATAACGTCTTTGACGATGCTGGTCATAATATTCCCATAGTGCGGTAGCCCTGTGGCAAAGGGAGGGCCATCATAAAAAACAAATGTGTTTTCAACGGGTCTTTGGTTAACGCTTTTCTGGAAGGTTTGATCTTCCTCCCAAAAGGTGATGACTGCTTCTTCCAAAGCAGAGAAGTTGACCTTAGGTTCTACTGGATGGAAATAGGACATTAACTTTTTCATCATCTGTCACCCCAATTTATATATACCCGAACTAATCGCTAGCCACTCCGTTTTATCTTCGTCTTGGTCGTCCGCCTGCCTTCTGAGAAAAATCCTTAATCATCAAGGGCTACTTGAATCCGTTTGTTTATACGACCTTTGCTCTTATAACCAACCACCCTGATCTTTCCCACTTCGCGGGTGTTGGCGACATGGGTGCCACCGTCGGCCTGTAGGTCCAGCCCTACGATTTCAACTACCCGAACTTCCTTGATCCCCTCCGGCAACAAGTTAATTTTAGTACGAATCAAATCTGGAATTTGAAAAGCTTCTTCACGCGGAAGAATTTTTATTTGGACATCGCGGGCTGCTTCCACTTCAGCATTAATACTCTCTTCAATTTCTTGAACCAGTTCCTTGCGCATCGTCTCAAACTCGAAATCCATGCGCCCCTGAAGTGGCTCCATGTTACCGCCCGTCACTGAAGCCTGGTAATCACGCCACACAACACCACAGAGGATGTGCATGGCTGTATGGATACGCATTAGCTTATAGCGGCGATCCCAGTCAATTTCGCCGTGAACGGTAGCGCCTACCTGTGGCAGAGCCCCTTCAACCCAGTGCCAGATATTTGGGCCTTGTTTTTTTACTTTGATTACTTTAAGTGTGTTGCCATCAACTGTAATGGTTCCCAAATCACAGGGTTGGCCACCGCCGCCGGGATAGAAAGCAGTTTGGTCCAGGGCCAGGGCATTTTCGTTATTATTGATGCTGATCACGGTAGCATCAAATACTTTTAAGTAACTGTCAGTGTGGGCCAGTAGCTCGGTCATTTACGCACCTCTAACCTTTTTTGTTTTTAATTTAAAATAAAGAACTCTCATCCAAAGGGACGAGAGTTAGTTAACATAAGACTCCCGCGGTACCACCCAATTTGACATGTAGTCCGCTTATTTTCCACCTACGGAGACGGAATTTGCAACACTTAAGAACTTATTTCTTGAGTCTATCCCCAAAAGATAGACACTGCAAACTCAGATGCCTCTTTGGAACCTACGCCATCTCGATAGGGATGTCCTGTTAACGGGGGACAAGGCCGGACAAGTCTACTAAGCCGAAGCTGTTCAGTTGCCTGCTCCAAAAGGATTTTCAAGGTGAGGTACCTATTTGGCTTCCACCATCCCAAACTCGCTGAAGAGATAATTCACCCTTACTCGTTTTCATCATTGCAGTTATTTTTCAATTTATATTAAAACTATAACATCAAGAAAAACTGCTGTCAAATTAGTCGGCGCTTAACTCGTCATAAAGGGTATATAAGTTGATCCGGTGCAATTCTTGTACCAAACCATTTAATGGAATGCGGCTCCGTCCACATTGGTCAATGGTAATCTTATCTAGAGCACTGCGAGGTTGGCCCTTTTTGACAATTTTTCTGACTTTATCTTCAATGATATCCAGATAATCTAAACTGGCTTGAACAGCTTTAGGCACTTCCCCTCTCAACAGAACCTCACCATGTCCCTGAACGACACTTTCGAGGGGATAGTCGAGGATCTTTTTCAGCGTCTCTTTGAACTTATGACGATCACCGGCCACAAAGTAAGGAACGGGCATCATCGCATCAGAGGCAATCAAGACTCTATCCTCACGTACATAAGCCACCGTTAAATCTCTGGAATGACCCGGCATTAGGTGTAATTCAACGGACTTATTGCCTACATGTAAAACCATATCCCCCTCCTCAAAGATAATATCTGGAATTTTCAGAACAACTTCCTCAAATTCGGGGGCACTGGCTTTGGCTTCAGTTAAAGCTTGTTGCCCATGATGGGCCATTTCTTCCCAACAAAGTTTATGACAAACCAACTGCACGGTGTCATCAAACAGATAGTTACCAAAAGTATGGTCCCCATGAGCATGGGTGTTAACCAGGTATTTGATTGGAGTCTTACCTAAACCATCCAAGAAACTAATCATACTTTGTGTTTCCTCAGGGTAAGGCAAGGTATCAACAACTACAATCCCTTCTTTTTGCACTACTGCCGAAGCAGTAACCTGGGCATATAAACTACTGGTAAAGACGTAAATATCATCTGAAACGCGTTCTCGACGCATTGTCTCTCCGAAGGTTATCGACTCAAGAATAATTATGTTTAGATATGTCGAAGAGCCTCTAAAGGCACCACACAATTTCTTCTGAGCAGTACCTTGAGCCAAAATACCGAAGCGGGGGAGATTATATCACATTTGAGGTCGGAAAATCAAGGGATTTTGGGTCTAAAGTTGGGTTGATTTTCTTACCTGTCAGTTTCAATTAAGCTCCTGGCCATTGCCAGGTCTGCAGGCGTATTCACATTCAGCAAAAAATTATAATCGGGGACAACAGAGGATAGTATAGCTTCATTGATATATCGAACATTCACCTGGTTAAAAAAGTCTGTAATTTTTAGAATATCAGCGGCGATCTGCCTCTTCATAACAGGTAGACACGTTTTTCTATAAAAGGTATGTAGGGTTTCGGGATATGACTTAATCAGAGGGCAAACTACATCGGCCGTATCGAGATAATCAGCCAAAAAAATAATAACCTCGGTTTTTAGCAAAGGCATATCGCAGGCTAAAACCAAGGTCCACTCATAGCGAGATTGAAAAATAGCCGTATAAATCCCCCCCAAGGCGGCTTTATCGGGAATAACGTCGGGCACCATAGGCAAAGAGAAATTTTGGTAAACTTGGGGGGTATTGGTCACCAAAAAAAGATCATCTGTTAAGTTTTTAACAACATTTATAACCCGCTGTAAAACAGCAACACCCCCTACCTTCAACAAAGCTTTATTCTGCCCCATGCGCCGACTTCGACCACCAGCCAAAATGGCAACACTAAAATAGGGGGTACCAGTGTTATTCATCCAAAATATTTGAATTCGGAGCCCGTACCAGGTGGATACGGGCTTACCAGTAAACACATAAATTAGGCCGCTGCTTGTTGCTGGGCAACTAAATAGTTAACCGCTTCGCCAACAGTGGTTATTTTTTGTGCTTCATCGTCTGAAATTTCACCACCAAACTCTTCTTCAAAGGCCATAATAAGTTCAACTAGGTCCAGTGAGTCGGCTTCCAGGTCATCTCGAAAGCTTGCTTTCATAGTGATAGCTTCCTCATCAACGCCCAGTTGGTCGATGATAATTTCTGTAACTTTAGCGAATACTTCGTCTTGGTTCATACCAAGCACCCTCCTAAAAATAGTTGATTTATTAGATTAAAATTTCGGCCCAATTCTACCAGCCTCTAGACGGGTTGTCAATCAACTTAGCACCTTAAAATCTTATCCTTATAAAAAAATGATTATTCCTTAATAAAGAAAGCTGCCTCATATATGATAAAGAAAACACTGATTTGAATAAAAAGTTACGCCACATCTTTGAATTTTTTGGCTTTTGGGATAATATAGGTTATGGTATAATTTAATAGGCTATCATCGGTTTTGCTGCCTCCAAAAGGTACTACGCTTCAAGGAGATTGCTATGAAATCACCCCACACCAGTAGGGTGGTGGAGTTGAAAATACCTAGCGAGCTAGGCTACGAAAAAATAGCCAGAGAAGCTGTAGCCACTGTTGCCAGACGCTTAGGTTTTACAGATGAACGAATAGCCGATATAAAATTAGCTGTTTCCGAAGCGTGCACTAATGCGATTTGCCATGGCAGCAATAAAGATGCCCGGACAAAAATCATTATCATCTTAACTGCCGATGAGGAAAAGTTAGATATTACAGTCAAGGACCCTGGTTATGGGGGTGCATTTCCACCCGAATTTACAGCACCAGATATTCACAAAATGGTTAAAGGAGAAGCCCGTTTCGGCGGCATGGGATTGTATATTATTCAGGAACTTATGGACAAAGCTGAGTTTTTACCTGGCGATGAAGAAAGTGGTAATCAATTTCATATGGTCATTTACCGAATGACAGATGAGGAAACCGGAGCGGAAAATCATCAAGGAGAAGACACGTAATGAGCGATGAAATTCAAGTTGATGTGCAATCAGTCAATGAGAACACCGCTATTATTAACCTAGCCGGTGACGTGACAACATTTGCTGAAAAAGCCATCAATGACGCCTATAAACAAGTTTCGGGTGATGGGGCAAACAATATTATCTTTAATTTCAGAGAGAACGACTACATCAACAGTGCAGGCATTGCCATCTTAATTGGTGTGGTAACTGAAGCACGCAAAAAAAACCAGCGGTTAATTATGGCCATGCCTAGTTCTCACTTCCAAAAAATATTTCGCATGGTCGGATTAACTCAATACGCCGATATTTATAGTAATCTTGACGAGGCACTGAACGAAGCCAAGCCTTAAAGTAAATAGATATAGGTTTTGTTAAATCAAACTACTTTATCAGACAAAGTTTGTCTTTAGCCCCATAGTTGGTTATATCAGGTAGTTTTACTGGTAATTAATTTAGTTCACTGCTTTGGTTGGAGTTAAAATTTATGTAAAATCGCAAAGCCACCCGAGTCCAGGTGGCTTTGCGATTTTCAGGTTCTGTCATTCTTCATAATTTCACGCAAGACCATCGTAGCGTAACCCCCTGGGGGCAAGGTAAATGCAATGACGATGCCATCATCGTACCAAAAATTAACATCAGTCAAGGGGATACGATATGGCCGTCGTCCACCTGCTAATGAGACACCTGGAATCTTAAAATCCTCTAGTGAAATCCCAGCCTCCGCCAGAATAGACGCCTCACGTATACCGGGTTCTTTCTCCGCCGGTAGATATTTTACCCCAAATAACGGACCAGAGGGGCTAATTTCGAAAGCATCTGCTCTTGGTTGTTCTTCCTCCGCCACCTCAACGACAAATGCCGCGCCATTACGATGGATATAGGCCACGTCACCTGCCTCAATTTTATCAATCGTGGTTAGTCTCTGGGCTAACAATTGATTAAACAGGTAAGATTGATAAGCGGATACAAATAGCCGTTTCAGTCGCTTATCTAAAATCCGTACTGCCGCTTCAGGATCGTTTGTTTCAACCAATTTTTTCAATACCAGCCATTCTGCCCGCAGTGATGGCGGCCAAAGTTCCAAAGCCTCTCTCAGATTACCCGCATCAAAGGCCGTTCGTGCTTNNGGCGTTTCAGCCGCATCAGGACGGCCCAAAAGCTCAGCCAAAAACTCTCTCAGTTTATTTTGAATTAAAGCCAACCCCAAACGATGAGAGTTCCGCCGTACACCAAAGCGCTGCTCCCCAAAATAATTAGGCACACCCTGCTGCTGCAAATACGCCAGGATCGCTTCAATTTGTGGTATGTCTGACCGTTCAACTTCACGTATGCGAATCACGAATTTATTTCCAGCTAAATGGCCTAACCTGATTTTGTTACGATGCTTTGCGACGGCAATCACCTTAATCCCCGACAAATTAAGGCCAGCAACTTGCTCAGGCGGCACGCTGTCAATTGAAATCGTTTGCCGAGTTACCGCCTGGGCATCTTTCAAACCTGCATAACCAATCTGCTTGACAGACACGGCCAAAGATTGAGCAATCCGATTGATGGCCGCTAAAGTCGTCAATCCAATTTTCTCGAACTGGAGATATGTATGTTGACCCTCGCCGGAAGCGGCATAAAGGGGAATTTCTTCGACATAAAAATCTTCTGGATAGGCTTTAATTTTACCTCCCACGCCAGGTAAATCAGCCGTCAAATAAGGAAGTTTATCCATCATGTTCCTTAAAAATTATATCCTATAAACTTTCTTTGATTTTACCACCAAAACGTCAAAAAAGCCGCTTTCCTTTTTTGCTCTTCAACAAATAACATTTGACAAAGCCCCCCGCTTTAATCTACAATTTTGCAGTTTATTAATAATTGCCATAATATAATTTTTTACAAAAAGGAGGAGGGTACATGATCAATGGGTATTAAGAAGAAGGACTTAATTTTAACTATCATTGGTGTTGGTATCGTGATTATTATCACAGCAGCCATCACCGTTATTACGTTGATGGCTGCTGCTGGAGCGATATCTTTTTAACTAACTAAAAGTAACCCATAGTACATATTTTTTGTAGCTATCATATCTTTTGAGTTCAAAGTGGGGAACTCCGCTTCGGTGGAGTTCCCCTTTGGTTTTTGTTTGTTAGCTTTCGATTCTCAAAAATTTCAACCCAAAATCGTATCCTTTTACAAATGGATGGGTTTTATAGTGGTGTATGGCATAATAACATCACCCGAGTGGAGATAAGCAGATGACCAAACGTGTTGTGGTAACGGGTCTGGGAGCGGTAACACCTGTGGGTAATAATGTCGAGGATACATGGCAGAGCCTGCTGGCAGGTAAATCTGGTATAGCAAATATTACCCAATTTGACACCACCGATTTTCCAACTCGATTCGGCGGCGAGGTCAAAGACTTTGACCCGGTTGTACTCTTTGGCCACAAAGAGGCTCGTCGTATGGACCGCTTCACCCAATTTACCTTGGAGGCTAGCCGGCAAGCCATTGAAGATGCTGGTATTATCCCTAATAACGTAGACCGCACCCGGGTGGGGACAGTGATTGGCTCTGCTTTGGGTGGCATGATCACCTTTTTGGACCAACACGAAGTGTTGAAAGAAAAAGGGCCGCGCAAAGTTAGTCCCTTTTTCATTCCCATGATTTTACCAGACACCCCCGCTGCACAACTGGCTATTAACTACAGCTTTATGGGGCCCTCGATGTCCGTCACTGCTGCCTGCGCTACAGGGACCAATGCTGTAGGTGAAGCTTATGAAATGGTTGCGCGAGGCGCGGTAGACCTTGTCGTAGCAGGGGGGGCTGATGCACTACTGATACCGCCGATCTTCGCCGGGTTTTCGGTGATGAAGGCTTTTTCAACTTATAACGAAGCCCCTGAAAAAGCTTGCCGCCCCTTTGACGCAACTCGCGATGGTTTTGTGGCCTCGGAAGGATGTGCCATTTTGATTCTCGAAGAACTCGAGCACGCCAAAGCACGAAAGGCTAAAATTTATGCCGAGTTTATTGGCTACGGGACTTCTGTCGATGCCAACAGTATGGTTGCCCCTTTAGAGGATGGTGATGGCGCAAGTCTAGCGATGAAGGCGGCTATTCGTCGAGCAGGCATCGAGCCTTCTCTGATCGATTATATAAACGCCCACGGCACAAGCACCCCCCTTAACGACGTAGCCGAAACCAACGCTATCAAAAAAGCCTTGGGCGAACATGCCTACGATACGGCAATTAGTTCAACCAAGTCTATGACCGGCCATTTGTTAGGCGGGGCAGGTGCTTTAGAGGCATTGGTTTGCGTAAAAACTCTAGACACTGGTACAATCGCTCCGACGATCAACTATCAAGTACCAGATCCTGAGTGTGATTTGAATTATACACCCAATGAACCTCGTCAGGCTAATGTTGAGTTCGCTTTATCTAATTCGTTCGGGTTTGGGGGGCACAATGCAACGGTTATTTTAAGAAAGTATTGGAACGGTCAAAGCTAAGATGGAGTATGCTTTTAGATTTGTCTAAGTTAGGAGGTAAGGGATGGGGTTTTACGCACATATAGTCGGCTGGGGCATGTATGTACCGCAAAATGTCGTCAGCAATAATGATCTAGCTAACAAGGTAGACACATCTGATGCTTGGATACGTAGCCGGACCGGGATCCAAGAAAGACGTATTGCCTCGGAAAAAGAAACGACCGCCAGTATGGCTATTTACGCTGCTAAGGAAGCCTTGGACCGGGCTCGTATTCACCCAACTGACGTCGATCTGATTATAGTGGCGACACTTACTCCCGAACATATTATGCCTGCCACAGCTTGCTTGATACAGGATGCCCTGGGGGCTAAACATGCTGGGGCCTTTGACTTAAGCGCTGGCTGTACCGGCTTTGTTTATGCATTATCTGTTGCTTCTGGTATGATTCGGGCTGGAAATGCCAAGGTTGCTATCGTTATTGGGTCTGAAACCATGTCCAGAATTGTGGATTGGGAAGATCGCTCAACCTGTGTCTTATTCGGCGACGGCGCCGGCGCTGTTGTTTTACAAGCCAGTTCTGAACCAGGCGGTGTTCTTTCAACGGTTTTAGGCTCAGATGGTGCTGGGGGAAATCACTTGATTGTCCCAGCCGGCGGAAGCAAACTGCCGACTAATATCCAAACTATTGCTGAACGGCAGCATTTCATGAAAATGAATGGTCCGGAGGTGTTTCGCTTTGCCACCCGAGTTATGGGACGAGCGGCTAAGGAAGCCTGCGAACAAGCCAATATTGATCTGGGAGAAATCGATCTCTTCGTCCCCCACCAAGCCAATACGCGTATCATTAAATCAGCTACTAAATACTTGAAGTTAGAGGAAGCAAAGGTTTACGAAAACTTGCATAAGTATGGCAATACCTCCTCAGCCTCCATTCCTATCGCCCTTTATGAAGCGATCGTCGAAGGGCGGGTGAAAGAAAAAGATAATCTGGTCTTCGTTGGTTTTGGAGCCGGATTGACGTGGGGGGCAACAGTCGTTCAATGGGGCATCCCAGTCCCCGACCAGGAGCGGCAAAAATGGTATCGTGCCATTCGGACGTTATATTATCGCTGGGCAGGCTTCACCTCCAAAATCGGTTGGCTTCTGCTTCGCCTTGAAAGTTACCTGGCCAGAAGACCTGCCTTACTGCCCATTGACGAGGATACCCCATCCCAGCCTATCAGTCCTCTTGTCCCCCCTTCTATTAGTTCAAATGGGCGCAACGGCGACAACGGCAGCTATCATCCTAATCCTGACTTGGTTGACATCGAGTCATCTGAACCTGTTGACTCGGCTAAAAAAAATCTTAATTAAATTGGCATCCAACACCATGGTGCGCCATAAAAATCCTCTGGCGCACCACAATTCTCTCCTCGTTGCTTTATCCTCGATTCACTCTGAGGTTCTTGAAGCAAGCCACCATCAGTCAAGCCCAGATTTTTATTTTCATAACCTGTGGGAAGTGTTATTCACGCATTGAGGTACGCTTTTTTGAGAGCTTTACTTTGAATTTACTTCGCACTTATGTTATATATTATTTAGGCTTTTGGTGGTTCTAGACGGGCTGGAGCAAAATATGACCAAAACAAGATCACAATTATTGGACATTCTTTTCAACCAAAGCGTCGCCAAAAAGGTAGTTAAGGCCCCATTATCAGATCAGGGATTGGCCGACTCCACGCGTTTCCCTTTTTTAGCCCTGGTTGGCCAAGAAGAGATGAAGCTAGCCTTGCTTTTATCGTTGATTAATCGCCAAATAGGTGGCCTGCTACTCGTCGGGCCAAGGGGGACCGGCAAAACAACCGCTGTGCGAGGGTTAATTAATTTAATGCCCCAGGTGAAACGGAGCCTTTGCATTCACGGATGCGAAGAGGAAGCTGATTGGAACGGAAATGTTGAAGCTATTTGCCCTGATTGTGCCGTTAAGGTTGAGAGGGGCGAACCGCTTACCAAAGAAGAGCCGATGCGTCTAATCGAACTCCCCCTCAATGCCCGCCTCGAAGATGTCATAGGCGGCATCAATGAACGTATAGCGCTTGAACAAAATAAAATTGTCCTCAATCGAGGTCTCCTCTCCTATGCTGACCAAAACTTACTCTATATTGACGAAGTGAACCTATTGGATGATGCAATTATCAACGCCATTTTGGACGCTGCCGCCCAGGGTATGTTCACCGTCCGACGTGGTCCCATGACAGCCACTTATCGTTCACGTCTCTTTCTGGTCGGCTCGATGAACCCAGAAGAAGGAAAGTTGCGTCCGCAACTTCAAGATCGCTTTGGCTTACGGGTACTTGTTACTGCGCTTGAGGATCCGACAGATCGATTAGAAGCCTATCGCCGAGCTATAGCTTATCAACAAACCCCCCATAAGTTTGTCTCTGAATGGGCCTACCATACTCATCTGACCTCCGTCGATATTCAAGCGGCCCGTGAACTGTTGCCAAAAGTTCATTTCGCAAAAGGGGTCGAAAAAGAGGGTATCCGTTGGATTCAAGACTTGAAAATCGAGAGCCAACGCGCCGAAATCACCCTATTTGAAGCCGCTCGTGCCCATGCCGCCGCTGATGAGCGTGAAACAACAACCATTGATGACTTAAAGGTCGTTGCTTCGATGGCTTTAAGGCAACGTAAAAGCAAATTTATTTCGGAGTATCTCGAAAGACAAAAAAAAGAAGACGATTTGATCCAAGAGGTAATTAGCAGCTAACCACCCAACCCCATTGGATAGTCAAAAGAACTAAATAGTTGCCATCCCTGCTGGGTAGGCGGCATTTTTTTATAGAGATAGACTATAAGGATTGTTCCAGCAATCAAAATTTCGTTTACCCTGTGTAAGATTCAATTCGTTTCCGGCGTCCCAAAACCAAATAGATTTAGAAAGGCACAAAGACAATGGCGTCTTTTTTGTGGCAAATTTTACTCAAAATCCAAGGTTCTTCAACCCATGTCAACCTGACTTGCGATGAGTGTTTCGCGCTGCTTGATTATCTAACTAGCCAAATTTCTTCTGAAGATACATACCTTGATAGCTTATACGAAGCGGCCCGCAAACATCTTCAATATTGTGCTGATTGCCGCGAACATCACTTAAAACTGTTGCAGGATTTGGAAAGCAGTTATTTGGCTCACTACAAAAATGATAAGCCGAGAGCAGTTCCATCAACAATAATGTGCAAATGGCCCCAGGATGTGAAAAATGACCACTCAAGTAATTAAGCCCCCAACTGAAAGCCTCGTTATCAATCAACAAACAAAATGGCGAATCCTTCTACTCCTTTCTTTGGCAGAACTACTAGGTATGGCTGTCTGGTTCTCGGCTTCGGCGGTAGTGCCAGCCTTAACCGAAACTTGGAATTTGAGTGAGTCTGGGCGGGCCTGGTTAACTATGTCTGTCCAAATTGGATTTGTGGTTGGTGCTTTTGGCTCAGCCCTGCTCAATTTGGCTGACCGTATTGCTGCCCGTTGGTTTTTCACGGCTTCGGCACTGTTGGCTGCTCTAGCAACCGCTTTGATCCCAGCACTGGCGACTGGCCTCGGCCTGGCAATTGCACTTCGTTTCCTGACCGGAATATTTCTGGCCGGGGTTTATCCCGTGGGGATGAAAATTATGGCCACCTGGACGAAAGAAGATCGCGGATTGGGGATCGGTTTGTTAGTCGGCGCACTGACTGTCGGTTCAGCAGCACCACATCTGTTGAATGCCTTTGGTGGAGTGCAAGATTGGCAGCCGGTACTATATTTGGCCGCAGGATTGGCGACAATGGGCGGGGTTATCAGCGCCCTCTTCGTGACAGAAGGCCCCTATCAAGCCAAAACCCCCCGTTTCAATTGGAAGTACGTGGGTGAGATTTTACGAGATCGTCCTATTGTTCAGGCCAACTTGGGCTATCTGGGCCACATGTGGGAACTGTACGCTATGTGGGCCTGGATACCTATTTTCTTGCTGGCCAGTTTTGAGGCCAGGGGCATCAGCCCAACCTGGGCCAGCTTAGCCGCTTTTCTGGTGATTGGCATCGGCGGCGTAGGTAGTCTGGTCGCCGGAAAGTTGGCCGATAAGTTGGGGCGCACCACCATTACCATCGCCTCTCTTCTTATCAGCGGCACCAGCGCTTTGCTTGTAGGGAGCCTCTTCGGCGGTAACCCAATCCTGCTGCTTATTGTCAGCTTGATTTGGGGCTTTGCTGTGGTAGCTGATTCAGCTCAGTTTTCAGCATGTGTAAGCGAGCTTTGCCACAAGGAATATGTCGGCACTGCTTTAACCTTACAAACAAGCCTTGGCTTCCTACTAACCTTACTCACTATTTGGCTGATTCCAATGCTACAGCGCCTGGTCGGTTGGGAGTGGGCCTTCGCCTTTTTGGCCATCGGGCCGGCGTTGGGCATTTGGGCTATGATTAGCCTGCGGCGTTCATCCGCCGCTGCTCAGCTAGCTGGCGGACGTGGTTAGAACAAATCATCCCCCTAATTCCTCTGCAATCAACGCTTCTGCTTCGATCTCGACCAGCATCTGAGGGTCAATGAGGCGGCTGACTTCTATCATAGTTGTGGCCGGGCGAATTTGACCGAAAAATTCACCATGGGCCCGGCCAATTGGTTCCCAATTCTCAATATCAGTAACATACATACGGGTGCGCACTACATCTTTCAGGCCAGCCCCAGCTTTTTGCAAAGCGCGCTCAATATTTTTGAGTGTCTGCATCGCCTGTGCATAAGGATCTTCTATACCTACAATTTCACCCTCCTCCCCTGTTGCCGTTGTCCCCGAGACATATACATAAGGCCCCAGTTTCACGGCCCGTGAGTAGCCTACTACAGGCTCCCACGGCGTACCGGAAGCGATATTTCTGCGCTGTATCATAATCCTCTTTCTCCTGATTTTGTATTGACCATTTATGTAAAATAAATTATAATTATCAAAGTAAGATCATATTAGGTGCCACTAAATCATCAAACACCCATGTATGATACCTGAAAGGGGAAAAAAATGGGACAAACAGCTACCTCGGCCCCACGATCCAACACCCAACGCCGACGATTATTATTCCTTATCTTGATCGTTTTAATTCTGCTTCTGCTATGTGCTATCCTTTGGTTTCGTGTTATCGCCCCCATCATCAACCCTCCAGAGCCTACGCCTACTCCTCTGACGGCCAACCCGGGCGGACCTTACACCATCGATGAGGGCCAAGCCCTCTCCTTGGACGGCAGCGGCTCAACCGGGACAAATATTACTACATATAGCTGGGATTTTGGCGATGGTGAGAGCGGTGACGGTATAACCCAAACACACACTTACCAAGATGGCCCTAATGAATTTAAGGTGGCGCTAACTGTCACTGACGATCAAGGGCAAATGAATACTGGTACGACTGAAGTCAGTGTGAATAACTTACCGCCCACAGCCGACGCAGGTGGTCCTTACAGTTGTACGGTCGGAGAAACTATTACGCTATCAGGTACTTGTAACGACCCCAGCTCTGTTGATGCTACCTCATTGACCTGCACCTGGGCTGATTTTAGTGGGGCGACTATTAGCGAACCAGGTTATACGTGTCCAGCAACCCCTGGTGAAGTCTCTGTCACCCTGACCGCCACCGATAAAGATGGAGCCAGTGCTCAAGATTCAGCTACAGTTACAGTTAATCCATCATCCGAACCCAATGAACCTCCAATGGCTGTCATTACAGTTTACTTGCGCGACAAAACCGGCTTAATTTTCGGCTTCGAGGGACGCAGCTCCAGTGATCCCGACGGTGAGATAGTTTCTTATGAATGGAACTTTGGCGATGGAAATACCGGGACTGGGGTTGAGATTTTGCACACCTATGCTGAAGAAATCAATTACACTGTCACCTTAACTGTGACCGATAACCTTGGGGCAGTCGCTACAGATACAGTCGATATCCCGTAATCAGTTTTGTCTCTCGGGCTAAACCTTAGCACTAAGACCTACTTGGAAGCGATTAGTCCTTTACAGGATAAGTTTCGGGCAGTCGTCACGAGCTTTACTTGCCACCAAAGAGAAAATCGGGAGTGTAAACCTTGCCCTGCTGGCAAACCAAGGTTTGCACTCCTGATTTTCTCGAGGAGGATTAATCGAAGATACTTCCTGACCGGATACGATGGTCCTTACACCCAAAAGAAACCGACCCTACCCCACAGCAGTTAAATCTCGGCTGAAGGTGGTTAACGTTTCTGCACCAGTTTCGGTAATGACGACATTATCCTCTATGCGTACACCACCGACCCCTTGAATATAAACACCCGGCTCAACGGTAAACGTCATGCCCGGTTCAAGCAAGTTCGTATTGCCCTCAACAATGTAGGGGGGCTCGTGTCCCTCTAAGCCTAAGCCATGACCGGTACGATGGATGAAATATTCGCCGTAGTTAGCCTTGTCAATAATGGCTCGAGCAACCTGATCTAAAGCCTCACAGGTCAGGCCCGGTTTGGCTGCCTGGCGCGCCTCGACGTTGGCTTGTTTCACTAACTCATAAATCTGTTTGGCTTTTTCACTGATTGTGCCCACGGCAAAAGTCCGGGTAAGATCAGAAGCATAACCATCAACCCTAGCCCCAATGTCGATGATAAGCAAATCACCCTCAGCGATTTTCCGGTCGCCGGGATTGGCATGTGGTGTCGCGCCGGTTGGTCCAGTCTGAACCAGCGGGTCAAAGGGGAGGGTTTCGCTGCCGCCTTTGAATAGCCCCACCATCAGTTCAGCCGCTACCTCTTTTTCGGTCATGCCAATTTTGATCTTAGGCAAGGTATCCTCCAAAACAGATTCCACTAATTTGACGGCGGCCTTCATCTTTTCGAGCTCGGTGGCGTCCTTCACTTGACGCATAGTCGTGATCAAAGGATCGGCCGGCAAGGCAGCCACGCCAGGGGCATGGGTCTGCAAAAGCCAATATTCTTCAACCCGCATGCCTAATTTTTCAACCCCTACCCGCTTGTTGGCCAGTTGCAGGACTTGACAACAGGCAGTGAAGGCGTTATCAACCCCCTCTTCATCACTCCAGGCAAAGATCCGCCAAGAGAAAGGCCCGCCTGAGTCGGTCGCCTTAAAGCTTTCAAAACCGGGTACCACTAAAGCTGGGTCTCCTTCGCTGGGGAAAAAAGCCAAAATGGGACGTTCTGAGAGATGAAATTCCAGATCGGCAAAATAATGCATGTTGGGACCGGGCATAATAGCTACACAGTCCAAATCGTGTTTTCTCATCAGCGTTTTTAACTTTTCGAGTCGGGCTCTAAGCATATAATTCGCTCCTTAATTGTTCGTTGGGTAGACGGGAGAAAAATTCTACAGCATAAACTATACTTCCCTATTATAATGAAAAACAAACTTCGGGCGAAATATATCTAGTGTCTGCTGTAGGAATTGCCTGGGAAATCCCTGGCTAATATCAAAAGCTGTATGAGCCGTTTTGCGTAATCATACCGATATGTTAAAATAAAATCCGCTTCTTAAGATATTTTTAAGATGCTCATTATTACCAGTTTATTTTTCATTCAACTTTGATAATTTAATAAGGAGGTAAG
>JABAHQ010001927.1_pt1 | contig 18294 bp, 18 predicted proteins | sample 7062091 | NCBI WGS metagenome assembly JABAHQ01 (sample SAMN14534359, study PRJNA622989) | marine sediment metagenome | biome: marine biome [ENVO:00000428]; feature: marine pelagic biome [ENVO:01000023]; material: deep marine sediment [ENVO:00002113] | place: India: Gulf of Kutch | collected...
ACCAGGTGCGATTCGCCCCACTGGTCTTGAGCCTGGACGTCCCAGTCCGATTCGTCTTCCAGGCCTTTCAGGCGGATGCCGCCGGAACCGCCGTAAATGAGGAGCGCGGTGCCGTCGCCGGATTCTTCGACGAGGCAGGCGTAGGCGGGACAAGGGCGGCTCGTCTCCGCGTCCCAGCCGGTGACCCGCACGGGCTGGTCTTCCGTCCCGACGCGGTACTGGATGCAGAACACCTCCCGGGGCGGCGACACGTCGCGGTACACCATGCTGACGGAGCCAGGGGCGTTGGGATTGGATTCCACTTCCAGAAACATGACCGCCTTGGGGATCGATGAGAATGGTTTCATCCTACCACCGCCGGGAGGTCCCGGGGAAGCCTTTATTTCAGACCGAGGCCTTGGGGGCGGATGAAGGGGTCGGGTCCCGGGCCCCTAACGGTTCAGAAAAAACACGGTGAACAACTGGGCCGACTTTTTCACCGCGTTCGCCAGGCGCAGGGCGTAGGTTTCGGAGATGGGGGGGTAATCGGCTTCGCGGAACTCGCGGTCGAGGGAAAGGTCCAGGGAGGGACCGGCGCCCCGGAACCGTTGCATGTACCCGGCGCGAAGCAGGGGCACCACCCAGCGCAGGGTGCCTTCCTGCGCTTCCAGGAGGAGGGCCCCGGTCACCCCGCCCTGGTTGTCCAGCGCCACGGCCACCAGCAGGGTGCCCTGCCGCGTCCGTTCGGGGAACAGGAGGACGGACCGGACGATGCGCTCGCGCTCGTTGTAGGCGTGGTAGACGGTGAACCGGGTCTCCTGCGTGTCCCAGTTGCGGTAGCGCCGGAGCCGGTCGAGGTGGCGGTCTTCCAGAACGATCTCGCGGCGGCTGAGGTTCGAGGTTTGGGGCAGCAGGGCCGTCAGGCCTTCGCGGAGCGTTTTGAATTGAACCATTTTCGGCGGCAGCTCCGCCGCCGCGGGAGGCGCGAGGCCCACCGCGGCGGCCAAAACGGCCGCCAGCCCGGTCCCCAAAAATAAGCGCCGCGGAGTCACGATTTGAACACCACGTCGAACAACTGGGCCGAGCGTTTCACCGCGTTGCCCAGGATGCGGGCGTACGTCTGGGTGATTTCAGACGTGTTCTCTTTCAGGTCGCCGTTCAGTTCGATGGCCATGGAGCTGTCCTGGCCCTGGAATTGATTCAGGTAGTGTTTTTTGAGCAGAGGTTCGACCCATTGCATGATCTCCGTCTGGGCCGCGGTCACCTGGGCGTCGATCACCCGGCCCCGGCCGTCCAGGGCCACGGCCACCACGATGGCGCCGTGCCGCGAATAGGCGGGCATGAAAATCACCGCGCGGTCCAGGTTGTAATTGTCGCCATGGGCGACGAAAAACTTGTAGGAATCGCCCACCTGGTCCCAGTTGCCCAGGGCCTTCAGTTTTTCTTTCTGGGCTTCGGTGAGGTGGACTTCCTTGACGAATCGGTCGCCGTCCGGCAGAAAGTGGGCCAGGGTTTCCTGCACCGAGGACAGTTTCATCATGGGGGTCACGTGCGCGAGGCCCGAGGGGGCCAGGGTTCCCCACACGCCCAGCCAGAGAAGCAGGGCCCCGGGGAGCATCAGGGAAAACGGTTTCTTCGAAATCATGAGCGGTTCTCCTTTCCGTTAAAAAGTGGCAACCAGTTCGACGATGCCCATGTTGCGCGTGGATTTGCGGTTGCCTCGGACATCCTCAAAAAACGCATTGGCATCGGATTCGTTGATCCAGTCGTAGCGGTATTCCATGCGCAGGTCGACGCCGGCGATGGCGTGTCGGGTTTTGGGAATGACGCCGTAGCCCAGAAACCCCAGCACGGCTTCGGTCAGGTGGAAGGTCGGCCCCACCGAGACCTGGTGGAGGGTGCGGCGCTGCCGATTCTGAAAGTCGGGCCGTCCGTCGCGGTCGTCGAAGAAGCTGTACCGGGCGGTCCCGCCGACGTGTCGGGTAAAATCGTGATGCACCGTCACCTGTCCGGTGCTCCATTCGGCGTCGGTTCCGGGATGCCGGGCCGACTGGTTTTCGTCCACCCCGTACGCCGCTTCCAGGCCGATGATCCAGTTGGGCCAGGGCGTCAGCGAGGCGACGAGGTCGAACACCTGGCGGAAATCGGTTTCGTTGTTGTCCAGTTCCGGTCCGTAAAGCCAGGAAAATTTGAAATCCGCCCAGGGCACCGGGGCGTAGCCGACCTGGAAGGCGAGGCTTTTGCCCTCGTTGTTGTCGCCGTCCTGGTTCCAGCCGTTGAAGATCATGGCCTGGACCTCCAGGTTTTCCTGGAAGGGGTAATTGATTTTGAGCCCCGTCATTTTCACCGGCGAGGCGAACTGAAACGGCAGGGAATGGCTGGCCTGCAGCAGAAACGGCGCATCCTCGGGCTCGAAACTGACCGGGGAATTGAACTTGCCCAAAAGGAAGTCGATGCCGTTGCCGAAAGGGGCCACTAGGTGCACCTCGCCGTTGGACAGCTCGGTTTCGGTGACCACCGTGCCGCCTTCGTTTTCCTGCTTGATCTCGAAGGACGCCGCGATCCAGAGCAGGTCGGAAAATCGCTTGGTGAAGCCGACCTCGATTTTGTTGAAGGCGAAGTCCGACGTGTCCGCCGGATCCAGGCCGAAAGTCATTTCGTTGCCGCTGCGTTCGTCGACCCCCCGGTCGTTGGCCCGGAAGGAGGTGACGAAATAGCCGGAAATGATGGTCCGGTGGGCCCGGTCGTCGACGCTTTTCCCCGGCAGGGGCACCAGTTCGTCGAGCTCGAATTTTCCCGCATCCAGTTCTTCGAGGGTGATCTTTTTTTCACTGCTGGCCGCCCCCGCCTTCCCGGAGGGAACCGCGGTCAGGAAGGCCAGCAGCAGAATGGGAAACAGCAATCGCATGGAGTTTCTCCCAAAACGTCGTTTTCGCCAGGAGTCCCGCCGATCCGCATGCCGTATGAGGAAAACGGCAGGGATGCGCGGAAATTTCCGTCCAAGGGTCAACCGGATGAAAATCGGAAACTCAGGCGGTTTTGGGAGGATCTTCGGGAACTGCGAGGGAGGGGGGAGAATACCGGGCGGATTCCCGGGCTAGCCCGGACCCAGCGGAGGCGTCGGGCCAATGAAAATCGGTTTCGGTGGTGCCGGGAAAATGCTGCCCGCTCGCCGCCGGCGGCAGGCTTCCGGCCGGCTGGCCGCCGCACTCGGGGCCGATGTGGAACTGGTCCCGCGCTCCCGGGGGGCCGGGGTACAAGTGCGGGCAGGGCGTGGTGGCGTGCCGATGTTTGTGCAGAATGCAATGGGCGTGGGAATGGCCCGTGGAAGGATTCGGGGAGGTCAGCCGGGCCTCAAAACTGCCGCTGTGGGCCCAGGCGGCCGAGGCCCCCAGCAGGGTCCCGAAACCCAGGATCATCAGGCTCCATGAAATCATTCGGACAAAACGGGCCAAACCTTTCCCCTTGGTGGACGTTCGAAGAACCGGGAAATGCTTCCCGGAGAGTATGGATGATATTTAAAACTTTATTGAACTTTTGGCCGAATTGCAAGGGGAGAAACGATAAGACCGGGCCCGGGGGGTCGGGTCGGGGCTCCCTCACCGGGAGGCGGAGGTCTTGGACGGGGTAAACGACAGGATGAACCGCATGAGGATGCGTTCGTCGAAATGGCCCTTCATTTTGTCCTTCATTTCGGTGAGGGCCTGGAACGGACTCAGCGGTTTGCGGTGGTAGCGCTCGCAGATCAAGGCGTCGAAAACGTCGATCACGGCGCAGATGCGGGCGTGGTAGGCGATCTTTTCCCCGGCCAGGCGGAAGGGGTAGCCCGTTCCATCCAATTTTTCATGATGCTCGCTGGCCATGCGCAGGATGTTTTCGCTGAAACACTTCATCTCGTTCAGCGTTTTTTTCCCGGAAGACGGATGCTTGCGCACCGCCTGGAACTCGCCCGGCGTCAATTCCCGGTCCAGGGAAAGGATTTCGTAGGGAATGGACTTTTTGCCGATGTCGAACAACAGGCCGCCCAGCCCCAGGTCGCGCAGGGGTTCGCCGGTCATTCCGAGGTTGATGCCGAAGGCCGTGCTGTACAGGCCCACGTTGGCGCAGTGGGCGGCATGACTGTTCTCCTTGTCCGTTACCTTGTACACTTCGGCCAGGCCCAGGTGGCCCTTGGAGACGGCCGATTCCATCACCGGAACCACGTCCTTCAGGCTGCGGAGAATCCGCGACGATCCGATGTTGTCGAAGTATTCCTTGAGCACTTGCTTGGCCAGCTGGTAGGCCTTTTTGAGAATCCGGTCCCAGGGTTCTTCGTAATGCAGGCTTTGCCACAGATTGTGGATCAGGAAATTCTGGTAGTAGTGGATGAGATCGTTTTCATGAATGTAGATGGCCTGCCGGTGGTCCGACGCCATCAGGGATCGGATCCTTTCCCGCGTCTCGGGCGTGTAGCTGGCGAATTTCATGAATTTGGGTTCGTGCCCGTTGCCATCGGTTTTATAATACAGGTCGAACCCGATGTCGGGGCCGTCTTTCCAGTGCTTGTCCAGGAAATTCTGGTTGATTTCCCGGTAATAGTGGGCGATGGATTGGGTCGGCATAGCGAAAATGAAAGAAAATGTATTATAGAAACAGGATAATTGATAACTTGCTAAAAAGCAATGGGTTATCATTAAATTTCCGAAAAAATTTTTCCCCGGGGCTCCCCCGCGGGACGATTTTTCACCTTTTCGGAAAGTTGTGATTAAATAAGGAACTTTCAAAACCTTTCGAGCCGCCCGGGGGCGGGGGCTTGCGGCGGGGCTCGGAACCAGAGGGGGAATCCATGCACAAACTGGTGTTGCTCCGACACGGCCAGAGCCAGTGGAACCTGGAAAACCGGTTCACCGGCTGGACGGATATCGACCTCACCCCGGAGGGGGCGGAGGAGGCGCGAAACGCCGCCCGGCTGCTCCAAGGGGACGGCTACACGTTCGACATCGCCTTCACCTCGGTGCTCAAACGGGCGATCCGCACGTTGTGGATCGTGCTCGACGAAATGGATCTCATGTGGATCCCGGTGGTCCGCTCGTGGCGGTTGAACGAGCGGCACTACGGGGCGCTGCAGGGATTGAACAAGGCGGAAACCGCGGCCCAGCACGGGGACGAACAGGTGCACATCTGGCGGCGCAGCTACGCCGTGCCGCCGCCGCCGCTGGCGGAGGACGACGACCGCCTGCCGTCCAAAGACCCGCGTTACCGCGAGGTCCCCCGGGAGGACCTGCCCCGCACCGAGGCGCTGAAACATACGGTGGAGCGGTTTTTGCCGTATTGGTTCGAGGAAATCGCGCCGCGGATTCAAGCCGGCGAGCGGGTGCTCATCTGCGCCCATGGCAACAGCTTGCGCGCCCTGGTCAAGCATCTCGACCAGATGGGCGACGACGAAGTCGTGAAGCTCAACATCCCCACGGGAATCCCCCTGGTCTACGAACTGGACCGGGACCTGAAACCCCTCACCCACTACTACCTGGGCGATCCCGAAGCCGCCCGCAAGGCCGCCGAGGCGGTGGCGAAGCAGGGCCGAACGAAGACCGGGTGAGGCGGCCCCAGTGCGCCGCCCGCCGGCTCAGGGCCGGATCATTTCCCGGGCGTGGCGCAGCGTGGTTTCGGTGATCTTTTCGCCCCCCGACATGCGCGCGATTTCTTCCACCCGATCGGCGTAGGCCAGTTCCCGGATGGTCGAGTAGGTGCGGTTGCCTTTCACTTCCTTGTGCACCCGGAAATGGGCCGAGGCCATCCCGGCGATTTGCGGCAGGTGAGTGATGCTGAACACTTGTTTGCCCTGCGCCACTTTCTTGAGCTTGCGTCCCACCGTTTCGGCCACCCGGCCGCCGATGCCGGTATCGACTTCGTCGAACACCATCACGGGCACGGTGTCCTGTTTGTGGAGGATGGACTTGAGGGCGAGCATCACCCGCGACAGTTCTCCGCCGGAAGCGATCTTGGCGAGGGGGCGCAGGTTTTCCCCCGGGTTGGGGGAAAACAGAAATTCCAGCGTGCCCAACCCGGCGGCGTTCAACCGCACCGTTTGGCCCCGGAAGAGGGCGAAACCTTCGGGATCGGGCGGATAGTCGAACCGGACGCCGAACTGGGCGTGGGTCATGCTCAGGGACTGGAGTTCCTTTTCGACTTTCTTTTTCAAGTCGCGCGCGGATTTTTCCCGTTTTTCGGCGAGCGCCGCCGCCTGCTCCGCCAGGGTTTTTTCCTGGTCGTCCAGCTGCCGGCGAAGCTCTTCCTTTTTCTCCTCGTTCGTGGCCAGGGATTCCAGTTCGGCGGCGATCCGGTCGCGGCGTTCCAGCACCGCCGCCACGTCGGCTCCGTATTTCCGTTTCAGCCCGTTGATCTCCGCCAGGCGGTCTTCGATTTCTTCCAGACGGGCGGGGTCGAACCGGATGGAACGGCCGTAGTCCTTGAGCTCTTCGGTGAGCGCCTCCAACTGGTAGTAGAGGGACTCGGTCTTCTCGACCAGGGGGTCGAGGGCGGGATCGACCGGCGCGAGGGGTTCCAGGTCTTTGCCGGCGCGGCGCAGTTGGTCCAGGGCGCAGCCGTCGGCGTCGGCCAGGAGATGTTCCGCCGCCCGCACCGCCTCGTGCAGCTTTTCCGCGTGCCGCAGCCTGTTTTTTTCCGCCTGCAGCTCGTCTTCCTCCCCGGGGGACAAGCCGGCCCGGTCGATTTCTTCCCGTTGAAACTGCAGCAAATCCTCCCGTTCCTTCCGGTCTTTTTCCCGTTCCTCCAGTTCGGCGAGGGCCCGCCGGTGGTTCTGGTAGTCGGCGTAGTTCTTGGCGAAGGCGCGGCGGTCGGCCATCGATTGGCCGTACCGGTCCAGGAGGTCGACGTGGGTTTCCGGGCGCAGCAGGGCCTGGTGATCGTGCTGGCCGTGGAGGTCCACCAGGCGGTCGCCGATCCGGGACAGGGCGGCCACGGTGAGGCCGCTGTCGTTCACGAAACAGCGGTTTTTGCCGGTGGTGCTCAACTGCCGCTTGAGGAGGATCTCCCCGTCTTCCGTCTCGATGCCCAGCTCTTCCAGGTGCCGCAGGGTTTCGGGATCGGTCACCTCGAACCGGCCTTCCACGGTGGCCGAGGACTGGCCGGAGCGGATGAAGTCGGTGTCCGCGCGGCTTCCGAGCAGCAGGTTGAGGGCGCTGATGAGGATGGTCTTGCCGGCGCCGGTTTCGCCGGTCAGGACGTTGAGGCCCGGATGGAACACCACCCGCACGTTCTCGATGATGGCGAAGTTATGGATTCTCAGTTCTCGGAGCATGGCTCTCCCGGGAATCGAGCCGGCGGGCGATTTCCTGCAACAGGGTGCGTCCCTTTTTCCGATACTTTTGCAGTTCGGGATCGGGATCGTCGGCCGAGGTCAATTGGAAAAAACGCTGCAGGCTTTCCCGGGCCTGCGGGTACCGGCCTTGTTCATAGTAGGCCAGAGCGAGGACGTAATGGTTTTGTCCGAACTCGGGAGCCAGCCGGAGGGCGGCTTTGAAGTGCTGGATGGATTTGTCCACGTCGCCGCCCAGGATGAAGGGCAGTTCCAGGTAATACATGCCGAGGGCGCGATGCGGCCCCCCGTGCGCGACGGAGGCATCGATTGCGAGCGCCTTCTCGACGCATCGGCGGAACGGTTCCACCCGGTTCAGGCTGCTCCAGAGCCCGTTCAACTGGCCGATGCGGCCCGTGCAGAGGCCGCGGAAGAAATAAGCCTTGGCCGACCGGGGGTTCTGTTCCAGGGCGGCGTCGGCGGTTTCGAGGCAGCGTTGGTAATGGTCGATCTTCTCTTCGTCGCTTTGGACGAATTTGGCCAGTTGGTAATGGGTTTCCGCCAGGTGGCCGGCGGCCGCGCCGGCGGCCTCCTCCTGCTCCAGCCTTTGCCGCAGGCGCTCGGCCCGATCCTCGAAGGCTTCCCGCGTGGTGAAGGAGGTGGGCTTGAGCTCGCCCGGGGGCGGCGGGGCTGGGCCGGGATCCGCCCCGGCGGGCGTGGATATCAAACCCAGGATAAGGAAAATCAAGGCTCCGCCCATTGTCGTAGAAACAATTTCCTTTGCAAAGGTTGGCCGGCGTTGTAATCTATTGACACATGTTTTGGGCCAGGCTTGCCGGCATCGCACCGAACCGGCGGCCTGCTCTGTGAGGAGAACCCCGGTCCAACCCCCAATTAATCTATCACAAAAAATGAGCCAGCGCCGAATTCCGATCGCGATCGTCCTTTTGCTTTTGTTTTTTTTCGGGTTTGCTGCCGTTCCCCTGGCGGCGGGGGAAAAATCCCCGGAAAAATGCGTCCAGGAACTCTTGAACGCCATTCAGCAAATCAAAACGGGCGAGCCCCTCAGCCCCCAGGATATTGAAAACAACCGAAAATACAGTGATCGCGCCCTGGATCTGCTCAATCTGGATGAGGTCAGCCAGAAAACTCTGGGCAAATACTGGGAGAAGCTGAGCCCGAACGACCGGGAAAAATTTTCTTCGTTGCTGCGCCAGTTATTCGTCCACGTGGCGTTTCCCAATTCGGGCCAGTTTTTTTCCGACCTCCAACTGGTTTATGAAGACACCCGCTTTGACCGGTCGCAGGCGGTCGTGCCGGTGCGGGTGATTCATCCGGATGAAGGCGAAGTGGCCATCGATTTTTACCTGCGGAAACGCCGGAACCAGTGGGAAGTGGTCGACGTGCTCCTCGATTCGGTGAGCATGCGCAACAATCTCCGGAATCAGTTTTACAAGGTGATCGGGCAGAAAGACTACGGCGAACTGGTTCGACGGATGGAAAAAAGACTCCAGGAAACCAAAAGTTGAAAGTCTCCAGGCGCCGGGGGGCGGTAGCCCCGCTCGGACGTCATTGGGGTTTATTCCTTCGACTCCTCCCGGGATTCACCTTCCCGTATTGATGAGATGAAAAAGGTCGGAATGGTCAGCCTCGGCTGTCCGAAAAATGCCGTCGACACGGAATTCGTTCTGGGCGACCTGGTCGATCAGGGGTACCAACTGACCCCGCGCGAAGCCGACGCCGAGGTGCTGATCGTCAACACCTGCGGCTTCATCGAGTCGGCCAAACGCGAATCGATCGATGCCATCCTCGACATGGCCCGGCTGAAGACCGAGGGAAAGTGCCAGCGGCTGATCGTGACGGGGTGCCTGGCGGAACGCTACCCGGACGACCTGCTCCGGGAGATCCCGGAAATCGATCACCTGCTGGGGGTGAACCAGTATCCGCGTCTGAAGCATCTCCTGGCCGCGACGCCGGCGGCGGAGGAAATTCCCCGGAGGCGCAACTACGCCGACGCGCCGGCGGAATTTTTCGATCCGGAGGCGCCCCGGGTGGCCACCACGCCCTTCTACACCGCTTACCTGAAAATCGCGGAAGGGTGCTCGAACCCGTGCGCCTTCTGCAGCATTCCCCAAATGCGCGGCGGGTTTCGCAGTCGGCCCCTCGAGGCCCTGGTCCGGGAAGCCCGGAACCTGGCTCGACGAGGCGTCCGCGAGCTCAACCTGGTGTCCCAGGACACCACCCTGTACGGAGTGGACCTCCGGATGAAAGACGGGTTGACCCGTCTGCTCCGGTCCCTGGCGGGGCTCGAGGGCCTCGACTGGCTGCGGCTGTTGTATTGTTACCCCACCTTCATCGGACCCGGCCTTCTCGATTTCATCGCCTCCGAGGAACGGGTCTGCAACTATATCGACGTGCCGCTCCAGCACAGCCACGATGAGGTCCTGAAACGGATGAAACGGCAGGAACGGGAGTCGGGCGTGCGCCGGATGGTCGATTCGATCCGGACCAAGATTCCCGATGCCGCCCTGCGGACGACCTTCATCACCGGCTTTCCCGGAGAGACGGAAGCACACTTCCGGCACCTGGCGGAATTCGTCCGGGAAATGGAATTCGACCATGTGGGCGTGTTCGTCTATTCCGACGAAGAAGGCACGGCCGCCGCCGACTATTCCGGCAAAGTGCCGCGGCGGGTGGCGGAAGAGCGCCGGGACGAGTTGATGCGGCTGCAACGGGACATCAGCCGCCGCAAGAACGAAGCGCGGGTGGGACAGGTGCTGCCGGTGCTCGTGGAAGGGGTGGACCCCGAGGAGGGGTACCTGGTGACCGGCCGGTTGCCGTACCAGGCGCCCGAAATCGACGGCCAGGTGCTGATCGAACAGAGCGAGGTCGAGGCCGGGCAGTTGATTCCGATGCGCATCACCGGCGCCAGCGATTACGACCTGATCGCCTCGGCGGCGGACGACGCCGGGGTTCCGGCCGATTAGAATCCGCCCCGCTCGGGTGCCATCGGGGGCCGGTTTGCGGAGGATTGCATGGGGCTCAAACGGGTAGCCATTTTGACCGGCGGCGGCGATTGCTCGGGACTCAATGCGGTGATCCGGGCCATGACCCGGGCGGCCATCCTCCAGCACGGCGTCGACGTGGTGGGCATCGAACAGGGGTACGAAGGCCTCATCCACGGCCGCCACATGGCCCTCACCTGCACCAATACCCGGGACATCCTGACCCTGGGCGGCACCATCCTGGGCACCACCAACAAGGGCAATCCCTTCGCCTATCGGGAGTTTGCTCCGGACGGATCCATCGTCGAAAAAGATTATTCCGAACGGGCGGTCCGGAATATTCACGACCTCAAGATCGACTGCCTGTTCGTGGTGGGCGGCGACGGCACCCTGCAGATCGCCTATCGGCTGTTCGAGCGGGGGGTGCCCGTCATCGGCATCCCCAAAACCATCGACAACGATCTGGAGGGCACCGATTACACGTTCGGCTTTCAGACGGCGGTCCAGGTGGCGACGGAGGCGCTCGACCGGCTTCACACCACCGGCCGCAGCCACCAGCGGGTGATGATCCTGGAGGTGATGGGCCGGAGCGCCGGCTGGATCGCCCTGGAAGCGGGCATCGCCGGAGGGGCGCACCTCATCCTCATCCCGGAAGTGCCGTTCCAGCTGGACAAGGTGATCGAGAAGATCCGCTGGCGGGAACAAAACGGCATGCCTTACAGCGTCATCGTGGTGGCGGAAGGGGCCAAGGAAGAAGGCGGCCAGGAAGTCTTTATGGAAAGCGCCCGGACGCGGCTCCAGGGGGTGCCCCAGTATGGCGGCATCGGCCACGTTCTCGGGGCCCAGATCAGCGACCGGATCGACCTGGAAGTGCGCTGCACCGTGCTCGGGCACACTCAGCGGGGGGGCACGCCCACCAGTTTCGACCGGGTGCTGGGCACCCGGTTGGGCGCCTTCGCCGTGCAGGCGGCGGTGGAGGGCCAATTCGGGACCCTGGTGTCGCTCAAAACCCCCCAAATCGACCTCGTGCCGCTGAAGTCTCTGGTCGGGGTGGTTCGCAAAGTGCCTCCCTCCTCGCAACTCATCCAGTGTGCCGAGGCCATCGGCATCGGCCTCGGGCGTTAGCCCGGAACCCTTAACACGCCTAGACGGTCCACCCCGCCCCTGCCGATGGTCGCCCCTCCTCCGGCCCTCTTTCTGTCGATCCGTCGCCCGTCGACAAGCGGGGGCGGAGGGGAGGAGGACCGGGGGTGAACCCCGCAGGAAAGCGCTTTCCGGGGTGCGGGGAGGGTCGCTCCGGCCCGGAAAACCGGGTTTAAATCTTGTCACCTTAAAAACAATGTGTTAATCTTGCGCCACAGGATTCACTCCTCTCCAGAGGACCGTTTTCCGCAACATTTTCATATTTCACACGTTGCCGGATCAAATCGGGGGTGGCCGAAAGGTCCCGGTTTGAGTCGATGGCGGCGGAGGTATAACCCAACTTTATCAAGGAGTTAAGGATGACCGACATCACCATGAAAAACCTTTTGGAGGCCGGCGTCCATTTCGGACACCAGACCACCCGGTGGAACCCGAAAATGAGGAAATACATTTACGGGGCCCGCAACGGGATCTACATTCTCGACCTCCAGAAAACCCTCAAAAAGGTCCGCGAGGCGGAACAGTTTGTTTTGAACCTGACTCGGACGGGCCAAAAGATCCTGTTCGTCGCCACCAAGAAACAGGCGCAGGAACTCATCGCCCAGGAGGCGGCGCGGTGCGGGATGCCGTACGTCAACCAGCGCTGGCTGGGCGGTACCTTGACGAATTTCGTGACGATCCGCCGGAGCATCGAGCGGCTGCTCGACCTGGAAAAAATGGAAGAGGAGGGGGAATTCGAACGCTTGCACAAAAAGGAGGCCCTCCGCAAGCGCAAGGAAATTCAAAAGCTCAACAAGTTTCTCAAGGGCATCAAGCAAATGAAAGATCTTCCGCAGGCGATCTATATCGTCGACACCAAGAAAGAAAAGATCGCCCTGGCGGAGGCCAAGAAACTGGGCATCAAGATCATCGCCCTGGTGGATACCAACTGCGATCCCGACGGCATCGATTATCCCATTCCGGCCAACGACGACGCCATTCGCTCCATCAAGCTGTTCACCCGGAAAATCGCCGATTTGTGTCTGGAAGGACAGGAGATGTACAAGGCCAAGCACAAAGAAAAAGCGGCGGAATCCGAGGAAGCGTCCCCCTCCCCGCCGGCCGAAGAGGCGCAAGCGGTGCCGGCCCTGGCCGAGGATAAAGGGAAGGATGAGGAGGAGAAAAAGGATAAGACGCCCTAGGGCGTCCTGGTTTGGGATTTTCCAAAGAGGAATGGGGTTCGAGGGGGGATGGACCGGGAAGGTCGGCCCGTCTGGTCCTCGGCTGGCGCCGGCCCTCCGGAGCTCTTTCGATCTCCCCGGCCGGGAGCGGGCCCCCTCTTGGAAAGACCGCCATCCGGCGATCCGGGCGGCACCCGGGTTCCCGAGCACCACGACCTGAAGTTGAAATTAATAAAAGGAGTCAGTTCAGAATGCAGATCACCTCGGATATGGTTAAGGAACTGCGCCAGAAATCGGGCGCGGGAATCATGGAATGCAAAACCGCGCTCAAAGAGTCGAACGGGAGTATCGAAGAGGCCATCACCGCGCTCCGGAAAAAAGGCTTGGCCAAGGCGGGAAAAAAGGCCGACCGGGAAACCGGGGACGGGGCCATCGGCTCCTACATCCATGCCGGGGGCAAGATCGGCGTGCTGCTCAAACTTCAATGCGAAACCGATTTCGTGGCCAACACGCCGGATTTCCAGGAGCTGTTGAAAGACATTTGCATGCATATCGCCGCCTCCCGCCCGCGGTTCGTGTCGCGGGACGAGGTGACCCCGGAAATCCTGGAAAAAGAAAAGGAAATCTTCGCGCATCAGGCCCGGGAGTCCGGGAAGCCGGAAAAGGTCATCGACAAAATCGTTGCGGGCAAGATGGAAAAGTTCTATGAAGAAAATTGTCTTCTGGACCAGGACTTCATCAAGGACCAGGACCTCACCATCCAGGAGCTGATCAAACAGAAAATCGCGCTTCTGGGCGAAAACATCACAGTGGGCGAGTTCGTCCGCTTTGAAATTTCCAAGTAAACTCACAGGATCCGTCCATGACCCAGCCCAAGTACAAACGCATTTTGCTCAAGCTGGGCGGTGAAAGTCTGGCGGCCCAGGACGGCGGGTTCGGCATCGACCAGGAAGCGTTGCTGAGCATCGCCTCCGAAATCCACGCCGCCCGGGAACTGGCGGTGGAGATCGCCATCGTCATTGGCGGGGGCAACATCTTTCGAGGGGTGACGGCCAGCCAACTGGGCATGGAACGGGTCACCGCCGATTACATGGGCATGCTGGCGACGGTGATCAACGGGCTGGCCCTGCAGCACGCGCTGGAATCCCAGGGCATCACCACCCGGGTGCAGACGGCCATCGAGATCCACCAGGTCGCCGAACCCTACGTCCGCCGGCGCGCCATCCGTCATTTGGAAAAAGGCCGCATCGTCATCTTTGCCGGCGGTACGGGCAATCCCTATTTCACGACCGATACCGCCGCCTCGCTCCGGGCCATGGAGATCGGCGCCGAAGTCATCTTCAAAGCCACCAAGGTCGACGGGGTCTATTCCTCCGATCCGCTCAAGGATCAGCAAGCCACCAAGTTCAGCCACTTGACCTACCTGGAGGTGTTGAAACGGGGCCTGAAGGTGATGGACTCGACGTCGGTTTCCCTGTGCATGGACAACAATCTGCCCATGGTGATTTTCAATGTGCGGCAGAAAAACAGCATCAAACGGGTTTTACTGGGCGAGGAAATCGGAACCACCGTGGGGGTCGAAGCCTGATGGAAAATTTGTTGAAAGAAGCGGAAAAGAAAATGAAAATCTCTCTGGACCACCTGAGGGACGACCTGGGACGATTGCGGACCGGGCGGGCGAGCCTGGGCATCCTGGAAGGGGTGAACGTGGAATACTACGGCACCCCCACGCCCCTCAACCAGGTGGCCACCCTCGGGGTTCCCGACAGCAAGACCATCACCATTCAGCCCTGGGACACCTCGATCCTCAAGGATATCGAGAAAGCGTTGCTGAGCTCGGACCTGGGCCTCACCCCCAACAACGACGGCAAAATGCTGCGGCTCACCATCCCCCCGATGACGCAGGAGCGGCGCCAGCAATTGGTGAAGGTGGTCAAGAAAAACGCCGAAGACTGCCGGGTCGCCATCCGCAACGTCCGCCGGGACATCAACGACAAAATCAAGTCGCTGGAGAAAAAACACGAAATCTCTGAAGACGACAGCCGCAAACACCTGGACCGGATTCAAAAAATCACCGACAAACACATTCAGGAGGTGGACCAAATCGCTCAGGCCAAGGAAAAAGATGTGCTTGAGGTCTGATCGGATTTTTATGATAATTTCAGCAAGGCTTCGTGAAGTTGCATTTTGACGTCGTTGACCCGTCCGTTTTCCCGGCCTTGTTTTTCGACCGCAATCAGGGAAAGTTTCCTTAAAGATGAATTCCGCATTGAAGGCTCAATTCGATCCGGCGAGAATGCCTCGCCATATCGCCATCATCATGGACGGCAACGGGCGGTGGGCGCGCCGGCACCGTCTGGCCCGGGTGGAAGGTCACTGGGCGGGGATGAAGGCCGTCGACCGGGTGGTCACCCTGTGCCGGAAACTCCATGTCGAGGCGCTGACCCTGTACTCCTTTTCCGATGAGAATTGGAACCGCCCGCCGGAAGAAATCGGCTCGCTCATGAAAATTCTCGATTTCTACCTGAAGAAGGAACTCCGGCGAATGCAGCGGGAAAACATCCGGCTCAACGCCATCGGCGCGCTCGACGAGCTGCCCCCGGAAATCCAGAGAGCCCTCCGGAACTCGAAGGAGGCCACGGCGAACAACGACGGGATGGTGTTGACCCTGGCGCTCAGTTACGGCGGCCGCCAGGAAATCGTGGACGCCACCCGGAAAATCGCCCAACAGGTCAAGGCCGGGTACCTCGGGGAAGAGGACATCGATGCCTCGCTGTTCGAGCGGTATTTGTCCACCCACCCCCTCCCCGATCCGGATCTGTTGATCCGCACCAGCGGGGAAAAACGGATCAGCAATTTTCTTCTGTACCAGATCGCTTACACCGAACTGCATTACACCGACGTGTTGTGGCCCGATTTTTCGGAAGACGACCTGCTGAAAGCGCTGATCGACTTCCAAAAGCGCGAGCGACGATTCGGCATGATCCAGGACCAGATCGTCAAGGCCTGACGGGCGGGCCTCCGCCGGAATCATCCCTCCCGCGGGCGGCGGGCCGGGCGCCACCCCGTCCGCAGAGTCTTCGGATGCCCCCGAAATCGGTTCCATGATCCACCTCCAAAGGACCGGCTGTTGACGCGGATTCTCAGTGCATTTTTCGGTATTCTTCTGGCCACAGGGATCGTGTATTACGGATCCCCGGGGTTGTTCCTGGCGCTGGTGACGGTGTTGGTGCTGATCGCCGGCCATGAATACTTCTCCATGATCGCCCGGATCGGGGTGGTGGGCTTCCCCCGGCTCGGGTTGTTCCTCAGCGTCCTGCTGCTCCTGGTTTTTTATTTCGACGGGAGGTATTTCCCCGAATGGGCGGTCCTGGCCGTGTTTTCCCTGTTCGCCGCCTGGATGGTTCGCGAAAACAACGTGAAACTGGCCCTGGACCAGATTTCCTACACCCTCCTGGGGGTGGTGTACGTGGCGGGTCTGGGGGGGTTTTACCTCCTCATCCGGAACCTGGAGCAGGGCCGCGAATGGATTTTTTTCCTGTTTTTGGTCGTCTGGCTGGGGGATACGGCCGCCTACTACGTGGGGCGGCATTTCGGGGAGAAGGCGTTTGCCCCCCTCATCAGCCCCAAAAAGACCATGGAAGGATCTCTGGCGGGGTTGGCGGGCAGCATGGCGGGCGGCGCTTTGGCCGCGGTCTGGCTGCTGGACACCGTGCCCCTGTCCCAGTGTTTGCTTGCCGCCCTCATTTGCGGTATGATCGGGCAACTCGGGGATTTGGCCGAATCGTTGCTGAAACGCAGTACCGGGGTGAAGGATTCGGGCGGGTTGATCCCGGGCCACGGAGGAATTTTGGATCGCATCGACAGCCTGCTTTTTGCCGGGCCGGCGTTTTATGTCTTTTCCAAGCTGATCCTTTAGCCCCCGCATCCGGAGACCGGGTCGGTGCGTGGTCCGCCCCCTCTCGCCAAAATAACTCAGCAGGTGGGAAAGCGATTGATATCGAGTAGGCGTTTATGAAGCGAATAGCCCTTTTGGGGTCCACGGGGTCGATCGGGGTCAACACGCTGGACGTGGTGGCGCGAAGCCCGGACCGGTTCCAGGTCTCCGCCCTGTCGGCCGGGAGCAACGTGGACCTCCTCGCCCGGCAGATCCGCCAATTCAAACCCGAGGTGGTCGGCCTCTACGATTCCTCGCGGGTGGAAGCCCTGCGCGAACGGGTGCGCGGCATCCCCGTCGAGATCGTGACCGGCGATGCGGGGCTGATGCAAGTCGCCACCCATCCCGAGGCCGACCTGGTGGTGACCGCCATCGTCGGCAGTGCCGGGCTGGTGCCCACCCTGGCGGCCATCCGGGCGGGCAAAAACCTGGCCATCGCCAACAAGGAAACCCTGGTGGTCGCGGGCGAGCTGGTGTTGCGCGAAGCCGCCGGAAAAGGGTCGCTGATTCCCATCGACAGCGAACACAGCGCCATCTTCCAGGCCCTGAACGGGGAAAAGCATGAAGCCATCCGCCGCATCGTCCTCACCGGCTCGGGCGGGCCCTTCCGCACCTTCTCCCGGGAACAGATGGAGCAGGTGACGGTCGCGCAGGCGCTGCAGCACCCGACCTGGACCATGGGCCACAAGATCACCATCGACTCGGCGACGATGATGAACAAGGGGCTCGAGGTGATCGAGGCNNTTCGGCGACGATGATGAACAAGGGCCTGGAATACATCGAAGCGAAATGGCTGTTCGGGCGCGACGTGGCGGTGGAGATCGTCGTTCACCCCCAGAGCATCATCCACTCCATGATTGAATTCGTGGATACCTCCATCATCGCCCAGATGGGGTTTCCCGACATGCGGGTGCCCATCGCCTACGCCCTGTCGTACCCGCAGCGGCTGGAGATGGAATTGCCGTCGCTGGACCTGGCGGCGCTGTCGCGGTTGACGTTTGAATCCCCCGATTACGAAAAATTCCCCTGCCTGCAGTTGGCCGTCGACGCCATGGAAGAGGGAAAAACCCTGCCGGCGGTGCTCAACGCCGCCAACGAAGTGGCGGTGCAAGCGTACCTGAACGAGCAGATCCCTTTCAAGGACATCTCCGAAATCATCCGCATCACCCTGAACCACCACAAACCCGTTCCCGTCGAGCGCCTGGACGACGTTCTGGAGGCCGACCGGTGGGCCCGGGAGGAAGCGAGGAAACGGGTGGCGGTGGCGCATTGATCGCGCCGCCTCGACCGGGCATCCGGTCCTCGGAACCCCAATCTTTCCATGTACCGAATCGGTAACGGCTACGACGTCCACCGGCTGGTGGACGGGAGGAAACTGATCCTCGGCGGGGTGGAAATCCCGCATCCGCGCGGCCTGCAGGGGCACTCCGATGCGGACGCGCTGGTCCACGCGCTGTGCGACGCGATCCTCGGCGCCTGCGGCGGCGGCGATCTCGGGGCGCACTTTCCCGACTCGGACCCGCAGTGGAAAGACGTGTCCAGCCTCGTTCTCCTGCAAAAAGTGGGGGACGTTTGCGCCCGGCGCGGGTTCCGCATCGTCAACCTGGACACCATCCTGGTGGCGCAAGAGCCGAAAGTGGCGCCCTACCTGAAGGAGATGCAAACCCGCCTCGCCCGGACCCTGGGTCTTCAACCCGGGCAAATCAACCTCAAAGCCACCACCACCGAACACCTGGGATTCACGGGACGGGAAGAAGGCATTGCCGCCTACGC
>JABAHQ010000420.1_pt1 | contig 18286 bp, 17 predicted proteins | sample 7062091 | NCBI WGS metagenome assembly JABAHQ01 (sample SAMN14534359, study PRJNA622989) | marine sediment metagenome | biome: marine biome [ENVO:00000428]; feature: marine pelagic biome [ENVO:01000023]; material: deep marine sediment [ENVO:00002113] | place: India: Gulf of Kutch | collected...
CGAGCGCGTCGCCGAGCTTCTCGGGCTGGTGGGCCTGGAGGGCCAGGAGCACAAGTACCCCGCGCAACTCTCCGGCGGCGAGCAGCAGCGCGTGGCGCTGGCGCGCGCGCTGGCGCCGTCGCCCGGCCTTCTCCTCCTCGACGAGCCGCTCTCGGCACTCGACGCGAAACTTCGCCAGGAGCTGCGGGTGGAGCTGAAGGATATTCTGGCGGCGGCCGGGACCACCGCCCTCATCGTCACCCACGACCAGGACGAGGCAATGAGCCTGGCCGAGCACATCATCGTCATGAACGAAGGTCGAATCATGCAGCGGGGCTCGCCGGAGGAGATCTACGCCCGGCCCGAGAACAAGTTCGTCGCCGAGTTCATCGGCCGCTCCAACTGGTTCGAAGGAAGCTGCGCCGGCGAGGCCGGAGCGCAGCGACGCTTTTTCCGTACCATCGATGACGTGACCCTGACTGTTGCCACGGGGGAAGCCAACGGGGCGCTGGAAGTCGGCGTGCGCCCCGAGCGGATTCGCGTCGAGATCGATGCGCAGGCGGGCGGGTCTGCGCCCAGGTGCGACGACAACGTGCTTTTCGGCAAGGTGGCGAGCACGCAGTACCTGGGCTCGGAGATGCACCTGTGGATTCGCTTGGATTCGGGACGGCTTGTCCACGCGGTGGAACAGAACCTGGGGCAGGCCTTCGCGCGCGCGGACATGCCCGTCGCGCTCCGATTCAAGCCGGAAGACTGTATGGTGGTGCCGGCGGAAACCGGCACCGAGCGTTCGCAGGACGAGGAATGAAGACACCGCCCGCACCGGCCAGCGGGGCGAGCCGCATCGCCTCCGGCACGGCAGACCCGGCCGCGCGGCGGCGCGGGGAGGCCGAGACGCTCGCCCCGCCCATCCCCGCGGCGCGGTTCGCGCGGCCGCGGGACTGGCGGGCCAAGATCGGCTTCGTTGTCCTGCCCAACGAGCGGACCGTCGAACGCGACATGAGCGATCTGGCGCCGGAGGGCGTCGGGGTGTACTTCAGCCGCGGCGGCATGCCCCGGGAGATCACGGTCGCCAACCTGCGGGCGATGGGCGCGAGCTTGGCGGAGGCGGCGCGCCTGATCCTTCCCGACGACGGCCTCGACGTGGTCTGCTACGCCTGCACGTCTGGTACCGTCGTGCTGGGCGAGGATGCCGTCGTCGACGAGCTTCGCAAAGGTGCCCCCGGCGCCACCGCGACGACCCTGCTAAGCGGGGTTATCCAGGGTCTGCGCGCGCTGCGGGCGCGGCGCATCGTCGTGGGAACCGCGTATCTGGACGAGATCAACACGCTTGAGGCCGACTACCTGCGCACCGCCGGGTTCGAGGTCGTGGACATGCGGGGCCTGCAGCTGCGGAGCGACGACGAAATGGTCCGCGTGGCGCCCGAATACCTGGTGGAGTTCGCTCGCGCCATCGATCGCCCCGATGCGGATGCGGTGTTCATCAGCTGCGGCGCCCTGCGGACGGTGGAGGTCATCGAGGCCGTCGAGGCGCTCACGGGAAAGCCGGTCGTCAGCAGCAACCAAGCCATGATCTGGCACTGCCTGCGCCTGGCCGGGATCCAGGATCGCATGGTCGGCTACGGCCGGCTGTTGAGGGAGCATTGAGGGGGCCAAGTCGGCCCCTCGATACGCAGTGGAGACGGCAACGGGTGCCACCGCAAGACGCAGGTTCGCCAAGCGACGGCGGCGGGGCGGAGCCTCGCGCGGAGAGGCGGAGACCCTCGCTCAATTCCTTCGACCGGATGTACCAGGAGATTCGCGAACGCATCTGCCTGCTTAGGTATCCGCCGGGCATGCTGCTGCGCGAGGCCGAACTGGCCGAGGAGTTCGGTGTCAGCCGGACGCCGCTGCGCGCCGTCCTGCATCGCCTGCGCTTCGAGGGCTTGGTCGAGACGCGCAACGGCGTGGGCACGATCGTCACCGGCGTCGACTTCGGCTCCTACACCGACGTCTACGAGCTGCGCATGAAGATCGCCGGGCTCATCGGCTTTCTCTCGCCACGGCCCTGTACGGACGAGGATGTGGCGGTCCTCGAGGCCATGCTGCGGCGCGCGCAGGCCCTGCGCCAGAGCGGCGACGCCGAGGAATTCTGGCGCATCAACAACGAGCTTCAGGACCAGGTGAGCCGACACATCGGCAATTCGGCGCTGCGCTGGATTCACGACCTCTTCTACTACCAGACGTCGCGGATCTGGTACTATTTCCTGCCCGAGATGTGGGACGAGGAGGTGGAGGTCCTGTGCTCGGAGCTGCGCCAGATCCTGCGCGCGGTGCAGATCGGCGACATGATGGCGGTCGGCTACATTCGGCGCAATTTCATTTCCTACGGGCAGGAGCGGGTCAACCGCTACCTGTCTCGCGGCGAGCTCCCCGGCGACCTCCGCGGCCGCCAGTGATCGGGCCGCTGCCGCCACGCCGACGCCGGAGCCGGCGCGCAAGACGGCCAGCCGGCCCCATCCCTCGGGACTGTCTTTCGGGTCGCCTGGACGGGTGGGGGCGCGACGCGCCACCCTGCCCGCGCGGCCGCCTGCCTCGCTCGCAGCCCCTGTCATGAGCGAATGGAGGCCGCCGGAAACGTGGCCCGGCCAGAGCCGGCGCCGCCCGGACGGCCGTAGCATGATCTGGAACGACCGCCGGGCTCCCGAGAGCGCTCTTGGTGGATCCGTCCAGCGCGGAGCCCGTCGCGGCCGCGGATCGAGACCGAGGGCCCGGCCCTTGCGGGATCAGCTCGCTGCCGGGGGCCGGTGCGCGCCGAGGAGGGTGCGCCCTCGTGGGTCCGAGCGGCTCCTCTTCGTCCGGCTCCCTGCCACTGTTGTGCGTGTTGCACACCTCGGTCCGCCCAAAAGCCCGGCCTATCCCGGCCTTGCAGGGGAGTGACCGCGTCGCGGCGTGGGGCCGATGGCTCGGCCCAGGATGCGGCCGCGCAACGCCGGCGCCGAACCGACTCGGCGACCACGTCTGAACCGGCAAGCCGGTTTCCCCGTCCTGGGCCCTCCGTCGCGCTCGGCACGTCCAGGGTCGCCGCGGCGCGTCCTCGGCGTCGCCGTTTGCCTCTATCTGGCCATGCGTCGGGCTCGGGGCAGGCAAACGCGGCTTGACTCGCGCGCCGGGCGAGCTGTACCATATGAGCAGTTCCTGCTCATATGGTGCGGCCATTAGCACGTCGCTGAAGCTCCTGGCGAAGGTCTGCCACTACTACTATCGGGACCAGCTCACGATGGCGCAGATCGGCACGCGCCTCGGGTTCTCACGCCACAAGGTCGGGCGGCTCCTCAAGGAAGCGGTGGAGAACAGCGTCGTTCGGATCGAGATCCGGACGCCGTTCACCCAGGAGACCGAGTTGGAGCAGCGCTTGGAGGCGGCATTGGGGCTCAAGACCTCGGTCGTGGCCGAGGTCGAGGAGGACCTCTCCGACGACGAGGTCAAGAAGCGCACCTGCGCCGCCGGTGCCGAGTTCCTGGACGCGCTCATCACGAGCGACGAAACCATCGGCATCGGCTGGGGCAGCACGACCTTCGAGCTGGTCAACCAATTGGCGCCGCGCCAGTTGCACGACGTCACCGTCGTTCAGGTCACCGGCGGCAACAAGTGGCTGTCCCTGCAATTCGACTGCCAGGAGGTCACCCGTCGCTTGGCCGGCAAGCTCGGGGTCGATCCCGTTCTGCTGCACGCCCCGGGCATCGTCGACAAGCAAGAGACGAAGGAGCTCCTGCTCCGCGAGAGCGCCATCTTCGACACCTTCCGCCACTTCGAATCGATCGACATCGCCATCGTCGGGATTGGCTCGCTCGTCCCAATCCAGTCCTCGACCCTGCTCGCCAGCGGCTACATCTCGGACGAAGACCTCGCCGCGCTCAAGGCGGCCGGCGCGGTCGGCGACGTCTTCTCGTACTTCATCGACGCCGAGGGCAGGCTGGTGCGCACCGACCTTTACGACCGATTGATCACGATCGGGATCAAGCAGCTGCGGCGCGTCCCCACCTCGCTCGGAATCGCCACCGGCGTGGCCAAGGCAAGGGCCGTCCTGGCCGCCGCGCGCGGCAAGTTCATCAACACCCTGATCGTCGATTCTGCCCTGGCGAAGGCCGTCATCAAGGCCGCCGAGGCCGACGGCACGAATCGCGCCCGTGCCCGCCCGGGTCGCGACGCCCCGGCACACCCCGCCTCCGAGCGCGGCGTCTGGGAGGCCGGATAGCGGCTCGCCAGCTAGAGCCATTCGTCACGACAACAAAGCCAACCTGAGGAGGCATGACATGAGCGATAAACGCAAGACTGAACAGACATCCGCAAAGGCATCCGCCGACGATCGAGCAGGCGGTGCGTCCGAACCGCAGGGCTCGTCCGGATCTTTCCGGCTCAGCCGCCGGACATTCTTAACCGGCGCCACGGCCGCCAGCGTGGCCGCGGGCGTTATCGGCATGCCCGCTGTCCAGGTCAGGGCGCAAACCAGCGGGCCGGTCAAGTTTGGTCTCCTGGAGGATCGCTCTGGAAACTTCGCCCTGTTCGGCGCCCCCAAGTACAGCGGCACGCAGCTCGCCATCAAGGAGATCAACGAAGGCAAGATGCTGCGCTGGGGTCCGGCGGGACCGGGCGGGGTCGGCGGGACCGGCGGCTACGACGACACCGATGACATCCTGGTCCCGTCCGGCGACAAGGGCGTGCTCGGGCGCCAGATCGAGCTGATCGCGCCCGATCCGCAGTCCGACAACCGGAAGTTCCAACAGCTGGCACGGCGGCTCATACTCGAAGACGAGGTCGACGTGCTCATGGGCGGCTTCGCCAGCGCCGAGCGCGAGGCCCTGCGCCCGATCATGAAACAGACCAAGCAGCTCTACTGGTACAACAACCAGTACGAGGGCGGGGTCGCCGACAAAAACACCTACTGCACCGGCGCCGTCGCCGAGCAGCAGATCATTCCGGCCATGGAGTACTGCGTGGCGAACTTCGGCAAGCGGTTCTACATACCCGCGGCCGACTACAACTTCGGGCAGCTGAGCGCCATGTGGAGCCGGGCCTTCGCCCCGGTGATCGGCGCCGAAGTGGTCGGCCAGGAGTTCATTCCGCTCAGCGTGTCGGAGTTCAGCTCCACCATTTCCCGCATCCAGAAGGCGAACCCCGACTGGCTCATGATGTACATCACGGGCCAGAACCATTCGAACTACTATCCGCAGGCCAATGCCGCCGGCGTCCGTTATCCCATGGGGTCGAGCATCAACATGGCCCAGGGCTACGAGCACCGCCGCTTCGCGCCGCCGGCGCTGGCGGGCATGCACGTCGCCGTCAACTACATGGAGGAGATCCCCACCAAACGGAACCAGGACTTCGTCAAGCGCTGGCGGGCCATGTTCCCGGACGAGTCCTACATCTCGCAACAAGCCCAGAACGCCTACATCGCGACCCATCTCTACGCCATCGCGGCGCGGATCGCCGGGACGACCGACCAGGCCGCGGTCAGCGAGGCGCTCGAATCCGGGATCGGGCTGGAGGCCCCGGAGGGCTGGGTCTTCATGGACCCGGCGACCCACCACCTGAGCCACTACATCCGGATGGCCCGGTGCGAGGAGGACCATACCATCAACTTCGTGCAGGAGTGGCCCAGCATCGAGCCGTGGTGGACCCGCCGCCTGGGCGTCAACCTCGTGCGCACCGCCGAGTACAAGCAGTACACGCCCGAGGAAGACCCGTACTTCAAGAAAAACCTGTAGCGGTTATGATGGGCCTGCCCTCCCCGCCCGGGGAGGGCAGGCCGCGCCTTCTCGAGCGTGAGCCTTGAGCGTGATTCGCCCGGAGCCGGACCGTGGACGCCGAGCTGTTCAACATTCTCTATCAGTTCCTGGTTAACCTCGCTTTTCTCCTGTTCGCCGCGATGGGCCTCATCGTGGTGCTGGGCATGATCAACATCATCAACCTGGCGCACGGCGAGTTCATCATGCTGGGCGCCTATACATCGACGCTCGCCTACCACGCAGGCATACCGTTCATCCTGACCATCCCGCTCGCGGCCGTCGTCGTCGGGCTATTCGGCGTCCTGCTCGAGCGTTTTGCCATGCGCCGGTTCTATGGCAACAAGCTCAATGCCCTGGTCGCCACCTTCGGCATCAGCCTGATCCTCAGCCAAGGCGTCCTATTGATCCTCGGGCCCTATCTGGGGGCGATCGAAATGCCTCTCGGCGGCTTCGAGTACGGCACCTATTCGTATTCGACCTACCTCCTGGTCCTCGCCTTCGCGGCGATCGCGGTGATCGGCGCGGGCTACCTCTTCTTCTACCGTACGCGCCTCGGCACGGAGATGCGGGCGACCATGCAGGACCCCGAAATGGCACGCGCGCTGGGCACGCGGACCGACCGGATCTACGGCCTCACCTTCGGGCTCGGCGCCGGCCTGGCCGGGCTGACCGGTGCGCTCTACGCCCCGACGACCACCGTCGTGCCGCTCTTCGGCAGCACGTTCATCGCGCCGGCGTTCATCACCGTGGTCATCGGCGGGGGCGTGAACCCATTGATCGGCGCGCTCAGCAGCGCCGGGTTCCTCTCGCTAATCTCGACGCCCCTGTCCTCGGAATTCGGGCAGTTCGCCGGCCGCATGGGCCTCATGCTGGCCGCGCTCGTGGTGATCCGCTTTCTGCCCGAGGGGCTGTCGCACTACCTGCAGGACTTGCGCTTTCGCCGTGTGCGACGGACCGCGCCGTTCGAGTGAATGATGAACCAGTCCAAGAGTGTCGACGACGCCTCCGTCCTGCGGCACGCCGCGGGCCCGTTGCAAACGGCTCGCACGTGGACCCGCCGCCTCGGCCTGGACGGCCCGCAAACGCACTTCAACGGCGGCCTGTACTGGAGCGGCTTCGCAATCATTCTGGGCGGCCTTCTCGCCTACCCGGCGTTCGGGTCGGTTTTCCTCGCCTCGAACTTCACCAGCTTCCTGCTGAACGTGCCGCTGGCGCTGGGGCTTGCGTTGCTCTGGGGCTACTGCGGGGTGCTCAGCTTCGGCCAGATGGCCTTCTTCGCCGTCGGCGCCTACTGCTACGGCATCATCGCGATCAACATGGGCGGTGGGTCGCTGACGCTCGCGGCGGCGCTGCTGGCGCTGCTGTTGACGACGGTCGTCGCCTTGGCCTTTGGGTACTTCGTCTTCTACGGCCGGGTCAGCGGCTGGATCGTCCCCGTGCTGACGCTTGTTCTCACGCTGGTGCTGGAGACCTTTCTCGGCCAGACGGCGGGCTATGAATGGCGGGTCGGGGAGGCGTTGCTCGGCGGCTACAACGGCATGACGAACATCCCCTCGCTCACCGTCGGATCGCTCGAGTTCAACGGCTTCACATTTCCCCTGTACTACCTGGTCGTGCTCGTCTCGGCCGCCATATTCGTGGCACTGCGGCGCGTGGCCAACTCCCATTTCGGTCACGTCATCGTGGCCATCCGGGAGGACCTCGAGCGCACCGAGCTGCTCGGCTACGACGTGCGCAAGTACCAGCTCGTGGTCTTCGTGACGGCGGCCTTGCTCGCCGGCCTGAGCGGCATCCTCTATGTCTCCTGGGGCAACTACGTGACGCCGTCTTCCGCCGGCCTTCTGGCCGCCACGATGCCGGTGCTCTGGGTCGCGGTGGGCGGAAAGACCAGCTTGACGGCCGTCGTCCTGGCCACGATCGCTCTCGAGTACCTGTCCGACGCCCTGGCGGTGCATAGCGGCGAGTTCGCCTTCGTCCTGATGGGCGCGCTGCTGTTCTTCGGCATGATGTTCGCCCCGGAAGGCATCGTCATCACGCTGGCGCGCCGCCTGGGCGGGCTGATCGACCGGCGAGGTGGCGCATGAGCCTACTCGAGTTGCAAGGGCTGTCCCGCTCGTTCGGCGGCATTGTGGCGGCGGATCAGATCGACCTGAGCCTCGAGGCGGGCGAGCTCCACTGCCTGATTGGACCGAACGGCGCCGGCAAGTCGACCGTGTTCAAGCTGATTGTCGGACTGATCAAGCCTCAGTCGGGCAAGGTATTGCTGAACGGCCGCGACATCACCCGCATCGAGCCCTACCGGCGGGCTCGTCTCGGCATCAGCATGAAGTATCAGACAACGCGCATCTTTACGAACCTGAGCGTGGGTCAGAACATCACGATCGCCCGCAGCCAGGAGGCGGACGAAGGGGACGACCTGAACTGGGCGCTTCAACACCTCAATCTGGCCCGACGCTGGAGCGAGCCGGTCTCGACGCTGAGCTACGGCGAACAGCACTGGCTCGAGATGTGCATGGCGCTGGGGAACCAGCCGAGCCTCGTTCTCATGGATGAGCCCACGGCCGGCATGACACCCGACGAGACGAGCAGGACGGCAGGTCTGTTGAAGGAGCTCAACGGGCGCGGCCTGGCCATCGTGGTCATCGAGCACGACATGAGCTTCGTACGGGAGATCGCGCGAAGGGTCACCGTGCTGCATCAGGGTCGAATATTCCGCCAGGGATCGATCGCCGAGATCGAGAGCAACCGCGAGGTCCAGCGCATCTATCTAGGAGAAGCCCGTGGCTGAGACCCTCCTTGAAGTTGCCGATCTGCACAGCGGTTACGGCGCCGGGGACATCCTTCAGGGCCTCGACCTCTCCTTCGCGCGCGGCGAGATCGTTGCCGTCGTGGGTCGCAATGGTGTCGGCAAGACGACGCTCATGAAGACGATCATTGGACTGTTGCCGGCCCGGCGAGGCGACATCCGGTTCGCCGGGTCCGACATCACGAACCGCCCGGCCGAGGAGCGCGCACGCGCCGGCATCGGCTACGTCCCTCAGGGCAAGCAGGTCTTTTCTCATCTGACGGTCGAGGAAAACCTGCGCATGGGCGAGCGGATCAACCTGAGCGAGCCGAGCAACTGGGAGCTGGTCTTCGAGTACTTCCCTATTCTGGAGAAGCGCCTGGGGCAGAACGGCCGCACCTTGAGCGGCGGCGAGCAGCAGGCTCTGGCCATTGGCCGGGCGCTCGTGGGCCAGCCCGAGGTGCTGCTCCTCGACGAGCCCTCGGAGAGCATCCAACCCAGCATCATCATCGAGATCGGCAAGGCCCTGGAGCGGCTCAACCGGGAAACCGGCCTGACCATCATCCTCGTCGAGCAGAACCTGGGTCTGATCGAAGCGGTCTCGCGCCGCGGCTACGTCCTGGACAAGGGCAAGACCACGGCGATGCTCTCGAGCGAGGACATCGCCGACCGAAATGTGATGCTTCGTCATCTGTCGGTATGAGCCAAGGAGCGCCGATTCGATGCCGTCCGCCGCCTACCAAGAGTTTCTAGGGAGTATCCCCGACGACGGCGGGCTGCGGCTGGTCCAGCTCTATCACGCCGTACGCAACATTCCCTACGGCTCGGCCGGCATGCGCGATCCGATCAAGGTGATCGAGAACAACGTCGGATCCTGTTCGGGCAAGCATATTCTGCTGCGCGACCTGCTCCGGGCCGAGGACTACGAGGCCGAGACCATTACGATCTTCACGCATTTCAACGAGAAAATTCCGTTGCATGAGTCCTATCCGGACGAGCTCGCCCGAATGATTCGCGAGGAGCTCGTGTGCGACTTCCATCACTATGTCCGCACCCGGCTCGACGGCCGCTGGCTCCGCCTCGATGCGACCTGGCACGATGCGCTCGGCCCGTACGGCTTCCCGGTCAACACGAGGTGGGACGCGACCGGCGACACCGTGCTTGCGGCGGAGCCGATCCGCACCTATGCCGACGTCTCGGACGTGGCGACGCTCAAGCAGGAGCTGATCGCCTCGCTCTCGCCGGAGGAGAGGCGGACCCGCGCCCGCTTCTTCGCCCTCCTGACCGGCTGGATAGCGTCGCTCCCGCACGGCTGACGGCGAACCATGGCGAGTACGGATCTGCCTGTCTTCGTTGGCGTCGACGCCGGGACGACCGGGGTCAGCGTCGGCCTGTTCGATGCCGCCGGCCGCGAGGTGGCCAGCGGATATCGCGAGTACCCCTGCCTCCACCCGCACCCCGGCTGGGTCGAGCAGGATATGACGGTCGTCTGGCAGGCGATCTGCGCGGCCAGCCGGGCGGCCGCGGCCGAGGCGGAGATATCGCCGGAGCGAATCCGCTCGCTCGGCTTCTCCAGCCAGCGCGGGACCTTCGCGCTGTTGGACGGCGACGCGCGCCCCCTCGGCCCCGCCGTCGTCTGGAACGACAGCCGCGCCAAGGAGATGGAGGACGTGATCGCCGGCTGCATCGCGCGGCAGCGCTACCGCGCGATCGCCGGCATGCCGCTGTCCTCTTCCTGGGCGGTGGCCAAGATCGCCTGGCTCAACCGCCATCGTGCCGAGCTCATGGCCAGGGCCCGGTGGATCGTCAACGGGCAGGAGTACTTCCTCCGCCTCATGGGCGCGGAGCGCTTCGAGACCGACCCGGCCTCGCTGACGCTCAACGGCATGCTGGACATCCGCCGGCTCGACTGGAGCCCGGAGATCCTCGAGGCGGCGGGCGTTGACCCGGGCCTCTTGCCCCCGGTCGGAGCGCCCGGCGCCAAGGTCGGGCACCTGTCGCCCGAGGCGGCGACGGCCATGGGACTGCCGGCGGGAATCTCGATCTGTCGCGGCGCCGGCGACCAGCAGTGCGCCGCCGTCGGCGCCGGCGTGATCCGCCAAGGCATGGCGGAGATCACGGTCGGCACCGCGGCCATGATGGTCGCGCACCTCGACGACCCCGATCTCGTCACGGGTCCCGCGCCCTACCTTGGCGGCCACGGCATCCCGGGGAAATGGGACCTGGAGGGCGGCGCCTTCGCGATCGGAAGCTGCCTGCGCTGGTGGCGGGACAACCTCGGCCGGGCCGAGAGCGAGGCGGCCGAGCGGCTCGGCCTGAGCGCCTACGACCTGGTTGTGGCCCAGGCTTCGGCCGCGCCGCCGGGCAGCCGCGGCGCGATCTTTCATCCGTTCTTCGCCGGTCAGGTCACGCCGTACTACGACGTCACGGCGCGCGGCGGCTTCCTGGGGCTCGGCCTGCACCACGACCGCGCCTGCCTGATCCGCGCCCTGCTGGAGGGCTGTTCCTGCGAGATGCGGCTCATGGTCGAGGCCTTCGACCGCGACCTGTCGGGCGGGATCCGCGAGCTCCGCCTGACCGGCGGCGGCACGAAGAACGCCGCCTTCGTGCAGGTCATGGCCGATGTCATCGGACGGCCGGTCACGCTGCCAAGGACCCGCGAGTGCACGGTCCTGGGCGCCGCGCTCCTCGGCGCGCTCGGCGCCGGGGAGTTCCCCGACATCGACACGGCCGTGGACGCCATGATCAAGGTGGAGTCGGTGGTCGAGCCCGCCGCGGGGCTGAGAGCGCTGTACGACGATCTGTTCCAGCTCTTCAAGCAAGCCTACGAGACGGCCGCCGAGGCGGGCCTCTACCAGCGCTTCTACGACTACCAACGGACCTGGTTCTAGCTGCGCGACGACCCCGGGTCCGGCCACGAGGAGGGTGCCATGGAGATGATCATGCGGGCTTACCCCAACGACTGGCTGGGCGAGTCGATCATGTGCCGAAGGGGCGTCGGGCGCGGCCACTCAGGGGTCACGCACGCGCTGAGCGAGGCCGAGCAGGGCGCCTACCACTACACCATCGGCCCCTACTCCGACCCGGTCTTGCAGATCAAGCCGGGCGAGCGCGTGGTGGTGGAGACGAAGGACGCCTTCGAGGGCAAGATCAAGAGTGAGCGCGACAAGCCCTCGGACCTCCTGCGCCTGCCCTTCGTCAACCCGCAGTGCGGCCCGATCCTCGTCGAAGGCGCCGAGAAGGGCGACACCCTGGCCGTGCACATCGAGAGCATGGCCCCGCGCGGCCTGCAGCCGCGCGGAACCTGTTGCATGATCAAGGAGTTCGGCGGCCTGACCGGCACCTTCTACACGGCGACCCTGAACGAGCCGCTGCCCGAGAAAGTCCGCAAGATCGAGATCGACGAGGAGCATGTCTATTGGAGCGATCGGGTGACTCTGCCATACCGGCCGCACATCGGCACGCTCAGCTGCTCGCCGGAGATCGACTCGATCAACGCGCTCACGCCCGACCAGCCACGGCGGCAACATGGACCTGCCGGACATCTGCCCGGGCAACGTCACCTACCTGCCGGCCAAGGTGGCGGGCGCGCGGCTGTTCATCGGCGACTGCCACGCCTGCCAGGGCGACGGCGAGGTCTGCGGCGTCGCGGTGGAGTATCCGACGGTGACGACGATCCGCGTCGATCTCGTCAAGGGCTGGAACATCGCCTGGCCGCGGATCGAGACCGAGGACTACGTCATGGCCGTCGGCAGCGCGCGGCCGCTCGAGGACGCCATGCGCATCGCCTACCGCGAGCTCGTCTACTGGATGGTCGGCGAGTACGGCTTCGACCAGTGGGACGCCTACATGATGCTCAGCCAGTGCGGGCGCACCAAGCTGGGCAACTTCGTCGACCCGAAGTACACGGTGGGCGCGGCGGTGAGGAAGGATCTGCTCGCGCGCTGAGGATCGCGAGCGCGCCGACGGGCCGGCTCAACGCACGGGGCCGCCGGCGACATAGCGATCGATGAACGGCGTCCGGTAGCCGTCCTCGCGCCACAGGACGGGGAAGAAGCTCTCGTCCATCGCCTCGTCGCCGACGCGCTTGTAGCGGCTGTAGATGTAGCTGATCTCGCTCGGGTGGAAGCGGGCCTGCGAGGAGACGCAATGGGCGACGACCGAGCGCCGGGCGCGCGTCCGTGCGGTTGGGCGCGGAGCCGTGCCAGGTCCGGCCGTCGTGGATGGAGCCGCCGCCGGCCGGCACCTCGACGGGAACGATCTCGGGCACCTCGGCGCCCGCCGCCGCAGCCGCCTCGCGGAGCGCGGCGCGGTAGTCGTCGGGGGCGTGGAAAGCGTGCCGCGGCGGCGTGACGCCCCATTCGTGGGACCCGCGGGCGTACTCGAGCGTGCCGCCCTCGGCCGCGGTGTCGTCGAGCGCCAGCCATAGGCTCACGTAGTGCGGCGGCACCACCCACCGACAGTAGGCATCGTCCTGGTGGAAGCCGATCGGCTTGGCGCCGGCCGGCTTCCACAGCATGTTGTCCTGGCCTATGCGGGCGCCCGGCCAGCCGGCGAGACGCGCGCAGATGCGCCCCACCTCGGCGCTCAGGACGCGAGCGGCGAGCGTACGATCGGATTTCCAGGCGTTGCAGATCTGCCGCGTCACGTCCGGCGGATCACGGCCCTCGGCCCAGTTCCACTCGTCGGGGTGAAGGCCGGTCTCGAAGTCGCCGCGGAACATGGGCTCGAAGCGATCCCGCAGGCGCTTCGCCTCGACCGGGGCGACGAGACGCTCGATGACCAGGAAGCCGTCTTCCCGAAATCGCGCGATGTCCTCCTCGCCGAGCTCTAGATCGGAAGCCGCGTCCAGCACGGGGATACCCTCGTCGCTCGCGAGACGGGCGGCGGTCCATGCCTTAAAGGACTTCGACGGGACTGCGCAAGACCTACAGGCGATTGCACTAGAGGCGCCGGCGACAACTTCGCAAGTGACTTGCCATGATCTCCGCGACGGCCGTCAGCGCAAGTAAACCGGGCCGAAGGTTGCATTTCGGGTTGAACACGATCACCATCAGCCGCAGCGTGAGGCCGCACACAGGAAATGTCGGGTCATCGGGGATGACGGCTCAGCAGCCGGCGAACGAGCCCATCATCGCCTTCGACAAGGTCTGCAAGGCGTTCGACGAGGTGCAGGTGCTGCGCGAGCTGGATCTGACGGTCGCGCCCGGCGAAAAGCTCGCGCTCGTCGGCCCGAGCGGCTCGGGCAAGACCACGATCCTGCGCATCCTGATGACGCTGGAGCCGATCGACTCAGGCTACGTCACGGTCGACGGCGAGTACCTCTGGCACATGCACCGCAACGGCGACCTGGTGCCGGCGAACGAGAAGCACCTGCGGCACATGCGCAGCAAGGTCGGCATGGTCTTCCAGCACTTCAATCTGTTCCCGCACATGAAGGTGCTGCGAAACGTGGCCGAGCCGCCGGTCCTGGCGCTGGGGCTGCCGCGCCAGGAGGCCGAGGCGCGCGCCGTCGAACTGCTGGAGATGGTCGGCCTGGCCGACAAGCTCGATGCCTATCCGGCCCAGCTCTCCGGCGGGCAGAAGCAGCGCGTGGCGATCGCGCGGGCGCTGGCCATGCGGCCCAAGGTCATGCTGTTCGACGAGGTGACCTCGGCGCTCGACCCGGAGCTCGTCGGCGAGGTGCTCAACGTGCTGCGCCAGCTCGCGCAGGAGACCGACATGACCTTGATGCTCGTCACGCACGAGATGAGCTTCGCCCGCGACATCGCCGACCGGGTGCTGTTTTTCGACAACGGGCGCATGGTCGAATCGGGCACCCCGGAGGACATCTTCTCGGCTCCGAAGGAGGAACGCACACGGGCATTTCTGCGCAAGGTGCTCGCGGCCGGGCATCGGGTCTGAACCGCTCGCGGGGCGGATGGTGGCGGCTGCGATCGCAAGCGGCGAAGGCCGCGCGGTGCGGTGGACTACCGGTGCCGCGCGTGATCGCGACTGGAGAGACTCAACAAAGATAGGGAGGTTCGACATGAGCACAGTGAAGGAAGCACCGGCATCGGTGGTCCGCCGCCGCCTCTTGCGCACCGCCGCGGGGCTGGGTGTTCTCGTGGCGTTCGGCGCAACGGCGGCGTTAGCTCCGACGTTCGCCGCGAGCACGCTGGAGCGTGCCCGTGAACAGGGCTATATCCGCATCGCCATCGCCAACGAACCGCCTTACACGGAAGTGAAGGCGAACGGCGAGGTCACGGGCGCCGCGCCCGAGGTGACCAGGGCGGTGATGAAGAAGCTCGGCGTCCCCGAAATCCTGCCGACGGTGACGCAGTACGGCGCGATGATCCCCGGTCTTCAGGCCGGGCGCTTCGACATCGTCTCCGCCGGGCTGTTCATGAAGCCGGTGCGCTGCGAGGCGGTGCTGTACTCGCAGCCCGACGTGTGCGGCTCCGAGGCCTTCATGATCGAACAGGGCAACCCGCTCGGCGTCGAGAGCTACGAGGACGTCGCCGACAACCCCGATGCCGTCATCGGCGTGTGCGGCGGCTGTACGGAGGAGATGTACGCCCGCGAGGCGGGCACCCCGGACGACCGCGTGGTCATCGTCCCCGACGGGCCGAGCGGGGTGAAGATGCTGCAGACCGGCCGCATCAACGTCTACGCCCTGCCGCAGCTGTCGCTGGCCGACCTGAAAAAGAAGACCGGCGCCGAAAACCTGGAAATCTACTCGCCGGTGAAAGGCACGCCGATCTCCTGTGCCGGCGCCGCATTCCGCAAATCCGACCGCGAGCTGCGCGACGCCTACGACGAGGTCCTCGCGGAGCTCAAGGAATCGGGCGAGTTCGCGGAAGTCCTCGAGCCGTTCGGCTTCTCGGCCGAGGCCGCGAAGCAGGTCACCCGCAAGGAACTCTGCGGCGGCCCGAACTGACTGTGCACCGGGCGCGGCGGTCCGCGACGGCCTTGTACGGCCCGCGGCCGCCGCGCCCGTTCGTTTGCCGTCCCCGCCCCGGACCCGCCGGAGGCGCCCTTCGAGGACAATCCGATGCCTGAGTGGCTAGGCTATACCCAGCTCCTGGAGACGGGAGCGTGGATCACGCTGCAGCTGACCGTGATGGGCGTCGCCCTCGCCCTCGTCATCGCCTTCATCGCCGGGTTGGCGCGGCTCTCGCGCTTCCGCGTCGTGCGTTACGCGACCGGGGTCTACGTCGAATTCTTCCGCGGAACCTCGGTGATCGTGCAGATGTTCTGGCTGTTCTTCGCCCTGCCTCTCGTCGGCGTGCAGCTCGAGCCGATGATGGTGGGCGTGCTGGCGCTCGGCCTCAACATCGGCAGCTACGGGGCCGAGGTGGTGCGCGGCGCCGTCCTGGGCGTTCCCAGGGACCAGATCGAGGCGGCCGTCGCGCTCAACCTGACGCGCTGGCAACGGATGCGTTACGTCGTCCTGCCGCAGGCGCTGATCGCGATGCTGCCGCCTTTCGGCAACCTCGCCATCGAGCTCATGAAGCAAAGCTCGCTGGTCTCGCTGATCACCATCGCCGACCTCACCTTCCAGGCCCAGGTGTTCCGCAACGCCACGGGCCTCACCCTGGTGCCGTTCGGCCTCATCCTGCTCATCTACTTCGTCTTCGCCACCGCCATCGCCTACGGGGTGTCCTGGTACGAGCGGCGCGCCTCGACGGGCATGGAAATCGGCAAGCAAGCCAGCGCGCGGCCGTGATGTGGGACTGGCAGTTCGTCGCCGACATCGTTCCCCAGCTCGCCCGGGGCCTCGTCATCACGATACAGGCCACCTTCCTCGCCTCGATCCTGGCGTTGATCCTCGGCCTGATCATGGCGATCGCCCGCCGCTCGCCGGTGCCCGCGGTGCGCATGCCGGTCGCCAGCCTCATCGAGTTCATCAGGCGCACGCCGCTGCTGGTGCAGCTCTACTTCCTGTTCTTCGTGCTGCCCGATTTCGGCATCACGATGCCGGCGCTCGTTACCGGGGTGATCGGTCTCGGGTTGCATTACAGCACCTACACCTCGGAGATCTATCGCGCCGGCATCGAGGGCGTGCCGCGGGGCCAGTGGGAGGGGGCGAAGGCGCTCAACTATCCGTCCCGCTATGTGTGGACGCGCGTGGTGCTGCCGCAGGCCGTGCCTCCCATGATCCCCGCGCTGGGAAACTACGTCCTCGCGATGTACAAGGAATCGGCGCTGCTGTCGGCGATCACCGTCGTCGAGCTCATGAATTCGGCGCAGATCATCGCCAACAGCACGTACCGCTACTTCGAACCGATGACGATGGTCGGCGCGTTTTTCCTGGCGGTGAGCCTGCCCGCGGCCTTCGGGGTGAAGCGTCTCGAGATGTGGCTGGTGCGAAGGTGATTACCTCGCGAGGCGGTGCGGCAGCCTGTCACTGCCCGCCGCGAACGCCGGTGCGGCGGAACCCGGCGGCCGGATAGACGCCGAGGATCTTCACCTCGCGCGAGAAGAAGCCGAGCTCCTCGAGGGCCAGGCGCACCGGGCGCTGGTCGGGATGGCCTTCGATGTCGGCGTAGAACTGCGCCACCGTGAAGCTGGCGTCCATGATGTAGCTCTCCAGCTTGGTCAGGTTGACGCCGTTCGTGGCGAAGCCGCCGAGGGCCTTGTAGAGCGCCGCCGGCACGCTGCGCACGCGGAACACCATGGTGGTGATCGTCGGGCCCTCCTCGGGGTCCGGGTCGATCGGCTCGACCGCCATGATGAGGAAACGCGTGGTGTTGTGCTCGGCGTCCTCGATGTCGTGCGCCAGCGCCTCGAGGCCGTAGATCTCGGCCGCCAGCGCCGAGGCGATCGCCGCCTGCGTCGCATCGCCGCGGCTCGCCACCTCGGCCGCCGCGCCGGCGGTGTCGGCGTGGACCACGGGCTCCAGCCCGCGCTCGCGCACGAAGCGCCGGCACTGCGAGAGCGCCTGCACGTGGCTGCGCACCACCCGCAGGCCCTCCAGCCTCGCGCCCGCCGGCGCCAGCAGCTGATGGTGCACCTCCTGGAAGTGCTCGCCGACGATGTGCAGGCCGGAGTCCGGCAGCAGGTGGTGGATGTCGGCGACGCGCCCGGCGCTCGAGTTGTCCACCGGGATCATGGCGTAGCGCGCCCGGCCCTCCTGCACCGCGGCGAAGGTGTCCTCGAAGGAGGCGCACGGCAGCGTCGCCATGTCGGGGAACACCGCCCGGCACGCCATGTCCGAGTAGGCGCCGGCGGCCCCCTGGAAGGCGATCAGACGGTTCGGATCCTCGACCTCGGCCATCGATGGCGGCTCGTGTCACAAAGCGTGGGGATGCCGGCGGTCAGCCGGCGCGGCCGCTCAGGGCCGCGCGGGCGCGGGCAAGGTCGGCGGGAGTATCGACACCGAGCGGAACGGTGTCAACGCGGGCCACGTCGATGCGCATCCCGGCCTCCAGCGCGCGAAGCTGCTCCAGGCGCTCGCGGCGCTCCAGCGGGCTCTCCGGCAGGCCGACGAAGCGCCGAAGCGCGGCCGGACGGAAGGCGTAGAGCCCGATGTGGTGAAACAGCGGACGGTCGTCCGCCTCGCCCGCCCAGGGCACCGGGGCGCGGCTGAAGTAGAGGGCGCGCGCGATCTCCGAGCTGTCCAGCGCGGCGGCCACCTTGACCACGTTGGGATCGGCGCGCTCGGCCTCGTCGACGATGGGCGCGGCGATGGTGGCGATGTCGACGGCCGGCTCGGCGAGCGGGCGGAGCGCCGCACGGACCGCCGCCGGCGCGATCGTCGGCAGGTCGCCCT
>JABAHQ010001599.1_pt1 | contig 18286 bp, 20 predicted proteins | sample 7062091 | NCBI WGS metagenome assembly JABAHQ01 (sample SAMN14534359, study PRJNA622989) | marine sediment metagenome | biome: marine biome [ENVO:00000428]; feature: marine pelagic biome [ENVO:01000023]; material: deep marine sediment [ENVO:00002113] | place: India: Gulf of Kutch | collected...
AGAGGAACGTGAAATACAGAGTATTGACGAGCGATGCCCGGAACCGCATGTCCTCCGCCATCAGGTACCCGTAATTGGCGAAACCCACCCAACGGTCGATGTCGAACAGCAGCACTTGATTCTTGAAACTCAAGAGGACCACTTCCGCCGCGGGCCACGCCACCAACAACCCGGGAAGAATCCAAAGCGGCCCCAGAAACACGAGAAGGTCTTTGAAGGATCGTTTCATCCTTTCAGGATCCTCATGATCCGCCGGGTATCGCTTTCCACCAGCCGCACGGCCCGCTCCGGCGCGTACACGCCCACCAGGACCCCGCTGATATAGGCCTGCAGGGACTGCGACACGGGCGAGTAGACGGGCGTAACGGGGCGGGGATGGGTCGACTGCATCACCGTCTCCAAAATTTTCAGGGGGAACCCCCGCGGGGTCAATTCCGGGAACAGGGATTGGCGGGCCGGGGTCAATCCCAAATGCTCCCAGAGCCCCGTTTGCCCGACCGGCCCGGCAAGAAAGCGGACCCATTTCCGGGCCGCTTCGGGATAAGGGGATTGGGCGTTGATGCCCAGAAGAAACCCGCCCAGCGCCCCCCGGCCCCGGCCCCCGGTCTCGAACGCGGGCAGAGGCGACACCTGGACCTGGCCCGCGACGGGCGACCCCGCCTGCTGCGCCAATCGCCAGGCGTACGGCCAGTTGCGCATGAAAATGGCTTTGCCGTTCTGGAACACCTGGCGGCTTTCTTCCTCCGACATGGAAAACACGGATTCAGGGGAGACGCGGTGCTTGAACACCAAATCGCGCATGAAGCGGAGCCCCCGGCGCACCGCAGGCTGGTCGAAGTGGACCTGCTGTGCCCCCGGCGGAATCAGGGGACGATGGTCGCCGGGCAGGAATTCGATGAAATTGCAAATCAACCCTTCATACTGTTTGCCCTGCCAGACGAATCCCTGAAGATCCGGGTCATCTTCCCGATCCAGAATCGTGCGGGCCATGCGAACGAGTTCGGGAAAGGTTCGAGGCGGGGCGTCGTACCCGTGTTTTTCGAGGAGGTCCTTGCGCGAGTAAAGGAGTCCGCCGTCGATGAAGAACGGCACGGCGTACCGGACCCCCTCGTAGGTCGCCGCCTGAACGCTGGAACCAAAGAACTGGCGCCATTGCGACGCTTCGAACAAATCGTCCACGGGGAGAAGCAGGCCCGCCCGGGCGAACTCGGCCAGCCAGATCACATCCACGGCGAGCACGTCGATGCGGCTCGTTCCTTCACCCGTCGCATGGGTCAGGTAAAACTGGTGCTGATCGTCGCTGGAGGTGGGGAGGGTATGGAGCTGGACCCGAATGTCGGGATGGTCGAGATGAAACCGGTCGAGCAGACTGGTCAGGCCGGCCCGGTCCCGGGGCAGAGAAAACTGGTAATAGTGAATCGTGTTTTTGGGTTCCTGGATCCGGTCCGAGGCGGAACAACCGGCGAGGCAAACCCCCCAGACGACCCATCCCCACATCCGGATTCGATGCCATCCCACGGTTAACCCCCCATGCTTCAATCCTCTCCAAAAATCCGTTTGATTGTAACGGGTTTCGGGACCATAATTGAGAAAAAATCACCTGAAAAAGCACATCCTTCCGCCCACACCGCATTTCGTACCGGGCGTTTCTCAGGAATAGTCAAGAAACCGGAAACTTAAAACCGCGAGATCAAAGGAGAGGGCCCATCATGACCACAGCAACCATACCCGAACCCTTGAGCGAGGTCCAAGGATTTTTGAAATCGCCGCAAAAAATGCTGATCGGCGGCCAGCGGGTCGATTCGGCGAGCGGGGAAACCTTCGAGGTGACCGATCCGTCCAACAACAAAGTGTTGACCCGCGTCCCCAAAGCGGGGGAAGAAGACATCCATCGGGCCGTCGTGGCCGCGCGGAAGGCTTTCGAGGCCGGCCCCTGGCGCAAAATCACGGTCTCGGAGCGGGGCCGCCTGCTTTGGAAACTGGCGGATTTGATCGAAGCCCGCACGGAGGAATTCGCGCAATTGGAGACGCTCGACAACGGCAAACCCCTGACCATCGCCCGGGCGGCGGATGTGCCCTTGACGGTGGATCATTTCCGCTACTACGCCGGCCTGGCGACCAAGGTCCACGGCGAGACGATCGACATCAGCGTCCCTTACGCGCCGGACACCCAGTTCTTCGATTTCACCTTGCGCGAGCCGGTGGGGGTGGTGGGCCAGATCATTCCCTGGAATTTCCCGCTCTTGATGGCGGCCTGGAAGCTGGGCGTGGCGTTGGCCGCGGGCAACACGGTGGTCCTGAAACCGGCCGAGCAGACCCCGCTTTCGGCTCTGCGCCTCGCGGACTTGTTTGCGGAAGCGGGGTTTCCGGAAGGGGTGGTGAATATCGTGCCCGGATTCCCCGAAGCGGGGGCCGCCCTGGCCCGGCATCCGGAGGTAGACAAGGTCGCCTTCACCGGCAGCACCGAAGTGGGGCACGAAATCGTGAAAGCCTCGGCGGGCAACCTGAAACGCGTCTCGCTGGAACTGGGCGGCAAATCGCCGAGCATCGTGTTCCCCGACGCCGACCTGGACCTGGCCGCCCAGGGGGTTTCCGGCGCCATTTTCTTTAATCACGGCCAGTGCTGCGCCGCCGGGTCGCGGCTGATGGTCCATAAAAAGGTGTACGACGAACTGGTGGGCCGGGTTTCGGAAAAAGCCAAAACCATCAAACTCGGCCCGGGCATGCACCCCGATACGGAGATGGGGCCCCTGGTGTCCAAGGAACAGCAGGACCGCGTGCTCAATTACATCCGGTCGGGGGAATCCGAAGGCGCCCACGCCCTGTTCGGCGGCAAGGCCCCGGGCGGGGACATGAGCAACGGCTGTTACGTCGAACCGACGGTGTTTGACAACATCCGCAACGAGATGAAGATCGTGCGGGAAGAAATTTTCGGCCCGGTTCTGGTGGCGGCGCCCTTTGAAGATCTCGACGACGTCATCGCCCGCGGCAACGACTCCATTTACGGGCTGGCCGCCAGCGTCTGGACGAATGACATCAACAAGGTGCACCGGGTCGCCCGGGGCCTGCGCGCGGGAACGGTGTGGGTGAATTGCCACAACATCTTCGACGCGGCGGCGCCGTTTGGGGGCTACAAGCAGAGCGGCTACGGGCGCGAAATGGGCACCCATGCCCTGGAATCGTACACCGAGGTGAAAAACGTGATTGTGCAGTTGAAGTGACGCCTCAGGCGCTTTGCAGGTTCAGGGAGGGAGATTTGGGCAGGGAGATCTTGAACCGGGTCCCCTCCCCCAGGTGGCTTTCGACCTGAATGCTGCCCTTGTGGGCCTCGACGATGTATTTGCTGATGCTGAGGCCCAGCCCGCTGCCCCCTTCCTTGCGGGAGCGTGCTTTGTCGACCCGGAAAAATCGATTGAAGATGAGCGGCAAATCCCGCTCGGAAATCCCGATCCCCGTGTCCTGAATGGTGATGAAAGCCGTGTTGTTTCGATCCGCCAGGGATACCTTGACCTCGCCCCCCGAGGGGGTGTACTTGATGCCGTTGTGCACGATGTTCCAGATCATCTGACGGATTCGCACCGGGTCTCCCAAAATCTGGACCGATTCCAGGAAGGCGATTTGGAGGCGGATGTTTTTTTCATCGGCAAGCACCTCGGCGTTCCGGCAAACCTCTTCAATGACCATCTTCAGATCGACGGGTTTGAGGTCGAGCTGAATCTGGTTTTCATCGGATTTGGACAGCATGAACAGGTCTTCGAGAACCTTGGAAAGGTAATTGATCTCTTCCAGGTTGCTGGAGATCACCTCCTGATATTCCTTGGAATTGCGATCCTTGGCCAGGATCAATTCATTCTGTCCCTTGAGAACGGTCAAGGGGGTTCTCAGCTCGTGGGACGCGTCGCTGCTGAATTGCCGGACCTGGAGGAAAGAGTTTTCCAGCCGGTCCATCATGTCATTGAAGGTCTTGGCCAATTGGCCGATTTCATCCTGGACCTTGGGAACGGGGATGCGTTTGCTCAAATCGGTGCCGTGCCCGATGGCCTGCGCGGTTTGGATGATCCGGGAGACCGGCTTGAGAGCCCGGCGGGCCATGAACCCGCCCACCAGGGTGGCTAAAACCAGCACCAGGGGCACCGTGGTGAAGAGGAAAATCCTCAAATTCTTCAACGTTTCCTGGACGGCTTCCAGGGACGTCCCCACCTGCACCAGGTTGATCAGTTTATCGTTCCGCAGCACCGGCATGGTGATCATCCGGATGGGATGCTTGCCTTCGATATAAAAAGTCTCATAAGTGGTTTTCCCTTTCAGGGCATCCAGATAGGCTTTCTGAGTGAGGGGAAACTTGGACGCGTCGATGTTGGGCGAGCGGGACCCGACGTTTCCGGACCCATCGTAGATCCGGTAAAACTTGTTGGGGTTTCCTTGACGCAAAAACTGCTCAAAAAAGGTTTCCAGTCCGGGCAGGGGCGTCTGTTCGAACTTCATGGAAGAGGTCTTGGCCACCACGGTCGCCGAAACCTTGAGTGAATTGTCGATGCCTTCGTAAAGCCGCTGGGAGAGAAAGTAATTCAAAAAAAAGCTGAACAGGATCAGAATGGTCCCCAGGAGGACCACATACCACGCGGTGAGTCGGGTTCGAATGGAATTGAACGCAATCATCCTTCTTTCATGATGTAACCCACGCCGCGCAACGTGTGAAGGAGCTTGTTGGGATAGTTTTTATCGATCTTCTTTCGAAGGTGGTTGACGTACACATCGATTACGTTGGTGAAGGTATCGAAATTATAATCCCAGACGTGTTCGGCGATCATCGTTCGGGTCAACACCTTGCCGGCGTTGCGCATGANNTTCCCCGGGTTTCGCATGAAGTATTCGAGTAAACTGTATTCCTTTCCCGTGAGCTCGATTTCCTCTCCGTTGCGTTTCACCTTGTGGCTCACCAGGTCCAGGGTCAGCCCATCGACCTGGAGGACGGTTCGGGCATCCGCCTTGCCGCGGCGCAGAAGCACCCGGACTCGGGCCAGAAGCTCCGAAAAGGCGAAGGGTTTGGTCAGGTAATCGTCGGCCCCCTTGTTGAGACCGGTCACTTTATCTTCCACTGAATCCTTTGCCGTCAGGAGAAGAACGGGCGGATCGACCTTATGTTCGCGAAGCTGAGCCAACACCGACAGGCCGTCCACCTTGGGGAGCATCAAGTCAAGGATGATCAGGTCGTAACAATTGTCCAGTCCCATGTGGAGTCCTTCCTCACCGTCATAGGCCACGTCGACGGCGTAAGTTTCCTCTTCCAGGCCTTTCTTGATGAACCCCGCCACTTTTTTTTCATCTTCAACGATTAAAATGCGCATTCAATCATCCCACTTCTTCTGATCCTTATGGATTTCGATTTCTCCCCGGATCATCTGGGCGTGCTTTTCGCAATCCCGAAGGATGGCTGAGTACATGGCCCGGCAACTTTCGTCATTGGCATCGGCCATGGCCTGCTTACAAATTCGCACCGCATCTTCCGTCGCCTTCATGGCTTTCATTAAATTCTCATTAAATTTTTTGGCCATTATCAAGTTCCTGTGAAAGGGTGGGCTGGATGTTTTTATTTTATCATCAAATCCGTCGATTTCCGGGCTTTCCAAGAAGGTTACACAGACTGAAAATCTATAAATCAAAAAAGCCTGCTTTTTTGAAAATCAAGGTTTTAGAAATTTCAAACCGGGCGGGAGGCTTGGGGGGACGGGACCCGCGGATTGGAAAGGATTACGGACGTCCTGAATCGGGCGGGTTCCCTTCCAATTCCCTTCCGAACAACCATTTGACTAAAATGATACCCAGTGCGGCCCCAAAGATAGGCAACGCATTGATCAACTCCAACAGGTAGCGGCCGAAGGTGCCGTAATTTTTAATCAGGTTGTTGGCGAAGGGGACCCCCGATTTTTCCAACCAGAAGAAAATGAGGCTGATGATGCTGCCGCAGACCAGCCCGATGAACGCCCCGAACCCATAATAAACGATTTTCATCCAATTCATGATGACTGCCCCGTTCGATGGGCAGGCGGAACCCGGACCCCAAACTGGACCAGATGGGCAAGGAAATTCATCGGCTTCGTCCACCCCTTTTTCCCCATTATTTTCTATACTGATTTTATTATACAATCGTTGATTTTAAGGTCAAAAATTTAAGGAGGGGCCATGAGACTGGAAAATAAAACCGCCATCATCACGGGAGCGGGTTCCGGCATCGGGTTGAGCTGCGCCCGGACGTTCGTTCGGGAAGGAGCCCAAGTCGCCCTCTTCGGCCGGCGTACGGAGCGCCTGGAAGAGGCTCAAAAGGAGCTGGGAGACGCGGCCCTCGCCGTTCCGGGAAACATGAATCGGACGGAAGACCTCGACCGGCTGGTGCAAAGCACTCTCGATGCGTTCGGGAAAATCGATATCCTGGTCCATAACGCCGGGGTGTTTACCGGAGACCCCCTTCACGCCATGGAGGACGCCAAATGGGACCTGGTCCAAAACACCAATATCCGCAGCGTCTTCCAGTTGACCAAACGCGTCCTTCCGGACATGATGAACCGGACATCGGGAACCTTCATCCACATCAGCTCCATCCTGGGATTGATCGCGGTGCCCCAGATGGGGGCCTACAACGTATCCAAGGGCGCCCTGATCCAGCTTTCCCGTTCCTTGGCGGTGGAATATGGGGCGTACGGAATCCGATCGAACGCCGTCTGTCCCGGGATGATTGAAACGGAAATGACGGAAAACCTCCGCAGCGATGAGGCCTTGATGAAAGAATGGATCAAAGATTATCCCCTCGGCCGCTTCGGAAAGCCGGAAGAAGTCGCCAGCGCCTGCCTCTTTCTTGCCGGCGAGGAATCCGCCTTCATCACGGGAGCCGTCCTCCCGGTCGATGGGGGCTTCACCGCTCACTGAGCAACGGAGTTGACGCGGTCTCAAGGGAATATTACAATTATTTTCAATCAGGCATTCCATCCGTCGATTCCGGCAGGCCCCCGACCCCCCGGTTTGCGCGGAAGAATGCAAACAGGATCTTTTTTGTATGAATTATGAGACGGTCATCGGGCTGGAAGTCCACGCCCAATTAAAGACCCAGAGCAAAATTTTCTGCTCCTGCTCCACCGAATTCGGCAAGCCTCCGAACGAAAACACCTGCCCCATTTGCCTGGGAATGCCGGGAGTGCTCCCCGTTTTGAATCGCCGGGCGGTGGAATTCGCCATGCGCGCCTGTTTGGCCACCCATTGCCGGATCGAACCGATGAACCGGTTCGCCCGCAAGAACTATTTTTATCCTGACCTGCCCAAGGGATATCAGATTTCCCAGTTCGAACTGCCCCTGGGAACGGGCGGATCGATTTCCCTTCGGGTCGACGGCACTGAAAAACGAATCGGCATCAAGCGCATTCACATGGAAGAAGACGCAGGCAAGCTCATTCATGGGGAAAACCTGGACATCCCGGGGAAAAGCTACGTGGATTTCAATCGCACCGGCGTGCCGCTCATCGAAATCGTGAGCGAGCCCGACCTCCGCTCCCCGGAAGAAGCCCGGGAATACCTGACTCAACTCAAAGCCATCCTGGAATATACCGAGGTCAGCGACTGCAACATGGAAGAAGGCAGTCTGCGGTGCGACGCCAATATCTCGGTGCGTCCCGTGGGCCAAAAAGAACTCGGAACCCGGACCGAGTTGAAAAACCTGAACTCGTTCAAGTTCGTCCAAAAGGCTCTCGAGCACGAGGTCCAGCGCCAGATCCGGGTCCTGGAGCAGGGGGACGCCGTGATCCAGGAAACCCGTCTGTTCGACCCCTCCCAGGGGATCACCTTTTCCATGCGCGGCAAGGAAGAAGCGCACGACTACCGGTATTTCCCTGAGCCGGACCTGGTCCCTGTGGTGGTCGACCCGGATTGGATCCAGGGGATCCGACAAACGGTGCCGGAACTGCCCGAGGAAAAACGGAAGCGGTTCGTGGAAACCTTTGAGATTCCGGAATACGACGCCGGGGTTCTGACCGCGTCCAAGAGGTTGGCTCATTTTTATGAAGAGTGCGTGTCCCTTTTTCCCAAACCCAAGATGGTGAGCAACTGGATGATGGGCGAGCTGCTGCGGATCCTGAAAAACGAGGACCGCGGCATCGAAAGCTGCCCGGTCTCCTCCGCGGCCTTTGCCGACCTGCTGAAACTGGTCGACCAGGGCACCATCAGCACCAAAATCGGGAAAACCGTGTTTGAGGAAATGGTCCATACGGGGAAACCCGCGGAGAAAATCGTCCAGGAAAAAGGAATGACTCAAATTTCGGACGGAGACGCCATCACCCGACTGGTGGAGGAGGTGATCGCCGCCCATCCGGACCAGGTCCAGGAATACAAAAACGGCAAGGAAAAAGTGTTCGGATTCCTGGTCGGACAAGTGATGAAAGCCAGCAAAGGCAAGGCCAATCCGTCCCTGGCGAATAAACTGCTGAAGGAAAAAATCGGGTGAAGACCATGCGTCTGTTTTCGAGCTTTTTCACAAAACAAACCCGGAGGAACCCGGCCGGGAAGAGGTCGGCCCCCTGGGGATCAACGAGGCACCGAACGGCGGCGATTTTGCTCGCCGCGGCGCTTCTCGTTCCGGCCCTCGGACCCGGAGCCGCCGCCCAGGAAAAAGTGTCGGTGGTCACGTCGGCGGATCACCGGTTCACCGACAACGGGGACCAGACGATCACCGACACCCAAACCGGCCTCATGTGGATGAAAATGGATTCCTTCCTCCACACGGGCCAATGGATGAACTGGTTTGAGGCAAAACAATACGTCCAAACTCTGAATGAAAAAGGATTTGCCCAGCACCACGACTGGCAGGTCCCGACCCTTGGAGAATTGCGAACTTTGTACGAACCCGAGAAAACCAACAGCGCCCAACTGGGACGGGAAATGAAGATCCACATCGATCCCATTTTCGCCAAGAAGGGATGCGGCGCTTTGTGGTCCATCGAATCCAATGGACATTTCAATGCCCTGGGGGTGATCTTCAATACCGGGCTGACCTTCAACAGCTCCAAACAAGCCCGGTCTCGGCGGGCGGTGCGAGCCGTTCGACATATTGCTCCCTAACCTAACCCATGCTCGGAATCTCAACCGCAGGACAAACCCCATGAACCCAATCATCAAATTGCTGGTACTGAGTGCGGCGATTTCCCTGATCCCGCTGACTTCCGCCCAGGCGACGTACCCCGGAAAATGGGTCGCCCACTGGGCCTCTTCGGTCTCCGATGAATCCCAGGACCCCGATTACGAGAAAGTGCGCAATTGGGTCCGGGAGGAAAAATACGAAAAAGCTCTAGACGTTTTGGAAAGCAAAACCCAGGCCCAGCCGCAAAGCGGCACCCCGGTGATCCTCAAGGGCATGGTTTTGATTGAACAAGGAAATTACAAGGAAGCGTTGCGGGCCTTGATGGAAGGACAGCAGCGGGAACTGCGCCACCCGGCCCTTCATTTCGGGTTTTGCCAAGTTTACCGTCACCTGGGCCAGGCAGATCCCTCGGAACGGGCCTGTCACATCACCGTCCAACAGCACCCGGGGGCCCCCGAGACGCACTACGAACTGGCCCAAACCCTGGCCGCCCGGGGAAAAATGCGCCAAGCGGCCAAAGCCTTAAAAAAGGCGATCGACTTAAATCCGGAGGACCCCCAATACCCTTACGAGCTGNNTATTACCTGGGCGAATTTGAGGCAGCGAAAAAAGCTTTCGAAAAAGCCCTATCCCTCGACGAAACGCATCTCGAGGCGGCCTACCAGCTGGCCTACTTGCATGCCGCGCAGAAGGATCCCAAAAAATCCAAGGAATACATCTATCATATTCTGGAGTCCCGCCGGGAACACCCCAAAGTGCAATCCGCCAAAGTGCTTCTCGATTACATCGGCAAGGGCGAGTTGGACAAACTCCCCTTGGACATCGACCCGGCGGAATACCATCTGAGCCGCTCCAAGGCCCTGTACCAGTCCGGCCAATACGGGTTGTCGTTCATCGAAGTGCAGACCGCCGCCGGGTTGGATCCGAAGAATCTCAAGACCCTGGAAATTCTTGTGGGAATGTGCAGTATCCTGCTGCGGCTGGAGGAAGACGAAAAAGCGGTTCAACGGTTTCTTGCCCTGGCGGAGCACGATGCCATCAAGGCGAAAGGATACCAGGAACTGGGCGACATTCGCGTGTTACAGGGCCGGCTGGACCAGGCGCGGGAATTTTACGAAAAGGCGCGGTCCCTGGGGGATCCCGGAGGCCTGGCCCAAACCACGTTGGCCCAGTTTCCCCAAAACCCGCCTACCCCCAACCCTTCTCCCTTCGCTTCGAATGTTATTTTTATCAACCCGGCGGAGGCTCTCAACCGCAAGGGAGAGGTTTTCGCTTTTTATGGAATGTACGACCGTGCCGTAGCGATTTATTCCATGGTGGTGCGCATGAATCCCGATCATCTGCCCAGCATGCTCAACACCGCCATGGCCCACTACAAAAATCAAGACTACAACCGCGCCATCTCCATTCTCGAACGGTTGCTCGTTTCCCACCCCAATCACGAGGAAATCATGGCCCACCGGCTGCTCTTGGCGGAAGCTTATGTGAAAAACGGAGACCTTTCGGAGGGCTTGAAAAACATCAATGTCTTGATCCGCATGAATCCCAAAGTCAAAGCTTTNNTTTGGTTCGAGACAACCCCGTTTTCGCCCCGCTCTCCGACAAAAAAGTTTTCCAGGACTTGGTGCGATAGTCCTGAAAAATCGACAAAAATTTGACTCCGGACGGGCGAACTTTACAACTCCACAGGTTTCTTCTGCCGAACCCGCTTCCCCGCTTTCAAATATTGGGTTTGACTTCTGAACAGGGTTCTTGTTTAATGGGGCCTTATTCCAAACAATTTTAAAAGCAAAATAGGGGCAACTGTTTAATTATTGAGAAAAGGAGCCCGGGAATGACACCAAAGCGCGGAACCCTTTTGAACCCTTCCACCATCGTTAACATCCTGATATTACTGGCTTCCTTTTTTATCTTTTCGCCATCCTCCTTTGCTCAAACCGTGGAACAATGCCAGAATGCCACGCGAAGCCTTTTGGGAGATTTAGACGTGATCCAGGCCCAGGGAGGAATCTGGGGCTACATGGAATCCAATACAGCTTTGCGGGACCGTTCGGTGATGGGACTTCAGATCGACAGCAAAATGCGGCGGGCAATCGTTCTTTTCAAGAGAGAATGCGATGAAGGGAATCCCCCCAAACCCGAGGTTTACCGCAAAATCGTCGCCCTCATTGAAAAGGGTAAAGAAATTTATAACCTGGAACAGAGAACCCCCCCGGATAAAATCCTGAAAAAAATCGTCTCCCTGAAAAAAAGCTCCGACCAGTTAGTTGAAAACATGGAAAAATAACACGGACGTCAGGCGGAATCACCATGCTGAAGGAGGGGGATAAAGCACCCGACTTTACGGCCCTGGATCAAAATTCCAACACGGTCAAGTTGAGTTCCTTCAAGGGCAAAAAGAAGGTGGTCTTGTACTTTTATCCGAAAGACATGACCCCGGGCTGCACCACCGAGGCATGTGCCTTCCGCGATCACTTCAAGAAATTCAAAGACACCGTCATTTTAGGTGTCAGCACCGACCCTCCCGAACGACACCGTAAATTCATCGAAAAAAACGACCTTCCCTTCGACCTCCTTTCGGATGCCGATCACAAAGTGGTGACCCGTTATGGCGTCTGGCAGGAAAAAAAGCTTTACGGCAAAAAGTTTATGGGGACCGTACGGGCCACTTTCCTCATCGACAAAAAAGGCATCATCCGAAAAGTGTTCCCCAAGGTTAAAGTGAAGGAACACGCCGAAGAGGTTCTGAACGCGCTGAAAGACCTTTAGCCTTCCTTCCGGATTTTCTTCCCCCCGTCAAACCCGGCTTTTCGCCATCCATCGTTCAATTTCCGAAGGGGTTTTGGGAATCATTCGGGACAGGTTGCGGCAACCCGTTTGGGTGATCAGGATATTGTCCTCGATCCGGATGCCGATTTCCTCGTCATATTGTTTCCCTCCCAGCTTGATCCGGAACGCCCCGTAAACCCCCGGTTCGTTGCTGATCAGCCATCCCGGTTGCATGGGCTCATTGGCGTAGTTGCGGAAGGGGTCGCCGTCGTGCTCCTGCTCGCCCATGAGATGGCTGACCCCATGCGGGCGGCCCTGGTATTTCAGTTTGAAGCGTCCTCCCCGGTCGCGGATTTGCTTTTCCAGTCCCGTGTTGACGGCGTCCCAGCAAATCCGGTTCAACTCATGGATGGTCCGGCCGGCCCGGGCTTTTTTCTCCACCGTCCGCTGCGCGTTCAAAACGATTTCATAGAGAAGTTTCTGCAAAGGGTTGAACCGTCCGGAGGCCGGGACGGTGCGGGAGATATCGGCATGCATGGTCATCCAGCGAACCCCGAAATCCATCAACACCAGTTCGTTCCGGGAAAAGTCGTCGTCGTCCTTCATGTAATGGAGAACGGTGGCGTTGGATCCGGAGGCGATGATGGAGGGAAAACTGAGTCCATAGGGAGAGCGCATAAGCATCTGCCCTTCGAGGAAGCCCCGGACCTGGCACTCATTGTGGAACCGGTGAAAGTTCCGGAGCGTTTCCCGGAACCCTTCACCGGTGATCCGGTTGGCGTTCAGCGTGTTTTCCACATCGTACTTGTCCAGGGGCAGGCGCAAGTCGAAGTGATTTTTCATGATGTTGACCAGGGAGCCGTTGGGGGCGTTCCAGGCGCGCAACCACCCCGCCAGCCGGGTCCGAAACTTCCAGTTGTGATCGGTGGTCACCGACGTCTGGCGCCCGCCTTTGACCCCTTCCATCCACAACGTTCCCAGAGTTTTCTTTTTCTGTTTCCGGAACCGTTCCCGGAGCACGGACTTGAAGTCCTTGATGTTTCGAACATCCTGGATGCCGGTCACCCGCTGAACCTCGCGGATGCTTTTCCGGTCGCCGACCCCGAAACGAATGCCATCCCAGAACTCGAGATGGGGATCTTTGGCATCAATGAAGAGAATTTCCTTCGATTCCCTGGAATGGGGATCCAGCAGGAGGATCACCCGGGACTGGTTGATCCCGGTCAGGTACATGATGGCGGGTTCCTGATAGGTGGGACAGTGCGCATACGCCCACACGGTCTCCTGACCCGGTCCGTGAGGAACGCCCGTAATGGCCACCAGTTTGTTTGCCCGTTGCATCAGTTTCTTGCGCCGGTCCCGGTACCGCTTCTTCGCGAATTTTCCCGCGCCGCCGTCTCGGAAGATTCCTGAATACGTTTTTTTATTATTTTTCATAACTCGGAAGCTTCCCCTATGTCTACGGTAATTTTCATGTCATCGAATGTTAGGAACAAAAACAACCACAAGCATCCTCCCCCCTCCCCTATAATAGGATAAAACCCCCGTTGGTTCGGGGGGATATCACGAGAGGGAGGTCCCAGGTTGGCATGTGCGGCCGCTACACCTTGACCCCGCCGCTGAAGACGGTGGAAAAGCATTTTTCGCCCATCACCCTCCGCGTGGATCATACGCCGCGGTACAACATCGCCCCCACGCAAGAGGTTCCGGTGGTGACCGCCGTGAACGGTCCCCGGGAACTGGTGGTCATGAAATGGGGATTGGTGCCGCCCTGGTCCCGGGATGAAAAATCAGGACCGCGATTGATCAACGCCCGTGCGGAAACCCTGGAACAGAAACCCAGTTTCCGCGGGTCCTTCAAGAATAAACGATGCCTGATTCCGGCGGATGGGTTCATGGAATGGAAAAAAAAACGAAATAAAATTCCTTTTTACATCACCCTGAAGTCCGGCGAGCCCTTCGCCTTTGCCGGACTTTGGGCGGAATGGAAGGGCACCGATCGAACCCTCCAAACCTTCACCATCATCACCACCCCGGCCAATGCGCTCCTTCAACCCCTGCACGACCGCATGCCGTTAATCCTGGCTCCCCGGGACTACGAGGCCTGGCTCGACCCCTCGACGGCCCCGAAAGATTTGCGGCCTCTTTTGGTCCCCTTTTCGGCCGATGCCCTGCGCGTCGTGGAAATTTCACCGAAAATCAATTCGCCGCACAACGACAGCCCCGAGTGTTTAAAAGAGGCTTGAGGCGGGTTTTCCCGGAATCAAACCCACCCGGCTCCGGCCCGGCAGGCCAGACCCCATGGGCCTCATTTTTTTCGCAGCAGGGCCAGCCACTCCTTGTTTTTTCTCCGTTCCGCGGAATGCGGCGTTTTCTCCAGATGGTCGATCAGGAAATCCGGGGAGAAACAGCGAACCACCTCGTCGCGGGTGGTGTTGTAGGGAGGCCCTCCTGCCTCTCCGGTTTCATAAAACAAGGCGGCCAGAAGCCCGTCCTTTTTCAAAATTCGGCGCGCGAGGGCCACGTAATCCGGACGCTTCGAAGGATGAATGGCGCAAAAAAACGTGTGCTCCACCATCAGGTCATAAACACCGTGGTGGGAGGAATTGAGAGAGAAAAAATCCTGGTGAAGCACCCGCGCCGACAGGTTCCGGTCTTTCAAGGCCCCGGTCAAATGCGCCACCGCGCCGGGGGCGAAATCCAGGCCGGTCACGTCAAATCCCTTTTCGGCGAGAAACACGACTTCATGCCCGCGCCCGCACCCGGGAATCATCGCTTTGCCGGGAACCAGCCGGCCTTCTTCCCACAACCGAAGGAACGGGGGAGCCACCGCCTCGAGGTCCCATTTCAAGTCACCGGTGTCGTAATGGTTCTGCCAGTCTTCGAGCCGGTACCCTTCGTTGGGGGAAACGGGCTTTTCGCTCATGGTTCCTCCTCAACATCCGAGGCGCAACGAAACCCGCCAATGATGTAGCGGGTATGCGGCTCGTAATTTTCCCGGTAGGTGTGGCGCAGGAAAACCGGCAGATGCCCCCAGGCACCCCCCCGGACGACCCGATGAGTGCCCTGCGCGGGTCCCGGGGGATTTTTTCGCGGACTGGACCGATAATAGTCCGGATCGTACCAGTCCCTCACCCATTCCCAGACGTTGCCGGCCATATCGTGAAGCCCGTATGGGTTGGGCTCCTTTTCTCCGACCGGATGCGTCCGTTTCCCCGAATTGTTGCCGTACCAGGCATAATCATCCGGGTGATCCGTTTTCCAGTAATACCATTCGTGGATCCCGCCCTTGGCGGCCTTCTCCCATTCTGCTTCGGTCGGCAGGCGCTTGCCAACTTGGCGGCAGTAGTTTCGGGCTTCCTCATAGGTGACCTTTTCGACCGGACACAAAGGGCAGTTTTTGAAATAACTGGGATTTTTCCCCACTACCGTTTCATACTGGAGCTGCGTCACCTCGTATTTGTCCAGGTAAAAAGCCTCCAGGTAAACCCGGTGGGCCGGTTTCTCATCCGGCTCCCCTTTCGAAGTGCCCATGCGGAATTCTCCGGCGGGGATGAGCACCTGGTCCGAAAGCCGCCGAAGCTGGGCCTCTTCCCAGGCTTTTTTCTTCTGAAGGAGCTTCAGAGCTTCAAGGGGATCGGCGGGACTGCGGGGTTCGTCCGGTTCCGACGCCGGCACCAGATTCCCCTCGCCTCCCATCAAAAGCAAAACCAATCCCGTCACCAAACCGTATCGAATTCCTGGATTCATGGGACACCTCAGGCGGGTCCAACCCCGTTTCAGCCGGCTTCCGGTTCTCGAGTGGACTGGAAAAATTGTACCAGATGATCGATGGCCGCCCGTCCCATGGCTTCCACCGCTTCCACCGTGTTGCCCCCGATATGGGGGGTGGCCAACAAGTTGGGCAGGGCCAGCAACTCCCGGTCCTCCGGGGGTTCTCCGGCGAACACGTCCAGCGCCGCTCCGGCAATCCGGCCCTGTTGCAAGGCGCGTTTCAGGGCCTCGGGATCGACCACCTCGCCGCGGGCCGTATTGACCAGGTACGCTGCGGGTTTCATCCGATGCAACGTTATTTCATCCACCAGGTTTCGGGTGAGCGGCGTCAGAGGCACGTGCAGAGAAACCAGATCGGCGGTTTCGATGAGCTCCTCGAACGAGACCTCCGAAGCCCCGGTCTCTAGGCAAAATTTGGATTTATCCACGATGTCGCGAATGAGGATCCGGCATTCGAAAGGAGCGAGCAACCGGACGACTTCTTCCCCCACCCGGCCGCAGCCCACGATGCCCACGGTTTTCCCCGTCAGTTGGGCGCCCCCGTCCTTGAGCCAGTGACCCTCCCTCAGGGCCGGAACGGTGCTCCCCAGGTTGTGGAACAAGGCGATCATGAACCCCAGGGTCAGCTCCGCCACCGACCGCCGGTTGACTCCCGGCGTCCACCGGACATGAACCGGATGACCTTCCAAGGCTTCGGGATCGATGTTGTCCAACCCCACCCCGTATTTGGAGATGACCCGCAACTGGGGATGGGCCCGGAGCACCCGTTCGGTCACCGGGTCCCGGCCGATCAAAGCGCCCTGGGCCTCTTGAAGGAAATCGATCAATTCGTCCTCGGACAAATACCGGTCCTTGGTGTTGAAAGTCGAATGGGGAAAAAAACGGGTCAATTCCGTTCGCAATATTTTGGAACGACAAAACGCCGGCGGGGTCACCGCCAGACGCGGAAACGCATGGCTCATGATCCTTCACCCGAAAATCTGGTGGACAATGGAGGCTCCCGCGATATACGTGCCGAACATCGACCCCATGTTGGCAAAAACGAAAATCATCAAAACCCGGACCACCCGGTTCTTCCACCATCGGGGAAAGGACCCGATGTCCTGCCGCAGCCTCTCGAAGTCGCTCACCTTGGGCTTGCGGAGGTACGACTCGACCAATCCCACCACCATTCCTGCGCCGATGGTGGGGTTCAAGGAGGTGAGAGGCGCCGCCAGNNGCGCTCAGGCCCCCGTTGAGGACCACCCAAGTGGTCACCAGCTGCCAGCCCAACTCCGGTGACTGCCGGTACCCCACAACAAACATGCTGAGAACAAACACACAAATGCCCCACCCGAAATAGTAACCCAGCCGTCGGGAGGGAGGTTTGCGGTCGAGCTCGGACATCCGGTCCCGATCCGGGGGAGACTGGAGCCGCGGCAGCATGCCGATCAAATGCCCCGCCCCCACCAAGGCCAAAACATGCTTGGGCGGATCGGGCGCATGGGCCAAATCCACCAGTTTGCCGACCATGTATTCATCCCGTTCATCGATCAGGATCCTTTTAAACTGCGGCAGCGATTCTCCGAACTCATCGACCACCGCGTGGAGCAGATCGCCCCGCTTCAAATCCTCGATCTGTTTTTCACTGATCTCTTCCCCCACGAAAATTCCCGCCACCAGGCCGGCGAATATTTTAAGCTTTTGCCAGAAGGAAACTTCCGTGACCATTCGGTGCAGCGTAGTGGTGATATTGCGGTCGATGACCTCCAATCGAAGATCCATCTCTTTGGCCAGTTCCACCCCCCGCATCATTTCCTGTCCCGCTTCCACCCCGATTTTTTCCGCCAGCCGTTTTTGATAAGCTGAAAGGGCCAGGTTGATCAAAAGCAGGGTGGCTTTTTTCTGCCGAATCACCTGGTAGATATCCAGATTTTTCCACCACGACCGGTTGGAAAGGTTCTCAAACCGGGGCTCGCAAAGCTCCACCGCCACGCAGTCGTATTTTCCACTCCGGATCTCCTGTTCCACCAGATCCACGCTTTTTTGGGAAACGTGCGCGGTGCCGATCAGGGTGATGGCGGTCCCTTGGACCTGGACCGTCTTGACAATATCATCGCGGGTATCCAGGAGCTGTTTTTCGTCGGATTGTGTCATGAAATCAAGGCTCGTTCCGCACATCCTCCCACCCCCTCGTCCGGACCGCCTTTTCCCTGGAGAAGGAAGGACCGTCAAACGCGATTCGGGGAGTCGGCACAGGACGGGAAACATCGGGGTTTCCGCAAAAATAAAACCGCGGGTCCGGCCGCTTAATTTAGCACAGAATTTATGTTATTTTAATTTTAACATGGAACGCTTAAAAAACTTATGATTCCCTTCAAACTTCAAGCCGATTACCAACCCGCGGGCGACCAGCCGCAAGCGATTCACCGACTGGTGGACGGTTTCCGTTCCGGCGTGAACCAACAGACCCTGCTGGGGGTCACCGGGTCGGGGAAAACGTACACCATGGCCAACGTGATCCAGGAAATCCAGAAACCCACCCTGGTCCTGGCCCACAACAAAACCCTGGCCGCGCAATTGTACGGAGAATTCAAGTCCTATTTTCCCGAAAACGCCGTCGGCTACTTCGTCAGCTACTAC
>JABAHQ010000853.1_pt4 | contig 18285 bp, 20 predicted proteins | sample 7062091 | NCBI WGS metagenome assembly JABAHQ01 (sample SAMN14534359, study PRJNA622989) | marine sediment metagenome | biome: marine biome [ENVO:00000428]; feature: marine pelagic biome [ENVO:01000023]; material: deep marine sediment [ENVO:00002113] | place: India: Gulf of Kutch | collected...
GTGCTGTGGGCCCGCCCAAGCCCGAAGTGGAGTCGATAGAATAACCGGAGGTCCTCGAGATACTAAGCTATTGAGTCACGGCGGGATTGCTGGGTCGGCGTGATTCAGGGAGAGACGGACTTAACGTTTTCAAGGTGGTAACACGGGTTCGAATCCCCTTGGGGCCGCCAAACGAGCGGGGCCCGGCCGGCGTCCGGGCCCTTCTTGCCGGAGGCGCTCACAGGCCCGACACGTTTGCAGACCCCGGCGCGGCGGGCGAGGGCCGACGGACGCTGTGCTAGACTGCCCGGGGTTTCGATCGTCGAGGTTGCGCGTGGTGGCTGGCGGCGCTTCCGTACGGCGGGCCGTTTGCGGCTCGGGCGTGCGCGGCGGGTTGTGCGCGGGGTTGATCGCGTTGGCCATCGCGCTCAGCGGGTGCGTGACCACCCCCGTCCCGGGCAATGCCGACGCCGAAGCCACCGCGGCCCGCCTCGAGCAGGTCTACGGGCGTGCCCGGACAATGTATCTGGGCGGCGAGTATCAACGCGCCTTCCGTCTGCTTCTTCCTCTGGCCCGACGCGGGCACGCCGACGCCCAGTATGCGGTCGGTTTCATGTATTACTACGGGGAAGGCGTGTCCCGGGACGTGGGCCGAGCCCTCAACTGGTTCGCCCGTGCCGCGGAGCAAGGCCACCCCAAGGCCATAGAGGCGCGCGCTCGCTTGACTGAGGGCGCGGAGGACGAGCCGGGCTCGGAGTCTCCACCTTGATGCGCTCGGCGGACGGCCGAGCTCGGGAGACGGAAGACATTTCCGGGATGGCCGCCCGCGTCTGCATGCTCGATCGTGGTCCCCGGTCGGCGGCGGCGCGATGCGTGTCCTTCATGAACCCTTTTATATACAACGTGTTCGACGCAATTCTGCCGGTCGCGCCCTAAGCTTTCGATAAGGTCAAGATCGAGAACGCGACGCATTACGTTTCCCGAGCCGTGCATCGTATGCGGCGCCGATGCCGCCGATGGGCTACGCTTGCCTGGAGAAACAAGGGGAGGCGCTGGGATGGCATATACGACCGGCCAGATCCGCGAGGCCGACCCCGACACCGTGCGCGTAGATCCGGAGCGCCGGGAGCTCGTGTTCGTCATCAGCGTGGTGGGTCGCAGCGTGACCTGCCGTCTGGACGGGCAGGTCCTGCAGCACGAGACCGGCAGCAGGGATCCGGATGCGTGGGAAGCCTGGGCTCGTGCCAACATTCGTTCACTGAACGCGGCCTTCGGACAGAAGCTCTCGCAGCCCTGGGGGCAGCCGAACGGCGAGAGTCTCACCATCTCCGCCAACGAATGGTGGGCGATGTATCGCCCGAACAGCCTCCGGACCTGATCCTACCCCGCAGCTCGCGAGCAGACGCCCGAGCCGGCACGGCCCGGCCGCGCGGCCGCACGGTATGCCGGAGCGCCTCGAGCGCATGAGCGGCGGCCATGGACCGCGACCCTCACGCACGGGCCGCCCGGCGCATCTGGGGCGGCGAGCACGACAGCCTGCCGTTGCGGCTGCGTCTCATGCGCGGGACCTTCCGCCGGCTCGGTCCGATCGCGCCCGCGCTGTTGGCGCGTTACGCGTTCAGCCTGTGGTTTCGCACCTACCGATTCCCGGAGCCCGCGCGCGAGCGCCGGCTCCGCGCGCGGGCGGAGCCCGTGCTGCTCGACCTCGCCGGCCGTTCGGTCGACGCCTATGCCTGGGGCGAGGGCCCGACCGTGTTGCTGATCCATGGTTGGAACGGGCGCGGGACGCAGCTCGGGGCCTTCGTCGACCCGTTGCTCGAGCAGGGCCTGCGGATCGTGGCGTTCGACGCCCCCGCGCACGGCCGCACGGCGGGCGAGTCCACGGACGTCTTCGAGATCGCCGCCGCCATCGGCCGCCTCGCCGAGCGGGAGGGTCCGTTCCGCGGCGCGATCGCGCACTCGCTCGGCACGCTCGGCCTGGTGATCGCGCTGGCCGACGGGGTGCCGGTCGAGCGGGTCGTCAGCCTCAGCCCGCCGGGCGGTCTCGACACGCTGCTCGCCAAGTTCGCCGCGATCCTCGCCCTGCCGCCCCCTGTGGTCGATGAGCTGCGACGAATGCTGGAGGCGTTCATCGGCGAGGATTTCTGGGCTCGCCTGGACCGGATCGTCCCCCCGCCGGCGCTGGTCATTCACGACCGCGACGACGGTCAGATCCCCTGGTGGGAGGGCCGTGAGGTCGCCGAGCGCTGGCTCGGGGCGCGCTTCGTGCTCACCGAGGGCCTGGGTCATCGGCGCGTGCTGCGGAACCGGGACGTCGTGGCACGGGCCGTCGAGTTCATCGCGGCCGCGGACCCCGCGTGAGGGGCCCGCGCACGCGGGAATCGACGGCGCAGGGGGGCGGCGGCCCGGCGAGCGGCTCATCCGGGCTCATGCTCCCGCCGCGGTTCGCAGTCGCCTGAGCACCTCGATGTTCGCGAACGGGTAGGTCGGATCGAAAGGCAGCCCGTAGCGCTCGGCGGCGAACTGCGCCACCGCCGCCGAGCGCGAGATGCCGGCCTCGCAGTGGCAGACGAGCGCCAGGCGTCGCGCGCTCCCATGGGCGTGCTCGAGGAACTCGACGAGACGATCGGCCTGGGCATCGGAGATCGGCACCAGCACGCGGCCCAGCCAGGGCGTGGGCGCGGTGACGTCGTCGAAGACGAGCCGCACCACCGTCCAGAATCCCTCCTCGAGCCGCGCCGGCGGCGCGCCGGTGTCGGTGATCGATATCACGGCCGTATCCGGGTCGGGGCGTAACGCCTCGGCGGCGGAACGCGACAGGTGGTCGATCGAGCAGAGCATCTCCGGACGGCTTCGGCGCTTTCGCGGGTTCCCCTGGGCTCTATGATACGGCCTCGCGTCCACCTCCGGCGGGCGCGGTCTTGCGCCGGGCGCGCCGCAGAGATAACGTGCCCGTCCGGGCTGTCGGCGCCCTGCGGCGCCGCGCCGTGATTGGCGTACAATAGCAGGCCGCACGCGCGGGTGGCGGAATCTGGTAGACGCGCTAGCTTGAGGGGCTAGTGGGCGTCAGCCCTTGCGGGTTCGAGTCCCGCCCCGCGCACCACTTTTCGGGAAAGCCGCCCCGGCGGGCTGTGCGCGAGGCTTGCCCGCGGCCTTGCCGGGACCGGCGCCTCGTTGCAGCAATGGGCCGCGGCGCCAGGCGGGCGTAGCTCAGTTGGCTAGAGCACGAGCCTTCCAAGCTCGGGGTCGCGGGTTCGAGTCCCGTTGCCCGCTCCATGGTCTTCGCGGGGGTCGGGGCACACGCGTCGGATAAGGCGCGCACCCGGCGTTTTCGCTAGACTGGCTGCGCCGCCGCCGCAGGCGGCGGGACGCCCGCCGAGGTGGCGGAACCGGTAGACGCGCCAGATTTAGGATCTGGTGGTTCACTCCGTGCGGGTTCGAGTCCCGCCCTCGGCACCACTGAGGCGAACCGAATCGATGCACCCGGTGCGCGCGCTCACGGCAACCGCCCGCGTAGCTCAGCGGTAGAGCACTCCCTTGGTAAGGGAGAGGTCACCGGTTCAATCCCGCTCGCGGGCTCCATCCTCCCCCGAGGCGCCCCGTAGGGGCCCCGCCCACTGACCGGTGTCCGGCGCACCCGAGATCCCTGAAGCTTCGCCCGGCCGATTTCTGCTCGCCACCACGACTCCCGGCCTCGAGACGGTGGCCCTGCGCGAGCTCGCCGAGCTCACCGGCCGCAACGGCTGGGTCGAGCACCGCGGGCTCGTCGGGCTGCCCGGCGAGGAGTCGGAGATGGCGCGGGTCAACCTCTGCGCGCGCTCGATCTTTCGGGTGTATTGGGTGCTCGGGCGCGGCCCGGTGGAAGGCCTGGAGCCGCTCTACGAGCAGTTGCGCGCGCTGCGCTTCGGTCACCTGCTCGCGCCGGAGCAGTCGCTCGCGGTTGCCGTCACCCGCCGCGGCGACCACCCGTTCAACTCCGAGGACATCGCGCGCGTCGCCGGGCAGGCCATCCTCGACGCCTACCGGGCCGAGCGCGGCGTCCGGCCTCCGGTCGATCTCGACGCGCCCGATGTCGAGTTCCGGCTCGAGGTCCGGGACGATCGGTTCTGGCTCGGAATCGACACCACCGGCCGGGCCAGCCTCGCCGAGCGGGGCTACCGGCGCAATGCCCACCCGGCCGCCCTGAAGCCGCCCATCGGCTATGCCATGGTCAGGCTTGCGGAGTGGCGGCCGGACGAGTCCCTGCTCGATCCCATGTGCGGGTCGGCGACCATCCCCATCGAGGCGGCGGCCTACGCCCGCGGGGAGCTGCACCGGCGCGCGTTCGCGTTCGAGCGCTTCGTCTGGCACGAGCGCCGATGGCTCGACGAGGCCCGCGCCCGAACGCTGCCCCACGACGCCTCCCTGCGCCTGCGCGGCTACGAGGTCAGCCCGCGCCACCTGGCCGGGGCGCGCCGGAACGTCGCCGCGGCCGCGGCGCCGGTGGAGCTTCTGCAGGCGGACGCCACGACCGCGTCGCTCGCCGCCGACCGCTTGGTCGTGAATCTGCCCTACGGCATTCGCATGGGCTCACCGCGCAAGGTGGCCGCGCTCTACCACGCGCTCGCGGCCAACCTCGACCGCTGGCCCTGGAGGCGGTTGGTCGCGGCGACCGCCCGCCCCAAGCTCCTGGTCCGTGCCATGGGCCGCGCGCCGGCGCGGGAGCTCGAGATCCTCCACGGCGGCATCTACACGCACCTGCTGGTGTTCGAGCCGGCTTAACTCGAGGCTCGGCGCCGCGGGGCCCGCGACGCCGGGGTGCCCGGCAGGGAAGGGACGGGGCTCAGGGCGGCGCGGCCCGGTCGGTGTCGAGCGCCAGATGGAACACCGAGGAGTCGATGCCGAGCAGGGGCCGCAGACCGTCGCCCACCTGGATGACGACCCGATCGCCGTAGCGCGCGAGCCGCCGCAGCAGGCGCTCGAGCTGCGGGCGCTGGCAGGCGCGCAGGTCCTCGATGCGCAGCGTGAGCGTCGCCGCCGAGTGCTTGAGCACCTTCTCCAGCCGACGCGCCACCCCCGAGAAGAACCGCGCCTCGATCTGCCCCTTGAGGTCGAGGACCACGCGCGGGCCGCTCACGTCGCCTTCCACGCCGATGCTCACGGCCCCGCGGCGGATGTGATCGGCATAGGCCCGGCGGGCGAAGTCGAGCAGGCGCTGGATGAGGCGATCGGCGCGCGGGGCCTCGGTGGTGAGATGGCGCCGCACGTAGTCGCGCATGGCAAGCCCGCGCACCCATTCGGTGACGACCAGCGGCCACAGCGAAGGCCGCGCCGTGACGAGCGTCCGCAGGAACTGCCCCGTGCGCCGCGGGCCGCCGGGGAGGATGCCGCGTCCCGTCACGCGCACCAGCATGCGCAGTGACTCGCGCCACGGATATGCCGGCGCCCGATCGGGGGCCCTGAAATGCGCGGTCTTGTTGCGGATGCGCCGGGTGATGGCCGCCGTGTCGGTCAGGCGCCGGTACAGGCTCCGGTAGCCGTCGATCATCGCCTCATAGCTCATGCTGCGCGGCACCACATTGGTCCGGGCCTTGGTGTTGTCACCGTGCGGGACGTCGTGGCGCAGCCGGCCCTCGTGCTCGAGGCGCGCGTAAAGCGGCGTCCGCGGGAGCGCCGTCAGGAGACCTACCATGGCCACCTGAATGCCGCCTGCCGTGATGAAGCGATATTGCGTGTCGAAGATGTCGACCGTGTCGTTGTCGAAGCCGACGATGAAGCCGCCCAGCACGTCGATGCCGTTTCGATAGAGCGTGCGCAGGGCCTCCAGGAGGTCGCCGCGCAGGTTCTGGGTCTTCTGCGCCTCCTGAAGGCTTTGCGGGTCCGGCGTCTCGATGCCGAGGAATACCCAGCAGAAGCCCGCCTCCCGGAATAGGGTCAGGAGCTCCTCGTCCTCGGCCAGATTCAGTGAGGCCTCGGTGCCGAACTCGAAGCGGTAGTCGTGGCGGGTCTGATAGTCGCGCAGGTGGCGCAGCAGGGCCTTGGCCTTGGCCTTGTGGCCGATGAGGTTGTCGTCGACGAAAAAGACGTTGCGCACGCCCTGCGCGCGCAAAGCGTCGAGCTCACGCTCGACCTGCTCGAGCGTCTTGCATCGCGGCCGGCGGCCAAACATGACGATGATGTCGCAGAAGTCGCACCGGTAGGGGCAGCCGCGCGAGAACTGCAGGCTGGCGGTAGTGTAGCGGTCGAGATCGAGCAGCTCGAAGCGCGGGGTCGGCGAGTCCTCCAGCGCCACGACGCCCTGCTCCTGGTAGAGGGTCCGGGGCGCGCCCGCCTTGAAGTCGGCGCAGAACCTCGGCCAGATGTACTCGGCCTCACCGGCGACGGTCGCGTCGGCGATGCCCTCGAAGCGCTCCGGGCACAGCGAGGCGTAGCTGCCCCCGGCGACCACGTAGTAGCCGTGGCGTCGATAGTACTCGAGCAGCTCGCGCTGGCGCGGATGCTGCACCGCCATGCCGCAGACGCCGACGATGTCGGCATCAGGGGCCAGGGGCACGGGCTCGACGTTCTCGTCGCACAGCGTGACCTCCCAGTCCGGAGGGCATAGCGCGGCAAGGGTGGCCAGTCCCAGCGGCGGGTTGATCGCGCGCTTGCCGGGCACGATCTCGCGCACTGCCCAGCTAAAGCTCCAGAAGCTCTCGGGGAAGCGCGGGTTGATGAGCAGGAGTCGAGTGCGGCGAGGGGACGTCTCGGTGCTATTCATGATATTGTGGATCGCGTGCGTGTAAGCGCCCTTGATAGCACGGTGCCGCGGTAGGGGGGCTGACAAAAGTCAAGCGCCGCCGTTGCGCGAAGGGGTGCTTATTGCACTCCGCACGGGAAGATCGGGCGAGAGAGGTGGCAGCGGCCATGACGCCTGAGGAGACCCCATTCCCGCTGGTCAAGGGCGGGACCATTCTGGTGGCCGTCGACGAGTCCGAATACAGCGAACGCGCGCTGACAGCCGCGTTGAGCATGGCCGAGGCCTGCGCGAGCCCGGTCGTGGCGGTGACGGTCGTGGAGCTCTATCCGGAGTCGCTCGAGCACGCGCCGGACCTAGAGGAGAAGATGGCGGCCGAGGCGCGGCAGCTGCTCGCCGGCGTGCGCGAGCGCGCGGTTCAGGAAGGCGTGGAGTGCGAGACTGTCGTCCACACCGGGCCCCATCCTCACGAGTACATCGTCCGCGAAGCCCAGGAGCGGGGCGTGGCCTTGATCGTCACCGGCACGCACGGGCGCAGCGGCCTGCGCGGGCTGTTCATGGGCAGCGTGGCCGAGCGCGTCGTGGGGCACGCCCCGTGCGCGGTGCTGGTGGTGCCGAGCCGCTGAGCGGCCCAATTGAGACGGGACCTTTCTGCTTTTTCCCGCCCGGTTGCGGGAGAAATGCCGGCATGATGAATTGGAGGAGAGTAGAGCGCCACCCGTCCGCCCGGGTTTGCGAGCGCGAAGGCCCTCCCTGGCCGCCAGCCGGGCGGCTGGGCTCCTCGGGAAGAGACGATTCAGGCGGCGCGCTGCTGGCCGCCCTGCGCCATCGCCCAGACGGTGTCGATGACCAGCAGGATCCCCAGCACGATGTGGTTCCACATCGCCGCCCCCTCGGCGGTGAAGCCCAGCACGAACGGGGCGATGATCAGCCACACGCCGAGAACGAGATCCACCCATTCTTCCCAGACCCGGCCCTGCGCCAGGGCCGCGATCGAGAAGATGACCACGGCCACGCCGAGGATATAAGCGTTCCACGCCGCGTTGGCGGCGTCGGCGTAGCCCAGGATCCAGGGCGAGAAGAACAGCCAGATGCCGAAGATGAGACTGACCCAATCCTGCCAACGTGTCGCTTGCATGGCTCACCTCCGTGAAGCGCCTGCGACGGTTTCGGCGGGCTCGTCACCTGCGAGTATTTTACAAAACCTGCCGGGCGGCCGTGCAAGCCGCGGACCGGTGCGGCGGCGGGGCAGGCCTCGGGCTCGAGGCGTCTGGAGCGAGCTCTCCCGGACGCGAGCGCCCGCCTTGCGGCGCCGCGCGCGCACCGCGTTGCAGACGGGCGGGCTTTACGCGATGCTGGACGCGAACCGGGTCGCTGCCGCCCGCGGGAGCAGCAGAGGATGACGGCACCGTATATCGCGCCATCGTGGTGGCCCGACGACGAGGTCGCCCGCGCCTGCCGGCGCGGGGGCGTCGGCGTCTTCGGGCTGTTCGAGGCCGCCTATCGCGAATGGTACGGCCGCGAGCCCGATGCGCGGGTCCTGGAGCGCGCGCTCGTGGATTATCTCTGGGGCCGGGGGTGCCCGCCTTGGGTGCGGCGCCATGCGCGAGAGGTGCTGGCGCGCCGCCCCGGGCCGGCCGATGCGGCCGTGCGCCCCGCGCGCCTGCGCGGGCTGGCCCGCGCGGCTGTCGGCGTGATCTATGTGAGCCTCTTCTGCCTAGTCGTCGCCTGAGCCCTCTCCGCCGCATGCGTCGCCCGCCCCGCACGCCGGGACCGGGGGGCCGGGAGGCGCCGCCATCGCGACGATCGATGCCGCGCGGGGCCGGCCGGTGACCGCCGGGCCCGGGGCGGCCGTCACGCTGGTCCTGGCCCTCGCGCTGGGGGCGCGGTGGATGGCCTGGCGGCTGGGGCTGCCGGCCATCGCCCTGCTGGCGGTCGCCGGCATCCTCGCCGGGCCGGTGCTCGGGCTGCTGCGCCCTTCCGCCGATCTCGGGCCGCTCCTCAACCCGCTCGTGGGGCTGGCGGTGGCCGTCATCCTGTTCGAGGGCGGCTTCAGCCTGCGTTTCTCCGACCTGAGGCGCACCGGCGGCGCCGCGCTGCGGCTGATCGTCCTGGGGCTGCCGCTGGGCTGGCTGCTCGGCGCTGCCGCGGCCCACTACGCGGCGGGCCTGTCGTGGCCGGTGGCGCTGGTGCTCGGGGCGATCCTCGTGGTGACCGGGCCCACCGTGGTCGTGCCGATGCTCAGGCAGGCGCGCCTGCGCCCCCGGCCCCGGGAGTTCCTCAAATGGGAGGGCATCATCAACGATCCTCTCGGGGCCCTGCTCGCCGTGCTGGTGTTCGAGCTCCTGATCTACGCGGGTCCGGCGGTGCCGGTATGGGAGAGCCTGCTGCACGCCGCGCTGGCGCCGGTGGGGGCCGGGCTGCTCGGCACGGGCGTGGGCTACGGGCTCGGCCACGCCTTCGGCCGCGGGCTCGTGCCGGAGTTTCTCAAGGCGCCGATGCTGCTCGGGTTCACCATCCTCGTCTACACGCTCGGCAACGTGCTGCAGGAAGAGGCCGGGCTGCTGGCGGCGACCGCCATGGGCGTGACCATGGGCAACATGCGGCTCGGCGCCATGCTCGAGCTGCAGCGCTTCAAGGAGGCGGTATCGGTCCTGCTGGTCTCCGTGCTGTTCGTGGTGCTCACGGCCGATCTGCACGTGGGGATCCTCGGCGAGATCGACTGGCGCAGCGCGGGCTTCGTCGCCGCCATGCTGTTTCTCGTGCGCCCGGCCGCAGTGGCGCTCGCCACGGTGCGTGCCTACATGACCTGGCGCGAGCGGGTGCTCACGGCGTGGGTCGCCCCGCGCGGGATCGTGGCCGCCGCGATGGCCGGCGCGCTCGCGCCCGAGCTCGTCGCGGGCGGCTATCCGGACGCGCGACTGATCATCCCGCTGGTGTTCGGCGTGATCCTGGTCACCGTGACGGTGCACGGCTTCAGCGTCCGTCCGCTGGCGCGCGGGCTGAGGCTCACGGCGGCGCAGGACAACGGCGTGCTGATCGTCGGCGCCCATCCCTGGTCGGTGGCGCTCGCCCGGGCGCTCACCCGCCTCGCGGTGCCCGTCACGGTGGCCGATCCCTCCTGGCCGCGGCTTCGCCGTGCCGGCCGTGAGGGCATCGCCACTCACGCCGGCGATCTGCTCTCGGAGATCGGTCACGAGACCTTCGACCTCGGCGGCGTGGGCTACCTGCTCGCGGTGACCGACAACGATGCGTACAATGCGCTGCTGAGCACGCGGTTCGCCCCGGAGCTCGGGCGCGAGCACGTCTTCCAGCTCCCGCGCAGCGGCACGGAGGAGAGCGCCTACAAGGAGTTCAGCCATGTGCTCCGCGGCCGCGTGGCCTTCGACGAGCACGCCACCGCCGAGCGCATCATGGAGCGTTACTATCAGGGCTGGCGTTTCCAGATCGCCGAGCTCAGCGAGGACTTCGACTTCGACGAGTACTTGCGCCGCTGCGACGAGTCGGCCTGGCCGATCCTGGCCGTGCGCGCCGACGGGGCGGTCGTGATCCATTCGCCGGAGCGGCCCATGGAGCCCAGCCCCGGGGACCGCGTGGTGTGCTTCCGGCGGGTGCCCGGCCCGGCCCCGGCGGTGCACGAGCTCTGAGCGTCCCGCACGACAGCGAAGGGGGCATGGATCCGCTGCCCCCGCACGGGCATGAACGGTTCTTTCCAGAGGAGGTGAGACGATGTGCCGCCTGATCAGCTTTTCGCTGCTCGTGATCGTGACGGTTCTGCTCGCCGGCCAGGGCGCCTTCGCCGCAGAGAAGCTGGCGCCCTACGGCACCGCGAAGCAGGACATGCACGATTTTCCCGAGATCGACGCGGTGTTCGACGTCAACTACGAGGATCCGCAGAATCTCAATATCCTCTATGCCTTCGTCAAGAACACCATGAAGCCGCTCGGCGGGCACATGGTGGTGGTGAGCCACGGGCCCGAGCTGCGCGCCTTCGCCAAGGAGAACTACGTCAAGTATCAGGGCGTCGTGGACAGGATGAAAGAGCTTGCGGACATGGGGGTCGACTTCCGCATGTGCAACAACGCGCTGCACGCGGCGGGCTACGAGCCCGACGACTTCCACGGGTTCATCACGGTGGTGCCGGCCGGTTTCCCGGAGATCGCCTACCTGCAGCAGAAGGGTTATCAATACATCAACCCGGTGCCGTATTCGGTGAAGGACGTGCGCTACATCGAGCACCCCGAGCTCGAGGAGTAGCGATGAGACGAGCCGCGGGCCGGGAGGGCCTCGCTCGTGCCCAGGGGGCGCAGCGGTCGGGGCCGCCGGGGCTCGGGGGCTTCGCCGTGGGCCGCCGCGACGCGCGTGATGCCGGCCCGCGGCCGGGAGCGAGGGCCGTACAGCCGTGCGAAGGATGACGGATTCGTGAGCGAAACGACCCCGATGAGCGAGTGGCTGCAGGGCGCGCAGGGCCTGTTCGTCGGCTATATCGGCGTGGTCAACGGCCTGTTCGAGGCGTTGGCGCGCCGGGGGCCGCTCACGCCCGGGGCCCTCGCCGAGGAAGCCGGCTGCGATGGCGGCTATCTCACGCGCTGGTGCGAGGCGGCCTACGCCTTCGGCTACCTGGAGGACGCCGCGGGCGGCGCCTTCGGCCTGAGCGCCCTTGGCGAGTCGATGCGCCCTGCGGGCGCCGGAACGGGCATGCCCTTCGCCGTGCAGGCGGTGCTCGGGGCGCACATCGCCGAGCGGGCCGCGGGGCTGGCGCGCAGCGGCGAGCGTCCGGGCGAGGGGGTGCTCGTCGAGCGGGAGACGCTGCTGCCTTGGTTCGGGCCCATGCTGGAGGCGCGCTACGCGCCGTTCTTCGAGACCCAGATTCTGCCGGCGCTTGGCGTATACGCCGAGGTCGACCGCCGCGGCGGGATGGCCGTGGACCTCGGCTGCGGCAACGGCTGGTACCTGCGCGCCCTCGCTAGGCACTACCCGCGCCTGCGCGGGGTGGGGGTCGACGCCCTCGAGACGCCGATCCGCGAGGCGGCCCGGCGCGCCCGGGCCGAGGGCGCCGGCGAGCGGCTGAGCTTCCGGCGCGGCGACGTCTACGAGCTCGATCTGGACGAGCCGGCCGACCTGATCGCCATGAACCGCGCCCTGCACCACCTCTGGAGCGACAAAGAACGGGTGTTCGCGCTGCTGCGCGAGCACTTGGCGCCCGGCGGCGCGGCGGTGGTCTGGGAGCCGGCCTGGCCGGACGAGCGCGCCGTGCTGCGGGCCCCCGAGTACCGGGGCATGGCCTTCCACAACCTGGCCGAGCACGTTCAGGGCAACCGGTTCCTGCGGCCCGGCGAGATCGAGGCGGAGCTGGCCAAGGCGGGGCTCAGCCCCCGGGTCCACCGGTTCGCCGAGGGCCGGGAGGTGGTGGTCACCGGCACCCGCCCCGCCTGAGCCCGGTCCCGACCCCCGGTCGGACGATGCGCCCACCCGTCGCTCCCGTCCCGGACCCCGGGTGTGTTTCCACGACGCTCAAGGTAGAATTGCGCGAGTCTGCGGGCGCTCAACACCGACCAGGAGCGGCCCTGAGCTTGGCCCGTCCGACATCACGAACAACAAGGCTTGCGGGGTGAGCGCGTGAATATCGATGCCATCAAACGGGCCTATCGTCGTTACGCCGCGATCTACGACCATGTTTTCGGACCCATCTTCCATCCCGGGCGCAAGGCGATCATCCAGGCGCTCGGCGCCCGGGCCGGGGACTCGATCCTCGAGGTGGGCGTCGGGACCGGTCTGTCGCTCGGGCTGTACTCACCGGACGTGCGGGTGACCGGGATCGATGTCTCGACCGAGATGCTGGCCAAGGCGCGGCAGCGGGTCGCCGACGCCGGGCTCGCCCGGGTGGAGGTACTGGAGATGGACGCCGAGGACATGGTCTTTCCCGACGACAGCTTCGACAAGGTCGTCGCCATGTATGTCGTCTCGGTTGTGCCCGACCCCATACGTCTGGTGGACGAGATGCGCCGGGTCTGCAAGCCGGGTGGCGATATATTCATCGTCAATCATTTTCGCTCCCGGCATCCGTTCCTGAGGACGGGCGAGGATCTGCTCTCGCCGCTGTCCAAGCTGGCGGGGTTCCGCACGGACATGGACCTCGACGAATTTCTCGAGGCCACGCGGCTCGAGGTGGTCAAGGTGCAAAAGGCGAACGCCTTCGGCTACTGGAAGGTTCTGCACTGCCGCAACAGCTCGAAGGAATCGATGGTCGCGTGAGACCACGCTTCCGCGAGCGGGTCAGTCGCGGCACCTCGCCCGTAGGGCCACCGGCCGCGGCGCCAGGTCTCTGGGAGGGTTGTCATGAAGGAGAGCAAGGGCCATACGCTCTCGATCCCGTCTCCGGCCGGTCACGCCCGAAGCGGCCGTGCGACTCGGCTGGAGCGTGCATTGGTGCGCCGCATGCTGATCCTGCTCGGCGACCCGCCGTTCGCCGTGGAGCTGTGGGACGGCGAGATCGTGGCCCCGTCCACGGCGGGCGAGCTCAAGGCGCGCGTGCAAGTGCGCGATCGCGCTGCGCTCTACGGTCTGCTGCGCCACCCCGATCTCCACTTCGGCGACGCCTATGCGACCGGGCGCATCGAGATTCAAGGCGATCTGGTCGAGTTTCTCGATGTCGCCTACCGGCACTTGGCGGCCGCGCACAGCAAGGGCTGGCTCTGGCGGCTCTCGCGTCGACTCGGCCGTCCCCGGCGCAATACGCTCACGGGCTCGCGCCGTAACATCCATCACCACTACGACCTCGGTAACGACTTCTATCGCCTCTGGCTCGACAAGGAGATGGTCTACACCTGCGCCTATTTCCCGGACCCGGAGATGACGCTGGAGGCGGCGCAGCTCGCGAAGATGGACCACGTCTGTCGCAAGCTGCGGCTGCGCCCGGGCGAAACGGTGGTGGAGGCCGGTTGCGGCTGGGGCTCGCTCGCCCGCCACATGGCTCGTTATTACGGGGTGAGCGTGCAGGCGTATAACATTTCCGAGGAGCAGGTGCGCTACGCTCGCGAGCGCGTCCGTGCCGAGGGTCTCGAGGACCGGGTCCAGTACCATCTCGCCGATTATCGTCAGATCGACGGCCAGTACGACGTCTTCGTATCTATCGGCATGCTGGAGCACGTTGGCCCGGCGAACTACCGTGAGCTCGGCCGCGTGGTGGACCGTGCGCTCAGGCCGGACGGGCGCGGGCTCATCCACAGCATCGGGCGCAACCAGCCGGGCCCGATGAATCCGTGGATCGAGAAGCGCATCTTCCCGGGCGCGCAGCCGCCCTCGCTCGGCCAGATGACGGCCGTCTTCGAGCCCTACGATCTGTCGGTCCTCGACGTCGAGAACCTGCGCCTGCACTATGCCAAGACACTCGAGCATTGGCTCGGGCGCTTCGAGCGCGTGCTCGAAGAGGTCAAAGCCCGTTACGACGAGTTCTTCGCCCGCGCCTGGAGACTGTACCTGTCGGGCTCCATCGCGGCGTTCACCACCAGCTCCCTCCAGCTCTTTCAGGTGTTGTTCGCACGTCCGCGCAACAATGATCTGCCCTGGAGCCGCGCGCACCTCTACCGCGTCGACGACTGAGCGCCCGCGGTGGCGTTGCGCCCGACCCCGGGTTCCGATACCGTCGCGCTGCGGCGCAGCGTCTCGTTGTGGCTGCTGACCTTCTACGGTCTGGGCAACATCCTCGGCGCCGGGATCTACGTTCTGGTCGGCAAGGTAGCCGGCGCCGCAGGCTACCATGCGCCGCTCGCTTTCGTCGTGGCGCTCCTCATCACGGTCCTCACAGCCCTGTCATACAGCGAGCTCGCCGGGCGACTTCCGTACGCGGCCGGCGAGGCGGTGTATATTCAGCGCGCTTTCGGCCGGCCGGCGCTCTCGGCCGGGATCGGGGCGCTGATCGCGCTCGCCGGCCTGGTGTCGGCGGCCGCTCTGGCCCGCGGTTTCGCCAGCTATCTGGAGGTCTTCGTCGACTGGCCGGCGGCGCTCTCCATCACGACGCTGGTGATGGCGCTCGGGGCGATCGCCGCCTGGGGGGTGCGCGAGTCCATGCGGCTGGCGGCGGTGATCACCGTGATCGAGATCGGCGGCCTGGCGCTGATCCTGTGGACGGTGCGCGCCGAGCTCGGCGAGCTGCCCGGGCGCGCGCATTTGCTCGTGCCGGGTGGGGGCTGGACGGAGTGGCAGGGCATCCTCCTCGGCGCATTCCTCGCCTTCTATGCGTTCATCGGCTTCGAGGACATGGTGAAGATGGCCGAAGAGGTCCGGCGGCCTGCGCGCAACATGCCGCTGGCCATACTGCTGGCGCTCGGCGCTGCCGCCGTGCTTTACATCCTGGTCGCGGTCGGGGCGGTGCTCGCCGTCGCGCCCGAGGCCCTGGCGCAGACCACGGCGCCGTTGGCGCTCGTCTATCGGGAGGCGAGCGGCGCGGAGCCGCGGGCGATCGCGATGATCGCCTTGTTCGCCACCGTCAACGGCGTCCTCGCCCAGATCATGATGGCCGCCCGCGTGCTCTATGGCATGAGCCGCCAGGGGTGGCTGCCGGGGATGCTCGGCCGGGTCCACCCACGCACCCGCACGCCGTTCCCGGCAACGGTCATCGTAACCGCGGCGGTGCTCGCCCTCGCCTTGATGCTCCCGGTGGTGACACTCGCCGGGGCGACGAGCCTGTTGATCCTGATGGTGTTCGCGTTGGTGAACCTGTCGCTTTGGCGCATCAAGCGTCGCGGGCCCGCACCCGCCGGGGTACGCACCTGGCCGCTGGCCGTGCCGGCGCTCGCCTTCCTCGCAAACTCGGCGTTGATCGGGTTCGCCGTTTACGCCGCGGTTCTCGGGCGCGGCGGCACGATCGGTTAGGATGGAGGTGATGGCGCAGACTGCGGACGCTTACAAGGCTTCGCTGTTCGAGGACCGGCAGGCCCTGCACGTTCGCGCCCTGCTCGTGGCAGAGCGCATCGATCTGCGCGCCATCGAGCTGGGGCCGCGACTGGGGGTCGGCCCGCCGCTCGCGATCCGCGCGGGCAGGGATGGCGTGGCCGTGCTGTTTCGCTACGGCGCGGTGGTGCTCTACGAGCTGAGCGCGCTGGAGGAGGCGAATTTCCTCGAGCAGCTCACATCCTTTCTGATCTCACCGCTGGCCGTGCCGGTGGTGGACACGCTCGAGGTGGGCGTCGACGCCGATCGACCGGAGCGCTTCGAGAGCGACGGGCGGCTGATGCTGCAGGCGGCCAATACCGAGCGGCTCCAGGTCGTAGCCGACGTGCTGGCGAAGAGCGTGGTGCTCGATCATTACGAGCAACGCGTGGCGGACGCCTTCGATCAAGTGGAGCCGATCGCGGTGGACCTCCAGCGCTTCGGCAGCAGTCGCCGGCGGGGACGTGCCCTGCTGGCGCACATCGGGACCACGTTGCTGATCCAGCATATGATGGTGGGACGCGCCGAGATCCTCGAGAGCCCGGAGATTCTTTGGGAGCATCCCGAGTTCGAGCGCCTCTACCTGCGCCTGCGGGACGAGTATGATCTGCGCGAGCGTCAAATGGCCATCGAGCGCAAGCTCGAGGTCATCAGCCGCACGGCCGAGACCGAGCTCGAGCTGTTGCAGAACAAGCGCAGCCTGCGGGTGGAGTGGTACATCGTGATCCTGATCGTCGTGGAGATCGTGATCATGCTCTACTACGAGATCTTCCCCCACCTCTGATCCGTCCCGAGCCGGCCTGGGGCCGTCGTGCACGTCCACCGCTCAGGCGCTCGCGGCGAGCAGGGCGAGGCTGCCGAGGTAGAGCACGATCACCAGCACCGACTCCAGGCCGATGTTGGCGAAACCGTGCTTCTCGCGGTGCAGCAGTCCCATCAGCAGCACCCCGATGAGCAGGATGGTGAGTGCCAGGAGGAACACCTGGTAACCGCTCACCGCGGCGTACACCGACCCGTCGCGGTAGGCGGCGTCCGAGAATGCGATCAGCAACGTATCGAAGGCCTTGTCGCCGACGACATCACCGGCGGCCAGCGTGAGCGCGCCCAGCCGCACCGCCGCCACGGCCGTGATGAGCTGGGGCAGCGATGTGGACGCCGCCGTGAGCACGGCGCCGACGACGGTCGCGGACAGCCTGGTGCGAGCAGCCAGCGCGCCGCCGGCCTGGGCCAGCACCCAGCCGGCGGCGGCGACCACGACCCCGTTGACGGCGAATCGGGTCCACAGCCGCATGAGCGCCGCATGCGGTGCCCCGCGCGGGCGCGGGCGCCCACACTGCGTTTCCCCGGTGCGTCGCGGATACTACATGGGCATCTCGTGGGTCAGCGATACCAAGCGTATGCCCGCGACATAGGCGGCGATCAGGACGAGGCTGGCGGGATGCACGCCGAGCACGGCGATCTGCGGCGGGCCGATGGCCATGAGGGGGATCGCCAGCAGCGTCATGAGAAAGGCACCCATGACGAGGTTTTCAGCGGAGGCCGCGGCATGCCCCAGATGGGCCTTGCGGTAGGCCATGTCGGCCACGGCGAGAAAGGCGGTCTTCACAGCGATGCTCCCGACGGCGTTGCTCACGGCCAGCTCGGCCCGGCCGGACGCGGCGGCCGTCACCGAGGTGGCGATCCCCGACAGCGAGGTGGTGCCGCCGACGAACACCGCGCCCATCATGGCCTGGCCCAGGCGGGTGCCCCGGCGAGCCGACCCGCTGCCCGGGTCAGGCGCACCCCAAAGAGCACGATCGCGGTCACGGCCAACGCGAAGGCGACCAGGCTGAGCGGCAGCGACCATGGGGGCGGGTGGGCTCGACACGGATCAGGGGTCTCCGCGGGCCTGCGCTCGTGGCGTGGAGCTGTCTCGGAAGCCCATGGTAACGCCTGTCGACGAAGGTCGGACGCTTGAGTCACCGGCGGGCGGCCGAGGTGCCGGCGTGGTCGCCCAGGAGCCGCGGGCGGGTCGACGGCGGCCGATCGCTACGACGGGCCCCCGAAGCCATTTGCGAGAGTCGGGCGAAGGAGCCGCGGGTTCCCGCCGAGCAGCTCGGCCACGTCGTGCAGCGCGGTGTCGTCCCGTTGGCGGGCCGATGGTCACCGCGGCGGAGCGCCGTTCCGCCGTGGCGAATGCCAGGTATGTCCGGCGTGCGTGATAAGCTCGAAACCGAGCACCGGGCCCTTGTTCTTGATCGCCGTCAACGGCGCCGGGCGCCTCATGCGCTAAGCTATCTTTGAGTGCGCGGGAGGCGATCCCCGTTCGACAGGAGAACATCGATGACCGAAGCCGATCCCGTGGTCGGGAACTGGTACCAGGCCCTCGACCGCGACCACAAGTTCAAGGTGGTGGCCATTGACGAGTCGGGGCGCACGGTCGACGTCCAGAGCTTCGACGGCGGTCTCGAGGAGATCGATCTGGACGATTGGTACGAGCTCCAGCTCGAGCCGATCGAGCCGCCCGAGGACTGGACCGGCCCTGTGGACGGCATCGAGCGCGACGACCTGGGCTACAGCGAGACCGGGATGGAGCCCCAGCGGGAGGCGGCGGCGCGGCGGCGCCGCGAGTAAGCTCCGGTTCGTGCGCGAGCCCGCGCCACCCACCGGCCCGATGTATC